>Ga0209780_1002759_pt1 | contig 12687 bp, 13 predicted proteins | sample WorMetexBAHAMAS2_FD_187384 | JGI IMG/M metagenome (GOLD analysis project Ga0209780, IMG submission 187384) | Marine gutless worms symbiont microbial communities from Max Planck institute for Marine Microbiology, Germany - Inanidrilus exumae... | ecosystem: Host-associated > Annelida > Digestive... | reverse complement strand
AATGGCGGCGGCCGCCATCTTGAAAAATCGAAAAATCGCTATATCTCGGCCGCGGTTCAACCGATATCGACGAAATTTGGCAAGATGATGCATTTCGAACCTCTTGACCGTCTTGACCGTTAAAAATTTAAAATTTTACAAATCCAAGATAGCGGCGGCCGCCATCTTGAAAATCGTAAAATGGCCATATCTCAGCCGCGGTTTGAGCGATTTCGACGAAATTTGGCACGATGATGCAGTTTGACCCCTTTAACCGTTCCGACCGTTAAAATTTGAAATTTCAAAAATCCAAGCCATTTTGAAAAATCGAAAAATCGCCATATCTCGGCCGCGGTTCAACCGATATCGCCGAAATTTCGCAAGATAATGCATTTCGAACCTCTTGTCCTTAATGACCGTTAAAAATTAAAAATTTTACAAATCCAAGTTGGCGGCGGCCGGCATCCTAACAAGCTAAAAATTACGATATCTCGGCAACGGTTTGAACAACCTAGAGACTTTTCAGTATTACTATGCGCACAGTTCAATCATGGACTTGTGAACTCGGCTATGGGGCAGATACCATGTTCCACAGAACGTATTTCTTGTTATAAATGTCTTCCGTATTATGTTCCACTGCCACTTGCTTCTTGGGCGACCTTGGGGACGTTTCCAGGTTCGATCAGGAACATGTCCGAAACAGATGTGATTCGGCACTGAAGAGCTTGATGTGCTGGGGCGTCCTTCCCAAGCCAGATAGATAGGTTGAAGAGACGTCACAGTGATCACGATCTCTATGTTGCAGGACATGTTAAGGTATTTAGCGAAGTTAACTGGTGAAGATTTGTCATGTTTTAAAAATATAATTAAATCGGTAGATTTACGAAAGGCTTAGTCTAAGTTGTAGTGAGTGTCGTACAGTTAGTGACTCAAGCCACTTGGCCAGCCGTTCAGAAGTCCAGCCGCCGCCAGCCGGTAGTTAGCGGCTTAACGACTCACGTCATAAAACCAGCCTTTAAGAGGTCAAGCAAGCTGCTAACGCCTTAGCTGCTGGCTCTGAGAACTACTTTTCAGAATTTCACGAGTACCATCAGTGACCGTGATGCTGCCATTGAGCGTTTATGTTTTTAAAAAGTGCTTGAATTTATAAATGACACTAGAGGGGGAACCCTGCTTTCTGTATGAGTAAAGATAATAATAATATATTAGTGATGATCTGACTTACTAGTTAATTTTTTGTTTTAATTTTCACATTTGTATTTTTTGTCTTGTCAGTATCGCCTGCAAATGCTATAGAGTGAACTGCTGTTATAATGGGGGCCAGAACGTTTGAAAAAGTGGTACGGCTCGGGTTGAAAAACGAGCGCAGCAGGCGTTAGGATCGAGGCGGCAAAGGCGCCTAGGGATGCGGTCTGGGGCGGGGGTGTCCCCCTCTTCAGCCGACTAGGGGGTCTGGAGGAGCGTAGTGAGCTTCCCAAGCGGGGTCCGGGATGGATCCCCGGACGCCAACGCATGTTTAGCATATTTTAGGGCCACAGAATGCTGCTGGTGGAGATAAAAATTTGAATTATTTGAAGTAAATCTGATCATTTTAAAAATTCTTTGCACAATGTTGTTCTGCAAGTAGTGTCAGAAGAGAACATGATTTCATTATGTCTGCTTACTGTTCCCAAAATTATATTGATAGGAAAATTATTACTAGGCTGGAAAAGTAGGATGGCAAAATGCATTGTGCCGTACCAGCCAAAAAAGTGGCATGGCATTTGCCGTGTCTGCCGTATAGGCGCCGGTGCCCCTGGCTGTTATGGATGTTTTGCTGTTTGTGACAAGGTACTGGAGGAATTTCGAGCTCTGCAGCCTTCATCATGTAGGTTGCGCGATGAGTGGCCAAAGATTCGAGATAAGATTTTCCGCGTGGCAGCTGAAACTGGTGGACAAGATTTTGACCTGCAGGCCATAATCAATGGAATCGATGATCGTGACGAAGGTCTGTAGATCAAAAGAGAGGTTTTTTTGGTTATAGCTCTTCCAAACATAAGCGGATCTAGATGACACCTGGATTACAAGTGAGGGGTCACGGTGCACACTCACAAAAATTGGCGGAAATCGCCACGGGTTCTAGCTACCTGTTTTGTTTTTTGTCACCAATACCATGCGGCCTTTCGGCCCCTTTTCCTATACCGATGTTGACTGCTTTTGAAATAACGGATGTGAATCGGTGTCAGCATGCATACAGGACTGTGTATAACTTGCTGGTATTGTGTTAGTTGATAACAGAAGTGTGCTGGCATGCTTATGTATGAAGGATGTGTGTTGAAATGTTTGTTAGATACCAAGACGAAGGCGTCTTTCAAGGTGCTTCCCTTTCTTCTACGCACTCCTATGAAAAGGGCCCAGAAGACAGCTCGTTTGTCGCCACTGGCTGCCCTTCGACAGATGTGGACAGAGATTGAGGTATCTGATGGCATTTTCCCTGTACCTTTGTTGTTGTATATAGCGTTGTTAATAATTATGTCAGTCCACAGTATTTTCATATTATTTAAGTAGCGCAGTTGTACTGAACTTATTATTATCTGCCCAATGCATTAGCAGCATTGGACCGTTGGACGGATCATAAAATCAGTTTGTCTGTGTACGACTGACTGGGTCTGTCACACAAACGAGGTGAACTGCCTGCAGGTCGCAGTCCTCCACCAATCTTCACCAAACTTGCCACCACAGTAGAGTGTTAGGTGATGTGGTTACCTGTTTTTTCTTGGAAATCCGGAATGTGCATGTCCGTCAAACCGGAAGCTGAATTAATTTTTACCATGCCCGTATGGAAACTAACTTTAACGTTAAATATCTCGAGAACAGTAAGAGAGACAATGTTGGAGTGAAAGGAGGTCAGATAGGAAACAAACCCTGGGCTTTCGAATGGCACTATGAACATTGACCCCAGATGACCTTCAGCCTTCTCAATTCAAGGTTATTAAAATTTGACATCAAATATTTTGACAAGGGTGACAGATAAGATGTTGTGACATGCTTCCAATTAGCACCATGACATTTGAGGTTTGTTGACCTTGAACCATCTTAGATCTGGGTCACGATGGAAGCATTGGCCAGATACACGGTCCGTGGAATGTATTTGTTGTTGTGGCATTGCAATGCAAGCGCTGTATTAACCACGGCAATTTCATCTGTCTGTCCGTTGCATGCTGGTACCCTACCCAGTCGAATGAAGGTAGGATCACACGGTCTTTACTGTGAGGTAGCCCAAACATTCTAGTTTCTGCGGGGGTTAGGTTCATCCCGATTTTCACAGGGGGTCTCACTGGTCGAGGGCGTTAAATACAGGCACCCTCAGCGAAAAACGATAATTTAGACTAATAATCGGCAATAATTTTGAAAGGGTGTGAGTTAGAGCAAATGATACTATTATTTACTAATAGGAAGTCATATACAAGCTTTCCATTGGCACCAATTTTGATGACCTTGAATGAAGTTGAACGGCAAAATGTCCAACAAGCATTCAAAATCCATTAAAACACATGTCAAGTAAACCGTGGCATCGCTGTCCTCTTTGCGGCAGCTGAGCTTCTTGTAAATATTGCATGTATGACTTTTCTGTTCATTAGATTTATATTATAGAATTTACCACCTTTAACAATTTGCAAAAATGAGGAGTTCAGGACATTTTTTGTGAAGTAGGAAATAACATTAGATTTCGGCAAGGACTGTGAACTAACAAGTCATAATTTGGGTTGAGGAGTTATGATGCATTTTTTGTCAATGCTAAACATGCACTACTGACATATATGTTCCATGATGTGTTGCTGTGCTTCAGGATGGAGTGACAGCAACAGAAGCAGTGAAGGCACTACAGGAGGCAGGTATAACACAGCCAGTTCTGTTCTCGGCTGAAGACAGCTTCTGGATCAAGGCCGACGTCACTCCTTTGTCAGTCCTTGCTTCATCATGTTTCTGTGATACGGTGGAGTTCCTGGTGGCGTTTTTTTGTGTTCAACGTCAGCTATCCCCACCCTTTGCGTCTGGTGTACGGCCTCATTGAGAAGGTATCTGCAATGAAACCAAGTATGGGCAAAAGCTCCCCCATCCTGGAACTTCTCAACAAATGCGAACATAAATGTCAGCAGTCGTGACTTTACGGCAGGCGGAAATGATTTGTGTCATTTGTTACACTCGTCAAGAAGTGTGTCCGATGGTTAACTGCTCTGTCAAGTTTTTTTTCTATTGGCAACGGAACTCGCCAAGGGGGTATTTTGTCGCCGTATTTATTCAATGACTATATTCGTCAGTTGTTTTATGAGTTTTGAAGCCTCACGTGTTGGCTGTTGTGTTGGTGATATGCTAGTTAATGTCTTAGCATATGCAGATGACATAGTTCTTTTAGCACCCTCGTGGAGGGGACTTCATGTTATCTCTTCTTGAAAAACAGTATTAGCATACTTTTAATACTGCATAATAGCTTGGTGAGTTTCTCTCGGTGCTGGCACGCATGCAGTAGTTGGAATTGTAAATTATTTTGTGAACTTAAAGAGTTGGATGCAGTTGTAATGTGATTGTGCCGTTTGCTTGTTTTTATTCAGTATTATTACAGGACTATTACTTCATTTTATTCTCTCTACTACTGCTTCTGTGTTTGTAAATTTGTTCGGTTGGTGTGTTTGCATGTTTTTATGCTTCTTTTAATGTGCTGTATGTTTCTGTCTGTGACTGATTTTTATTGTATTACTGGTGTTGATGGGCCAAGTTGCCTGATGATGCAAAATAAAATGAGTGAATGAATAATACACACAACTCCAGGGCCAAGGCCTTATTCGTGTTGCACAAATATCAAATATCAGACTGTTTATTTTACTGAATGAATGCAGCTGTATTGTATTCACCGTGATAGCTATGAATTATGGCGTTTACGCTGCTTTCAAAAATTGTTGCCAGCATAGTTTCTTGTTCAAAAATAATGCTATGGGCAATTTTTGAGGCCATAGTCCTCGTAGTGTCGTGTGCAGTCAAGGCCGAGGACTCCATCTCTGTTACAATAATAATGTTATTTCTACGGTTCTCAGAAATTGCTGTAAATCGCGATTATGTAAACGCGATTATGTAATTATGAAATACAACACAGGTCTGATAAAGCACACTTGCCGTAGCCTATAGCCACACCAAAAGTTAGACAAAGCCACAATAATTGTGGCGAGAGGCCACACTGAGTGTAGCGAAAAGCCACATTCAGTGTGGCTAGAAGCCACATTCAGTGTGGATATCTGCCACACTTAGTGTGGCTGATGAAGTGTGGCTTCAGAAGCCACACTACTGTGGATGAGCATTTGAGCCACATCTAATGTGGCGCACCGCGCAGTGGGCCACACCATTTGCCACTGTGCACGTTATCCGTTTTTACAATTTTGCCCCAGTCATATATCTTTGGAATTGGTGAAGCCAGGCACTTCAAATTTTAGATGCAGATTGATGCACAGGAGTAGGCCTATATACTAGTGTATGCATGACATATTACCCGCAAAAGAGTCACGCGTGACATCTTTAAATTTTGGGAAATAAGTGATAGTATCTCGGAAACGGTGCAAGATAGAAGCTTAGTTACAATGGAAGACTAATAGTAAATCGTATGTGGCCTATCGAATGGAACCATTGCCATTGCTTTTGAATGACCTTGACGGTTACTTTTGCTGTTCAAAACCTTTCTAACTCCCATACTTTCACCTTGTGAAAAATAGCACGAACTTGCTAACATAGCGCGTCGCGAGGTTCCTCTGCGATATCTGAACTGTTTATGAAGTAAAGTAAACCTGCACATTTGTAAATTGCCTTTAAATAGTATAGCATTTTAATGCAGCATCATTTATATGCCAGCTATCAATCCAGGATGCGGACAACGTGGTGAATGGCATGCGATTGACCATTACCGAAAAAAACACTGGTGGGGTATGTCAACGCAGACGACGGTCACTTTTGATAGCTCATGCATTGATTGTCTGAAACTCAAATTGCTATATTGTCAAAGCCATATTTTGGCGAAAACAGTATAACTTTGATCCAGTGTTGTATCCAGACACGTAGGTTTGGGGGGAATAGCCAGCATTGGGGGGAAGATGTTGGAAGTCTGGGGCTGTGCCCCCAGCTGGGTCCAGGGGCAGAGCCCCTGGTCAGGGGGTCTGGGGGCGAAGCCCCCCAGAAGCTGTAAGCTTTTTGCTGCATAAGTAGCTTATTTTGGTCTATACTCGAAGGTATTGTGGAACTGTAGCTTTTGTATTGTATATGCAATAATTAGTTACTGTTCATGAAATACAATCTGGTTGAATTGAGATTAACACGACCCCATGCATATGAACGTCGTGCAGTCGTCACGTGTGGAACACAGTATACAACTGAATTGAAATGGCACTATAGAAGCACTTTAACAAGACAGTAGTGTTAAACGTTTTGACACTACTGTTTAATTAAAGTGCTTCTATAGTGTCATTTCAATTCACTTGTATACCGTGTTCCACATGTGACGACGGCACGACGTTTCTTTTAAAATAATTTCGGTTTTGACTCAAAATTAAAATTATTTTAAAGAAACTGAGTGCTGACCGAACACTTCGCAGCTGCTTCTTTGCACATAGCCAGATATGCTCCCTGCAGAGAAAATTATGACCAACTCAAATAACAATCCTGTATAACTCAACTAACAATAATACCGAGTCTGTATCTAATTCAACAATGATTCGGCAAAAAGTAAGTAATCAGCATTTCGTCAAACTCCTGTCAGACACTAAGGCATAAAAGACCGAAGTAGTTGGCCCACTTATTTAATAAAATTATAACATGAGACATTTAGTAAGAGATGCCAGTCGAGTACTGACATTATTTGTAGCTTCATGGCAGGCGTGGCCGAAAATTCTTGGGGGAGTTTCGATGTTTGGGGGGAAAGTTTTCCCCAAAAAGTGCCTGGATAAAACACTGCTTTGATCAGAAGAACGAGTTCTGCATTTTACAAGGTTGTACGGTGACATTTTTAGGTTTGTTTGGCCAATTTCATTATCAACTCGAATTTTTTCAAGAGTCGGTTTACAAATGCTTATTGAAATCGGTTCACTTTTGACTGAGTTATTTAGAAAATAAAAAGGAAAAAAAAATTTCTGGACCAACTGCAGTGCATATACCGTTGAACTCAACTGGGATCAATTAAATGAAAATTGAATTAATTAGAATTAGAACTGTCTGGCCAAAACATTTAGTTAATTAGAATTATACAATGAAAATGCTAATTAATTTTAACTACAATTGTCTATTTTTGTAAATATTCATTAATGCTGTTACGCGGTATGGCAAAAATTCGTATCAGGTGAGGTTTATTACAATGCAACAATGAAGAAGAGTAATATAGAATGCTACATGACAACTTATGTGGGTAAACCGTCCGCTATAGGTCAACCAACCAGGCCAATTCAGCTTTCATCCCTTCGGGTTAGATAGATGAGCAGTAAGCTGCAATTGGATGTCTCCTACCTCAGTTATAGGGGTGGCGTCATACGCTTACGAAGGAAAGGCAGGCATGGTGTATTTGCAGGTAAAACTGCAGTAATCCATGCTTGAGCGCTTTGATATATACATAGTATACAAATGGCGCTATATTATATAAATACTCGTTCTTTGCTTTCCTTACAGTAGACTATCGGTTTCAGTGACAATACAAGCAAATTAATCCTCCATACAAAGTAAAAATAATTGCACTGATCACTATAAACTTAAACTGTTCAAAACATTAAACTCAATGCAGCTAATTAAATGAGCTAATTAAATATGACAATGAGCATTAGCAAATTTGCCAGTTAATTCGAATTAGTAATTAGCTTACTTATTTGCTAATTGATTATAATTATAATTTGCACTTTTGCTAATTGATTAGCAAAATAGAAATAATCAGTTTAATTAACTACCCAGCACTGGCTGAACATTGATCAATAAACATTATGATGAAAACGAAACGGCCCATACTACACCTATGTGAGTATTGTGTATGTACGTATGTGTGTGTGTCTGTGTGTATGCGCTCGCAGCAAACTAAGAAACTGCAGTGTCGTCTGCAGAAAAAGCTGCTTGCATCAAGGAGTAAAGGTTTGCAATGTTTACTAGTTTTATTAGTTGTTTATGTGGAAATAATTCACGTTGAACGTCGGGTTTGTTCTCCCCGCGAAAGCGAGAGAGTATGTTTTTACCGGCGTTGGTTTGTGTATCTGTCTGTGATCACGAGAACTAAAAGATTATGGACATATTTGTACCAAATTTTATGGGAAGGTTTCTAGGGAGAAAGGGAAGACCAAGTTCGTGTTTCTTTACGATCGGTCGAGGGATGTGGAAGTAACGGTCAACAAACTCTGTAAGCCGGCGATTGTTTACATTTTATACTTCTAATAGTAGGTGTGGCAAGTGTTGCCAACTTGGCAAGTGTTGGCACAAAACCCCAAATTTCGCTTTTGCGGGGAGTTGTACTTTCTTAGAGTACTTTTAATCTAATTTTCTTATAGGTTAAATCTTATAAAGTAAGATAATTATTTGTTGAATTGTAATAATTACTGCGCCCGCGGGAGCGATTGCAAGTATTGTAATGAGTACGTCTGGGTGTCTGTTTGTCTGTCGGCGAGGATATATCCGGAAACACACGCGCGATCTTTACCAAATATTTTGTGCATGTTGCCTATGGCCGTGGCGCGCTCCTCCTTCGGCGTCGTTGCGATATGTTATGTACGTCCGGTTTTGTGGATGACATCATGTTCTTTTTCTATAATGGTCCGTATTGCGGTATGAATTTCGTTAGGAAGGACCGATTTCGCTTAAATTTACTTATTTACCGCAAAGTCGGACATAATTTAATTTTCTATTATTGAAGGGCATAATTTTAACTAAGTATTACGAAATTACCCGCAAACTAAAGTAAAAGAAAAAAAAGAAATTCGACGATTAATGGAAAGAGTTACCGAAACGCAGGTCGCCGTAGTTATTGTGGTAACGGTGAACGTTGGCGGAAAAACAAATACCACTGACTTTGATGCATAGACGTAAGAAAGTGAAGTTAATTTAGCGTTAATGGTACTTAGGTTAAGGAAGTATATAGAATTAAGGGAGAACCGCGGGCGGAGTTTGATATTTGCGATTGCATTATTTATTAATTATTATTTTAAGTTTTGTTGCTCAGTTGTGCATTTAATGCACGATATTTCGCTATTCAGTTTGTAAATACGCGTGTAGTGTACAGTGTACTTTGATGCACCTGTTGTCTGTTGAGATTCTCAAAATGTAATTGTTTTCGACCCCCTACTGACAAGTCACGTGATTTGGTGCATGCGCAGACATCGCATTCGCCTTTAACACAGGGCCGTACACTATCAGATAACTTAATTTACCTTGATCATAGAGCCGTGGGGGTTTGCATAATGAATAGACAAAATGGTGGTCAGGGATTTTAAATATTTGGGAAAAATTTGCTCCCTACGCACAGGCCACGTGATACGGCGCATGCCCAGTGGCTCCAAACGCATTGTTAACTCATAAGTCAAGAACGGATATAGGTGTAGGATCTTCAAACTTGGTGGAGGGGTTGACCACATGACCAGCCATGTTTGACCACTGTCCAAGGTCAAAAGGTTAAAGATTAAGGTCACAGTGTCACGTAACGTATCCATACCAACAACGCAGTAACTCATCGATGGATAGTCGTATCAACTTCAAATTTGGTGGAAATGATCAACGAGCGTGGGTGGCTCAACACGTGGCAGGCTTTCGAGGTCGGTAAGCCAAATAAACCGGAAGTAGAAATATGGCGGACTTTTTGCTTTTCCGATGAAAAAATTAACTGAAAACGTCCTAAAATCGGAAGCGGAAATATGGCCGTTTCGCGCATGCGCTGTAAAAATACGTAATATAACCTTTATTTATAGCGCAATCGCCGAAATTCCCGCATCTTATAGGAAATCGGGGTCGAGGAACACGATGGTGACGTTACATTTTAGACCGGAAGTGCAAATATGGCCGTTTCCGGCATGTGCAGTAAAAATACGCAATATTAGAGGCTGCCAAGATGGCGGACGGTGTTGACGTGTCATTGAACGTCGTGTTTAATTCACCGCTTTGTTATGTTATGACTAAGATAAAGACGCTAGAAACGGTGCGCATTAAAAGTATTCTTATTGATCATTACTGTGCTGAGGATATTAGCTCGGCGAAGAGAGCACTCTTGGAATCTACTTCGTGCATTCAATTTGATAAACCTCTGCCGCGCTATCCGGATAGGCATGGTGTTAATCGTACAGCCAGAGGAACAGAAGATATTATTGACATTTTACAGCAAGTAGATGAGCGTAAAATGCTAAATACATTGCCAAAGTTCGTGACAGACAACTCGGATAGTCTCCCGTCGCCTCGTAGTGATGAATGCGAATTGCGAACATTGATGAATAAGATACGCAATTTGGAGGCCATCTTGTTTAGAGTTCAGGTAGCTATGCAACAGTCAGTGGTCTAACCAGTGTTATAGACAATCCCGGGTCAGCGAACAGCACTCGCGATGTGTCGCGGGCTGAGCAAGCTACCTCGAATGTAAACACAGCTGCAACGTTATCGGGGCCATCGATTTCAACTATGGGAATTCCCGAAGTCACGTACAATATCGAACGTCAATCGACATCATCATCGTTAACCACGTATCCAAAGGTACCATGGTCAGTCGCCGTAGCTCGTGTCGAAGAGCAATCAGCCTCTGACACAGGCTCAGTATGCAGCTGATGAGCGCGGTGATGGGTTTACGCTGTTTCAAAGTCGCAGACATAGTCGAAAGAAGAGACGACTACAGCAGAGTGGCGCCTCACAGTCGGCTTGTGGTGATCAGTCAGCTGTTACAACCGTCATTGGTCAACAGTCTACAATCGGACAACCTACTGCTCGACAAGATGATCTGGCACGTTCGGCTACTGCGACAGCCAATCGACCAAGATCTAGGCCTAACACGTATCGTCAGCCACTGATTGTTTGGAAGCGTTGCGCTGCAACGGATGTTTCTGCCAGCGTCATGCAGTCATGGTGGTTATAATGTGTCTATTGTGGCGGCTAAGCCGTATAAATCTGTATATTGCGTAGAGAACATCGATGCATCAGTTGATGCACATAAGTTGATCAGTTTTGTTTCTAGCCTTGGAGTTCGTGTTTTCTTGTGTTTTGAGGTTAAACCGCGTATGTCTGCTCGTCAACGATTGCATGGTATTACACCTAGTCATAAAACGTTCAGGTTGTGTATAAATCGTGCTGACAACAACACTCTGCTTCAATCAGACTCATGACCCTCTGATGTGTCGATTTATCTTTAAGCCCTCTTCACACTCAGAGGCTAACTCCATCGATCCAGCACGTAGAGACAACCCGAGTCCCGCATCGTCACATGCTGATAATGCACAGTTTAATGATACGGACGACGTCGAAATAGTCGATATGGACGCGACAATCATAGATCCGCCGGCCACAGAAAGTTCAACAACTTAACAATATGGCTCAATCCACCTCACATACGTGCACTAGCAGTAACCCTTTTGGCACAACTGAACTTCTTGTTTTTTTCATATAACATACATGGCTATAATCAGGGAGTTACTGCCCTGAAGTCACTGATAAAATCCAAAAATCCTGATGTGGTCATGTTACAGGAACACTGGCTGACTCCATCCAACTTAAATAGCTTAAGTAAGGATTTTTCTGATTATACAGCATTTGGTTGTTCTGCGATGGATAAACTTGTTTCAACTGGTCCATTGATAGGTCGACCCTATGGAGGAATGATGATCTTGCTGAAGAATGAGTTTATGCATGTCAGTGAATGTATTCATACTGCAGAACGATTTGTAGTTGTATAAGTTGGCGACCTGTTGCTCATTAATATCTATTTACTTTGTGTTAGCACCGATGACCGATTACTTGTTTGTAGTGATGTGTTGACGGAAATTATGTCATGGAGGCAACAGTTTCCACTATTGTGGCTGTATTATTGGTGGTGACTTTAACACAGATTTAGACGTTGTGTGTAGTGCTTATAAGAAACTGAACACATTCTTAGCTGATAATCAGTTCTCGCGCTGCATGCAGCGCATGAGATTGTCTGCCATATACGTTCGTACATGAAACACGATATTATTTCAGCAACATTGATTATGTAGTATACACTAATGTTACGGTCAGCGGTTTCACTGTTATAGAGCCAGACATAAATTTCTCAGATCATCTGCTTATCTCTATCATTTGTACTGTTAGCCTGGATGTGTCACATAGGAGTAAGAGTAACAATGTGCGAGGTGAAACTGTCGAACACCTGCGCTGGGATTATGCGGATTTACTAGAATATTTTAATATGACACGCATTTATCTACAGACTATCCTACAAGAGCTGCTAGATTTAGAACACTTATTACACGACAGTATTGACGTGCATTATCTCGACTCAGTCTATGAACGCATTGTGGTATTCTTGAAACATTGTTCAGTCAGTTGTATCCCTAAACAGAGTAAAAAGTTCTTCAAGTATTGGTGGTCGCAGGAACTTGATTGCTTAAAAGCACAAGCCATCGATTCTAACAGGTTGTGGCGGGAAGTTGGCAGACCTAGGTCAAGCCCTATTTACGTCAAGCGCAACAGTGATAAACGAGCGTATTATTAGGT
>Ga0209780_1002757_pt1 | contig 12690 bp, 6 predicted proteins | sample WorMetexBAHAMAS2_FD_187384 | JGI IMG/M metagenome (GOLD analysis project Ga0209780, IMG submission 187384) | Marine gutless worms symbiont microbial communities from Max Planck institute for Marine Microbiology, Germany - Inanidrilus exumae... | ecosystem: Host-associated > Annelida > Digestive... | reverse complement strand
ACATGGGAATGCTAAGTAGGTGGAGCGTTGTTGACAAATTGGACCATTGTGAAAGGTAAAAAAACACAACAGCTTAGTTAATTAGCATGTTGACTAGGATACTAGCTGTTGTGATACTGTACAGTTATGTTTGTTTGACTGTGTAGGACCATTTCAGGTTACTACATGGTGATGCAGGGTGCAAAAGTACACTATCCATGTAAGTTTTAGCAACATTACACTCGGGTTTAATCGCCGCTCGTCAGATGATCCTGGATTAGACAGATACCCCGTGAATTAAGATGGATGATTTGTGCAGATTTAGTATTGGTCAGATCACCTTCCTGACAACTAAGGTAATTGTTGTTCCATTTGCATTATCTCTAAGATACCAGTACTCCCCTCCTGTATCACTATTACAGCGCCTAGTGGTAGATCAGTGACAATATATGTCAGAGTGTTGCTACCTTTGCATTAAGGGTAAAAAAGTGAAGGTAGTAGTCCCGTGATCCCTAAGGAGCATAGGATCGGGATTGGTGCTGATCTAAGCTGATGGCCAATGAGTGACGGCTGTGGTCTAAAACGAGAGCAGTATATGGAGATTGTAGATCAGCTGTTTAGTCACTGTTTGGTGCTTGGCTGACCCAGCTTTCAGTTTATTTGTGCTGATAACTGAACATGTAGAACGTTAGGATGTATAGTGGATATAGGCTACAGAATGGAACCTTGTTCACTCCAAATTATTACTACTGTTGAGTGCAAATAAGCATTTGCGATGACGTTTTAAAAGAGCAGTAAATTATGCCAGAAATAATACGATGCTTGCTGTGACATCTTTTCTCATTGAAAGCCTCTTTTGGCATGATTTTGTGATTCACCAATAAGCAGGTAGTAATTGCCGTTGATATTAATAGTTTGTGGATGTCTTTGTGTTTGTCAGATATTCTTATACGAATAGTTCGTTGTCACTCGGAGGGCTGTGATACAAAAATCCACGGAATCAAAGCTGCAGGATTCCGGTATGTCCCGCATTATCACTGGATCTGTACTGAAATGTGGATGTGGAAAAATGAGCAGAGTGGAAAATTGTGACAAAGTAATGGGTGGAACATACATTTTCACATCTTCAAGTTTTCACCCACATTTTTAATTTTTCCTCCTTCTCTTCTGTTTCCATTTTACTGTCCATTTTGGCCACGTTTTGTATTTTGTCATTGGGATTATTCGTATCTGTCATCAAATTAGACGTTCTTCGTTATAACGTTTACGTCCGCCTCCTCCAGGTACTCGCAAGCAAAGGTCATATTGGGGAAACTAACGATGCCACCACAGACAGACTGAATCCACCCGGATCCCAGTCACGTCGCCTCAACCATCCAGACGTCGCTGTCTGATGACTTCCAAGACGTCAGACTGGCCCTGCGAATCGTCAGCCAAATGCATCGCCGTTGCATTCTGATTGTGTTACTCTGCCAACACTGATGCGGTCAACTGTTTGGAGTGAAAGTGACAAAAGCACTCGCAAATTAATGAAATATCGCAATCGTCATAATCGCAGATGTCTGGAACTTGTTGGAATAAGTGAATGAGTAATTTCTTAATATCACGTCATAGGCCGTTGAGTGCCACGTAAAGTTGGATAATCAGAAAAATCTCCAACAAATACTAAAAAGAGTAAAAACAGGGATATAGAGTTTGTTTAAGATCGTCATTACAGTAGCTTATAAAATTGGTTACTTTCGTACTTACTTGAACGTCAAAACGAAAACTGTTGTAATTTTTGTGATTATTTTAGAGTGGACAGAGAAACTGCAGGGTCGTCAGTGCAGCCAATGGACGTCGGCAGTACGATGGTGTCATGGTACTTGCACATACTGACTTCGACCACCTTGTCTTCTTTGACCGTCTCTCCACCACTGAAACTCACCATCCTCAAACATACAAAGTTGGTACACTTCATGGAATAATGTCGGTCGCTGATTGTAAATAGTTGTGTGTGCATGCAATCTTTTACTTTTGCTATAACTACAGGAGAATAACACACACAAACAACCTCCAGTGTGATTTAAGTTCTGATTTTTCTGTTAAAGTTAATAATGATAATAATAAATAATAATAATAATCTAGCTTATATAGCACCAGTATATCAAAGACTCTAGAGGTGCTGACGGACTGATTACGGTCGTCAGAACCGACTAGGGCCTAAATGTCTGACAGAATAAGAATGTCTTAAGGGTAGACTTAAATACAGCAAGTGAAGTACTAGAGACAACGTCATTCCTAAGCGAATTCCAGACTGTAGGAGCGGTACAACAGAAAGCATAGTCGGCAAAGTGAGTTTTGGTAGAAGGTTTGTGCAGTAAAGGCATGTCAGAGGAAAGGAAGACGACGTGAAATTTGACGTGATCTGATGTGGCGGGCGAGGTACGCTGGGGGTGATGAACAATGGATCTTGAATTTCAGTACAGCCAGCTTGTACTCGATCCGTTAACAGTAACAACTGTTTTTTTTGTTTTTGTTTCTTGTGATTTTGGTGCCGTGATACTGATGTCCAAGATTTACTTACTTACAGGACCTGCAGATGTTCTGTGCTTATGACTTTTGTTTGAAATATGCACTAAATTAGGTTGGGTAATGTGATTATTGATTGTTGTTTGTCTCATTCAGGATGGCACTTGACCATATGCCACCACTGTCTTTGACAGCCGATAGCAAGGAAAAACCCGCCATCGTCAGTGACCAGCTGTTGGATGAAATATCTACTTTCCTCCGCAACTTGGCAGAGTGTGTATGAGTCTTAGTATTCTTAGGGTGTAGATTTGGTTGTCCTTGTTTACTTGATGTGTGCTTCGTTCGTCTGTTCTAATTGGTCTTACTGCTAGTGACCGTGTGTTGTGTTTCTTTCTTTATTTATTTGTAGACACAGATAGCTAGGCAGGTTTAGACTCCGACTTACACGTCCTCATGTGTCAGCTGTGTTTATTTGCAGAATAGTTCTTATAGCTCTGACAGCTTCTCTGGCTTTTGCAAGGCCCTGGCTGTGTTACAGTTGTATCACTCTCTTACTGTGAAATCAAGCCATTTTTAGATTTTGGAATGCGGTAATAAACTTACTTACCATCTCTCTGTAGCAGTGTTAGCAAATTTTGACAAATTCTAAATTGCCAGATTATTTTGTAAGCTGAAACATTATAGAAATCTTTCTAGCAAACACAAATAAGTGTTCGTGAACTTTTGAAGCACTTTGCTTATGTTTTCTGTTATTCCACATTAATGCTGGTATAGCTAAATATGTAATAGTTATTGTGGTTTGATTTATGTCTGTGTCTGTCTGTCTGTCATGACAGTATATTGTGCCGAAACAGCTAAATGGACAATGCTGCTATTTTGAAAGGGATTCGTGGGCAGTAAAAACGAATTTTACAAATTTGGTGAAGTTTGTGAATTTTTGGAAATTTTAAAACCAGAGGTCATCCTCAGGCTGTGGTTGCATACATGTTTGCAGGCATGATGGTAATGGTCAGATGGCAGCTGACTGGATCACGTGCTTACTGCAGTTTTGCATATGTCGAGGCCACGTCGCGAACATACTGACATTGCTCACAGACATTTGTAGTAAGTAAACTTAGTCACAGTCTGCAGCATATAGTTCTTTTATTGAACTCGTGTCCTGCGATGGTTTTGGTACTTTCATCAGAGCCTATAAAAAACCTGTTGCTTAGGTTATCTGCCAGTGTTCTATGTTGGTGGAATTGTCATGACCCTGACTGATGCTGGAAAAAAGAAGGCTGTCATCGAACTGTCTTGCGTATTCCTTTGGCTACAGCGAATTTACTGGTAATGCCGTTAGTCGCAGTAGCAAAGTTTTCTACGTTGAGCCTGGTTAGTACTGAGATGGGTGACAATTTATCGTTATACCATCGTAGTCAAGTCAAGTCAATGATGCTGACAGACGCACTGAACCTTTGTCTGTATTGTTCTTCAAATACTAATGCTAATACTACTTTTCAGTAATTTTCAGTGTCGAACTCAGATCAATCTCCGGTACCGGTAAGGTCGACAGTGTAATCATATTTTACATCTTGGAACATCCAAAAGTTGTCAAGTCTAGACTTAAATAAATTAACAGATTTGACATTAACGACAGCATTTGTCAAACTGTTCCAATTCTATTAGGTGTAATTTTTGATTCTGAGCTATCTTTCCGGGACCATATTCAACTGAAGATAAATAAAGCATACAAGATGTATGGAATGTAACAAGTCTACAGGCCATCTCATCCTCCTACTGTTACAAGTAGCAAGACGAGAAATGAGTATTGGCCGAAGGGGCATACTCTGCGGCCGGGGAGGTAACCGTAGGTTTTGTGTAGCACTGGCTGTGTCACAGACAATGCAGTATATTCACCTACAGGCTTTTATTATTATTTATTATTAGTGGCCCAAGGAAGGGTGATGAGCATCCGCCTACATTTTTCTAAGGAGTATTTTACCCCTTGTCCTTTACCTTTATTGATTGACAACTACTGCAATTAGTAAGTATTTATTTGCTAATTATTTTGTGTTATGGTTTTTCCTTTTCTTTTAGGACAGGAAGCTGAACTAGACGTTAGTTCACTACTGCAGAAAATAATGGGTGTAAAGGAGAAGTTAACGCGACAATATGGTTTGTGTCTGTGTTTATTCTGAAATGTTTGAGGCAGTTGAGTGTTGGCATTACACAAGGGTGAATTTGTACTCTGTGTGGCTATGCAATGCCGGGGGCACTTGCATCAGAGAATAGGTATAAACGGTGAGTCGTCCTTTACCTCAGGTGTTGGGTCCCGATCAGAAATAATGAACCTCTCGATTCCTTTTCCTTTTTGGGTGGCAGCTGAACAAAATGGCAGCCATGGTTGAGGTTAATATATCGCTGTCCTTCCTTTACTGGGTAGGGATAGCTCTCCACCCCTGACCCTTTGTCTCTGATATAGCCATATTTGTGCTGAAAAGGGACGTTAAACTCCAACTAACTAACTAACTAATGTCGCGATAGATCTTCAGCTGCAAGTATTGTAAGTCGATTTGCAGCTTCTGTAACTATCTGTAAAGTTATGTGCAACAAAAATCACATTGCAAACAATCACTATACTGCCTCTACAGCTCAGTTACTCAACATGTTAAGCAACAAGTCAGAACTAATCTGGTAAAAAAACAACACTGCAGTACCAAACCAGACCTAAACAAAGCAAATCACCTTTGCTTTGATTCGCTCGGCAGTGTACTTTGTTGTGACTTTCTCAACAGCTGCAGGAATGAATATGTCGCAATTTTCATACATCAGACTCTCCTCCGGACCATTGTAGGCTTCTGCCTTGGGGAATCCAATGATGCTCTTGTTTTTCCTAAATTATGAAGACAGTGAATGATGAATGTGTATACTGTGTCATATTGTGATATATTATTGTTGAGTACTAGCATGGGACATCTGACACAAAAGGTGTGACATTCCTTTCTCGGGAGTTAGGTTGCCTGGTCATAATGACGACAAGGTCCAGTCAGTGGTTTTTAGGCCACATATAGATGCAGCCTGTTGCTACAAATGTCGCACGTAGCATGGTCTGTGTGTCTGTCTGTGTTAGTTACATGGGTGAACTGTGCAAAAATGGCTGAACCGATCGAGATGCCATTTGGAGGGCTGACTGATGTGGTCTGAGGAACCATGTATTGGATGGGGGTCCAGATCCCCCACACGTAGGGCACTTTGGGGGGCATGTGCTGGCCAATTGTAATGTACTTATGCATGGCAAATTTGCCTGCCCAGTACACGTGGCGGACAAATGAAATTTAAAACGGCTTTGTGGCCTTTTGACAACTGACTTTGGCTACTTGTTTGTGCTTGACGTCTGCAAGGAATTCAGGCTGTAATCTCCAGTTATCCAGTAAGGCTGCGTTTTCAGAGGACTTGACCAAGCCTGGAGTTACTTCAGAAAAGAAGGCAAGATAAGCAAAAACTGAGTGTGTGCATGTTGATCCGTATTGTTATTTTGAAATAAGGTAAAAGATGCTATGGGAGACGGCATACTTCGCCTCAGTGATGCCACCTTACAAACTGGACGAAACAAGTCTGACGTCATCCACAAAATTGGAAGTACATAACATATTGCTTTGCCATCAGAGCGGGAGCGAGCTACGGCCAGAGGTAACATGTACAGAAAATTAGGTATATTTGGACGCATGGTTTATGAGATATGCCAGAGGACAGAGATACAGACAGACTGATCGCAATACTTTGCACACCCACTGGGGGTGAAGTAGTAAACAAAAAACTGGCTGTTGCAGCTCGGCCGATGAAAGTGAAGCTGGTGGAATGTGATGGCGGATGCAAGGATGAGAATTCAGATGCTGCAAATGTCCTGCTGTCACATGATGGTGGTACGTTGGCTGCTTTAATTTTGTTCACCACACAGAGCTCCGGAGGTTGAGAGGTTGAGCCAGTGGATTTGCACACAGGCAGTTCACTGTGTGCGGTTTATAATAAATAGTACAGGTAATATTAACAATAAGTTGCATACTTGCATAGCACAAAATAAAAGCTCTCACCTGTGCTGGTCCAGGGCAGACAACAAGTGAGTGTTTAAATGTTTGGCAAAACATTACAACAGTCAGCAACATGACTCGGTGGGGGGGAGGGGGCTGCCGACAGATAATTTCAGACAGCTTTGCTGGAAGTCTCTTGCACCAGTACGGTTCCTGTTTATCAAAGAACCAGTGTCCGTATATCAGCAGACCTCAAATTCAGCCGAGCATTGGTGGTGATATCAGTGATGGAGGGAATTCTCGGTGAATTGCTGTAATGCCCACCTCACAACTGGGCGTGACCTGTGTAAGGCATATGTTTTTATAGACAAACGTGTCTGTGATCATTCCTAGGCAGGTACAGCCGGGGAAATGAAACCAGATATGATATGACTGTGGAAGTAAAATTATGTAATCTGTTAACAACGTGTGCCCAATTCTTCTTTTCTGAAATGTTTACAATAATGAGATGCTGTACCCTGTGTTCCGTTTACCTATGTCTTGCTTTGACATGTTAATTGCTTTTTGTAACATCTCGAAATGGCGTATTTTGTGTCGGGTGGGACGTAAGTTCTTAACTCAGTCTCAGTAGTTGCTCTTGTTAATTGTTCCTTTGAACATACGTCCAAAAATTGAAGATATAGATTAGAATACAACCACGTACCAGTGATGTTTATTTTCTCTGTCGTTCTTTTCAATGTTGTAATTCACCTTTTTGTTAAGTAAGAAGATTGCTTGGAAGTTCACTGAACAATACGTGTGTCAAGTAGGTAGTTCTGAAGGTTAGTATTAATTGGAGAGTGTAATGTTAATTCAGGCATTCTGTCGGACTTGGTCCACTTGTGCGACAACACGTCTGTTACCGGGTTTTGTAATACCACAAGAAAACTGAGGTCATTTGATGGAGTTTGACTATGTCTGTTTGTTTTGATAGGTGAATGTCGTCGTTTGTGTTGACAGAGTATATCAGTGCTGAAGGCAAGACGAAGGTGTGCATGATGTTTGCCTGTGACGATGGACGGCCATATCTTGAAATCACCAAAACTGTCATACGGGTGTGTCATCTCTCACTGTACTAACCTTACAAAGTTGAGACTGCCCAAGCACAGTCAGTTTATTTTGATGGCCGTGTCTTGCAGTAAGTGAAAGTGCATCGGTCTGGCGTCCGTCTGTCCGTTTGTTCTATCTTTTTTCTAACCTTAATAGAGTGTGCTGCGTTTTTTCTAACCTCGATACTGCACGCGGCGCATACTCATCGTGACTCACCAGGGGCAGCAAACGACGTGGCCAGCATACATTTCTGTCTGACGACAGACATAGTTGCAAGTAAAGTGAAGATGGTGAAGCTGAGAATGGTCCAAAGATATCATCCTACGGCAAGAAGGTGGTCCGTCGATATCAAAGACTGGTGCCGCTGTGCACTGTCAGAGGCTTTCTGTCTAATGCCTTACAATGATGAGTGAAGAATCACAGGCCTTAACTGCCCACATGGGTCACGAGTTCAAAGAAGAAAGTTGGGAGTTGCTAAATTGTGGCACTGTTAGACGTTTTATTACGGCCTTGTTTCTAAACTGTGTTATCAGTATTGTTGTGAGTGTCATAGACCGTGCATAATAAATGCTTTTGAGACCCGACTCCAGCAGATCGACTTCATGTTGGCCGTCCTTGCTTGCGTATGTCTGCGTGGACTGGCAACATTGCATCTTATCTCACTGGCGAACACCACCTGCTGGTTTTTGATGCCGTGTGCTAGATTAAGCTGACCTGCCATTGTGGCGAGTGATTAACGCACTCGGCCGCCATGTGCAGTAGAGCGTGACGAGCTCACTGGCCGAGATTCGACTCGGCCCGGGCGCATCTGCTGCCTACCAAAGAATTGTTTCTAATAATACCTATGCACATGATGAGCAGGGAGATAATCCCGGGCAGGAAAAAGTGGGTTCGACGGTGTCCTCTATAAACTGTGACCGTTGCAGGCACTTTGATCTAGCAGTGTCAAATCTGCCTGCCGCACCGGCGTGAATTGAAGTAAATAGACTTGGCTGGCCGCTGGCTGGCATAATACACAGCACCAGTCAGAGCTAAGCCACAAAGTAGGCCATGTCTAGAAGGGGCGCACTGTAGAAATACCTGACAAGATGCTCACTCCTACTTAACCTGCCTTCCCTGCATGTCGCTAACACACATCGCACGCACCTACCAATTCCCTTCCTCTTCCTGGGCGAGCGCACTGGACCGCTACATGGTCTCAGCACTGGTGTCATGAGTAGGCTAGACCCCTGCTTTCAAAAGAACGAATGAATGAACGAGTAGATTAAGCTGGCACAGCCTCTTGTCAGCTTTTGAGCACACGTAAATATACCGTATCGTGTTGTATCGTTAACTCTGTCTGTTGACCTCCAATGCTTATCAGTGTCTCATCAACCACGTTGTCATCACTGATTGTTCGTCACGCGCTTCCTTCCACCATCGGAGATCCTACGTTCCAGTTGCTGCCATTAGTATATAGGACGGTCTGCCTTATCACTTTGACATCCTCTCTACCAGTCTTTCAGAGCATATCTAAAGACCTCTCTCTCTACTCACTGTCTTTCACTTGACTGCCAATGCCAGTCTGAAAACTTTTCCTTTTAACCTTTTAAACATTTTATTTTGTAAATATGTCATGATAACGGTTGTTATTTAAAAAACTCTGTTGAGTATGTTGCTGGTAAACTTTGTTGTGTAAAGGTTGCCAAGGGGTCGCAGGCTGCGCAGTGTGGCATCGTGTTTCTCTGTCAGACTCAGTGAGTTCTGCCGATATCATCTTAATTGGTTGCATTGTTACTTAGCTCCTGATAGAGGTCCACAGTATTGTGATTGATGTGTCTGTCTGTATGTTTGTCTGTTTGTTTATGTGTTTGTTTGTCTGTCTGTCTGCTCGCATATCTCAAAAACCACACGTCCAAATTTTCTGTATACATGTTACCTGTGGCCGTGACTCAGTCCTTCTCTGACTGCAGTGTGATACGCTATGTACTTCCAATTTCGTTGGATAACGTCATGTTTCCATATAATGGAGGGAATGGGCCGGAATCAAAGAAGAAGTGTATGTTTCGCTGAGTTTACTAGGTGGCGGCACCGAGGGCGAAGTCTGCTCTCTTCGCCTGCATGATAAGTTGAGTCATTGCTTTAATGCATGCTGGTAAGACATTACATACAGGGTTGCATAAAAAGCGGTCCGTTGGCCATTGTCGGACTAAAAAAATGCAAGTACACTCTAGCTCGTAACTTTGCCAGAAGCTGGTTGATTTTAAAACTTTTTCTACCATCCGACTCAACAGCCAGTTTGCAATAAAATTGTCGTTAAAGTTTTGCACTGCACCCTATGAGTATTGCTACAGTACTCTGTGAAATATTTGACACCTTTTTTAGTGACTTTGGCCAGTGTCCCAGTTTTTTGCATTTCCTATAGTTGCTATTATTGTTGTAGCAGTTTACTAACAAAATTTCTTTTAAAGACATTAAATCAGCACCAGTTATTGCAAATTCCTAATAATTGCATCAATATGCTTACATTCAGACGCATTTAAATTATACTTAGCTGCTGGTTAAAAAGTACATCTTAAAATGTTTTAAAAAGTTTTTTGCAGGATATTCCTTCAGCACTTTCAGCTGTTACGGCCTTTGACCTTGCCTCAGTGTCATTTGAACACTGTCGATTGGGGTGACATTGGGGCGGAAACCTGTCCAGTTATCTCCATAGGTTCAATTTTGGGGGACTAGCCCCCAATGGAGTGACTACAGAAAAAAAAGAATGTCTTGTGTGCTTTGTTTCAGATGTGAAGCGAAGCGTTTGTTTGGCAGCACAGATTATGATACATGGGAGGAGGCAGACTTCAAGAACTATCTGAAAACTAGGTACACTAAGAAAACGTGATACCGTTGCTTTTAATCGATTATCTATAAACTGCAGTACTTTAATTAGATAAAAATTTACTTTTTTCTTCTTGTATGTGATTGTTTTTTTTGTTTAAAATTACTGTTAACGTCACCTCATTGATTAAATTGTTACTGTGTATTGGCAGTGGAGAGTTGGAATAAAGGAAGCTTTGCCCCTTCCCTGAAGAGTCTGATAGTGGATAAAAAAGGGAATGAGGCTGGTGGGTAATTTTCACAGGTTTGATTCAGCACTTATAAGATTTCTTGAGAGCTCTGACACTGTATGTTGGGAATCTAGCACATAAAAACCTGTGCCACTTGTTACGGAACAATTGATGGAAGAAAAGCGAAGGGGAACTGGATGAAAAATGACCATTTAAACAGAAATTGTTGTTGATTAAATAGCTGGGTTTTAACTGTTTCTTTTATCATCGCATTGGGGTTTCATGTACAAACCATTGTTATATTTCTGTGCTCATGTGTTTGTGTTATTACGCTGGCCGCATCTAGTGGAAAGCATAATATTACGGTCTAGCGTCTGTACATTTGTCTGTCTGTCTGTCTGTCTGTCTTATCAGCATATTCACTGTGACTCGCCAGAGGGCAGCATGCGACGCGGCCAGCGTACATTTCGGCCCAAGGATAAGGAAAACCGACACACTCGTTAAAAGTTGTATCAGAGAGTAACAATGTGCTCTGTTGTGCAGCACGTCAGCTGCTGCCGATACAAAGTTGTCTGGTCCGGTCGCATTCTTCCAGCTTGAAACTGACGAGTAAGTGCCTGTCTGCTCACCGTATAATTTTAACAGCGGCTGAAAACTGTCTGCAACATATGTCTTTATAGTATCATTGTCATCACTGATTTATTTTCAGAAGAAAATAAGACAATATAAAAACAGTTCAGTTAGAGACATGAATGTGCAGAACTATTTGGGTGGAAAATGGCTGCCACAGCAACTGCCCAAAGGTCTAAAAAGTGATAAAATGGAATAAAATAAAACATAACAAAACAAAGTACAGTACAGAGTAAACGTGCTAATAACACAGTGGTCTAGTAACCTTGCTATTGAATTTAATCATTTAAACGTTGAATTTGTACAGTTGGCCTACATGTTTTCCTGCATTGTGTATGTTTGACAGAACTGTTGCATCGGTTGAGTTGCCGCCGACCTCAGTTGGCCAGGTGATCGTGCAGCTGTTTTTTGTTTGTACTTCCGTGTAATAAAACGTCAGGTAAAGGAGTGCCATAGCCCATAGAGAAGTGTGGGCAAGGTGTTCGTCTCCATTTCATATGCCGTTGAGCCCATAAACCACTGTGACGTATGGCTAGATGTACAGTTACCTTCCCAGCCATAGGGCGTCACTACCCAAAGCACCCTTTGGTCGGTACCAATTTATATACTGTTTGGTGACAGAGGCACATAGGTGTGAAGAACTTGCATAAAGTTGTTACACAACATTGCAGTGGCTGGGGGTCGATCTCACGACCGTTAAGTTGCTAGTCAAATGCCCTAACCACTAGACTACTGAGTCACCCACTTTTTGTAGTGCTGCACATTATTTATTTTGCAGCGTGTTTAGGGTTCAACCAAAAAAAAATGCCACCGTTTTAATGGCCTCTGATGTAGTTTGCGATGACGTTTTTGCAACTTCGTAATTGATTATCTGAAAGGCTTTGAGTCACATTCAGGTTGATAAATAATAAGTACAGAGTGGCACACAAGCCGACCATTGCTCACTGTTAAGCAAAAAGACAACAATTATCTCAGAATATTAATGTAATGACACATCTAAGTTGTGGTGGGATCTGTAATTTTCTTGCATATTTTCTGCCGAGTTTTGCATTGAAAGAATTTTGAAAGTTGGTGAGTATTTGATGAAGTTATGATCACCTTTTTGACTTACAATGGCCTGTGGCACATATATTGCCTCCGCCCGTTGCATAATGTATTATTTTTGTATTTGCAGTTTGTGGTGATGATGTTCTTGAGACCTCATGATTCATCAGCGGACAGGCTTCAAGTTACTTCTGTTACATTCTATGGACATCAGCGGAAATCTTCACTTGATGTCAGTTGTTCTTTTATTCCGTTTATGGTTATTGCTCTCTCAAAAAAGTTGAAATTCTAGAAGCAAGTTGAAGTTATGCTGCTACAAATTTATGCTGCTACAAACATGTCCAATTAATGTAGCAGTGGTGTACTTAACAGTAACATACCAAGTGATATGGTGT
>Ga0209780_1002756_pt1 | contig 12691 bp, 11 predicted proteins | sample WorMetexBAHAMAS2_FD_187384 | JGI IMG/M metagenome (GOLD analysis project Ga0209780, IMG submission 187384) | Marine gutless worms symbiont microbial communities from Max Planck institute for Marine Microbiology, Germany - Inanidrilus exumae... | ecosystem: Host-associated > Annelida > Digestive... | reverse complement strand
TTCTTTTCCAAGGAAAAAGGGTGAACCGGGATATACATGGGGCTAGAAATATTTTGATTCGTTTTTTGACAAAGGTGATAGATGTTTTATCACCCCAGGGAGCTTACCCCTTAAACATAACCAACCCATTATTTGGTGTTTTTGGTGTTTTAAAGTAAGAGTTAAATCTATTCTCCCCCTATTACTGGTATCTTCTCCGATGACTTCAATCCCCAGCGCCGCTAGATAACAGTAAAAAACTGAAGCGTAGTAGCCCTCATATTCATTCATCGGATTTTTGACATACCAATTATAAGGAATTGAAGCAAATAAAGCATGAAAGGTTTTTTGCAGTGCCTCTAAATCCGCTACTAACAAAGATTCATACAATGCAATCTTGTTATTTTCTTGGGTGGTAAGTTCAGTTGTGGTTAAGTAATGCAGGACAAAATCCGTTAAACTCATTTTGACTTCTAAGTTGGGATAAGAGAGTTCATAGATTTCTCTTATACCTACCATTTGTTGCCCGGTTATGGTTAGATAGCCGGTTTGAAACAGTAAGGTTTCTATTTCTATTATTTCTATATCAAAACTACTTAATAGGGTTTCGGTGGTTTTAATGTTTTCTAAATTGGGTAGAAAATAGTTTTTTTGTTTAATCAGTTCAATTAAAAAGGAGGGCGTGGCGGTTTCAAACCAGTAATTTCTAAATTGAAGGCTGTCTAAATAAAGTAAGACGTCATAGGGGTTATAAACTTTTTTTCCTAAAAAGTTATAGCCATTGTACCACCGTTTGAGTGTCTCTAAATCCACCCCTTCCAGTCGTTCTGAAAAACTGTTTACAATTTCTTCATGGGTATAACCACAAATCACTGCGTAACGATTGTCCAAGGCAATATCTTTTAAATTATTCAGATCACTAAATAGGCTCACTTTGGAAAATTTGCTGACGCCGGTAAAAAAGACAAATTTGAGCCATTGATCGCAATCTTTTATGACTGAGTAGAGATTTTTTAAGCCGTAGCGATTTTCTATCGCTATTTCGGTGTTGGTGATGTTGTCAAGGATGGGTTTGTCGTATTCATCTACGAGAATTACGACTTGTTGTTGATATTTGTGGTAAAGCTTTTGAATGAGTTCATAAAATTTTCCAGAAATGGAACTAAACCCAAAAGTTATTTCATATTGATTGGCATTATTTATTAACAGCTCTTCTATTTTAATATCCAAAGCTTGGCGATTTTCAATGATGCCGCTGCCAAAACTAATATGAATGACTGGATATGTCGTGTTCCAATCCCAATTATTTTCTAAAAATAAACCTTTAAAATACTTTTTTTCACCTAAAAACGCTTGTTTTAAGGTGTCCACAAACAGACTTTTACCAAAGCGTCTGGGGCGTGATAAAAAGTAATATCTACCATTATCAACTAATTGTTTTACAAAATGAGTTTTGTCAACATAGTAACAATTTTCATTAACGATTGAAGTTAGGGTCGATGCGCTTATGGGTAATTTTTTCATTTCCACCTCAAGGTTGAAACCTCCGCCTTTAGGCGAACAGATTTATCTCACAATTTATATATATAATAAAGGTGCTAGTTTTTAAGGAACCAGCAAACCTTTGGCTTACGCCAGCACCGCTTGCACGGGTAAAAGTCACCTCGCCAATGTTAGAAAAGCTTTTTACACTGTACACACCATCCGATACCACACAGATTTTTAATGCACAGCGACAGAGCTATGGGACTGGTGAAGCATCCCAAGGTGTCATAACTTAACCAACGTAGTCCTCAAAGGGCTTAGGCTGGTCAACCGTGGCTTGGTTTGAGAACGGCTTTAGCCGTTATGCCAAGCCACCTGCTTTGGCAGGTGGTGGTTGACTTCAGTCGTTTTCTCAGTACCGGACATTTTTTAAGCATTAGGGGTTTGCAACCCCTGAGATAGCCCATGCATGGGAAAAAGCTTGGTTCTCGTTCGGTAAATCCCTATCCGCCGTACACCTTGATGGTGCGCGAATCGTACCAAATCAAAAAACGGTTGTAAAGTCTCGTTTATAACTAAATAAAACTGTTTTTACCACCCACTTTATTTTGGATGTCCAAGATAAATCTTGGACTCCTTAAGATATTGGCCATTTTACCAGTATGAACACTATCAGCAAACACCAACGCGGTGCCGAAAAAACCGTCCGTATTCCCTTTACAGAAAAACCCCTGCGTAAACCCGACTGGATTCGTATCAAAGTCCCAAGCGGTGGCGCAGTCGGCAGCCTAAAAGCGAAGCTACGAAAACGTCATTTACATACCGTTTGCGAAGAAGCTTCGTGTCCCAATTTAAATGAATGTTTTTCGGGTGGCACGGCAAGCTTTATGATTATGGGAGATATTTGCACACGGCGTTGCCCATTTTGCGATGTAGCCCATGGTCGTCCTGCCCCTTTAGACACTGACGAACCGATCAATCTTGCCAAAACAATTGCGGCTATGGAACTCAAATATGTCGTCATTACTTCAGTTGATCGCGACGATTTACGCGATGGAGGCGCCGGGCATTTTGTCGCCTGCATTCAAGCTGTGCGCGAAATCTCTCCGCAGACACGTATTGAAATATTAGTCCCTGACTTTCGCGGGCGGATGGAGATCGCTTTGGAAATATTTCACCAGGCGCCGCCTGACGTATTTAATCACAACTTAGAAACGGTGCCGCGTTTATACAAACAAGCCCGCCCCGGTGCCGACTATAAATGGTCATTGCAACTGCTTAAACGCTTTAAAGCAGCGTATCCGCAAGTGCCAACTAAATCAGGATTAATGTTAGGCTTAGGAGAAGAGATTGACGAAGTATTACAAGTGATGAAAGATTTACGCGCCCATGACTGTGACATGCTCACATTAGGGCAATATTTACAACCCAGCCGCCACCATTTGCCGGTACAACGTTATCTCACTCCGTTGGAATTTGAAAAATTAGCTGAACTGGGCTTGGGCTTTAAAAATATTGCTAGCGGACCTATGGTGCGTTCTTCCTATCATGCTGATAAGCAAGCACAAAACTGGCGTATATTATAAAGTCGTGAACTTTGCCGGAGCCACTGCTGCGTATGCAACCTGCCCCGCTTTGAAAAGGTTTCGGACGGGGTTGGGCGTATGCAACCCCGTATGGCAGCAAAGGTACTTAGTTGGCGCCTGTCAGGATGCAGAAACGCTACAAGTCCAGCATTGGAAAGTTCCCTACGGGAGGAAATCGCACCCCAGTCACTAAACAACAATAATTTAGAAATGCCATTTTTTAAAAAAATGGCATTTCTTGTTTAATTTTGGCTTATTCGTTGTCTCACATTAGCTGTACTCTATTACCTATATATAAGTCTTCAAGACAATCAGCAGCCTTCAATTCCGAAACAGTTTAATATAAAGAAAAAATTCATCAAAAGACTCACCCCCCTGTTCCCAAGCGCGAGCGAAGCCCAAGGACAAAGTGGCATCTACGGTATAGAAATTGGTCAAGTGCCAGTTACTTTGGAAACCAAGGTTATAATACTGGGCAGATGTGTCTTGAAATTCAGAATAGAGCCGTTGATGAAAAACCGAAACATCTGCCCGTTTCAAATAAATATCCCCAAATCGTTTGCCAATTTTTACTGAGGGAAATAGGTTTTCTACAGTTAGTTTGGTAAAACTATCCGCGATTTGGCTGTTGTCGCCAAGTCCAAAGATGTTTTCAATTTCCCGATAGCGTCGGTTAGTTCTTTTTTCTAAAAGTTGGTCGCCAAAGCCTTCAAAGTAAAATAGTCCAGCTCCAATTAAGTCGCCCCAGCTTTTTCCAGCTGCAGTTTGGACGCGGAAGATATTATGGGGGGTAAAAATCGGGGTGAACCAGTTGAATTCGCCAAATAATTTGGTGGTGTTGGTGGCGAAGTCGTCGGTTAAATGCGTTTTTCTCAGTTGGGCGTTCCATTCGTAGCCTTTTTCTGCGTCGACACTGCCAATCGTACTTCGCAGGTTGATGCCTTGAAAGCCGGTTCCATAACTAAGCGTTTCTTCGCTACTTTCTTTGCCAAAGTCGTCGTATTTCCATTGGTTCCAGCCGATATAAAACCACTGTGTAAGGGTTTTTGGTCGGTCATATATCCAGAGTTTATTGTATGTGGCGAAAATTCCGTTGTTGACGCGCCGAATGTCGCGTTGATTCGCTAAGTCGTAAAAGGAGGTGGGTAGGTGTTGTATGCCGATTTTGAATTTATTCAGGTATTCATAAGCGGTGTCCAGGTGAAAGTCGTAGCCAGATTCGGGGTTTTCCTGTTCGGAGATGCCGGTTTTTAGGTGGAAGCTATGTTCGCGCAGCGGATCTTGCATTTCCCAATATAGTCCTAGGGCTGTTTGTCCAGCGTAGGAGGCGATGGTTGGAATTAGGGCGGTTTTTTGTAGGTTGAGCCAGCCGTGATATTTTTTTCCTTCTAGTTTGTTGTTGTCAGCGATAATTTTAGGATCGGGCTTTAAACGCCATTCGCGTAATTCTGGATGTTTTTGAATGATTTGTTGTCCGCGATAATGGATTGCTGCAACGCCGTCTACCGGTTGATTAGGTATGATGACGGGTTGAAAGCCTTGGCTGGTAAATTGGTAGGCAAACAGGCGTTTTTGGTCTAAAACCAGGGGGTGAAATAGTCCGGTTGGGGTGTTGCTTAAAACTTCTATTTCCTTGTTATTCAGTTGTTTGCGGAAAAGATTGGATACGCCGCTGGTGTAAGCGTTCCAATAGATGCTTTTGCCATCCAATCCCCAACTGGGATGCTCTGGGCTGCCTTGATTCGTTATTGTTGAATATAATAATTTTTTTTCTTTTAATAATTTAATTAAGTCAATCAAAATAATTTCTGGTTCTCCAGTGCCTCTTCGGAGGGTGGCTAACATGGATTTGCCGTTGGGATGAATCTGAAGATGACCTAAAATGGTGCCTACTGGCAGTAAAATCAATGGTGAAATTTTTTGATAGGGAAAGGAGGACATCACTAGGGCGGATTGTGATTGGCGGGTTTGAATTCCCCAGAGTGCGTGATTTTGTGGATTGATCGCTAAGTTGCCGATACGCGCATCCTTAAATAAGCGTTTACTTTTCCCATTCCGAATATCCACCGTCCATAAGTCGCGATAGCCTCCTTCATTATGCGTGGTAAAAAAGAAGGTATTTTTTTGTTTGTCAAAGGCGGTGGAGGCGACTTGTATAAGACTCGGGGTAGCTAGGGTATGAATTTCTTTGAGTTCGCCCGTATTTAAATCAAGTTGTTCAATCGCGGTGAAGTGATGCGGGCGGAGACTTGCTAATAGGATTGAATTGTCGCTGTTTCGGTAGCCTCTGGTTACCCATCCGAGTGGGGCGGTAATTTTTTGAGTAGCACTCAAAGGGTATTTTTGGATTCTTTTTAGGTTTTGTTGTTGAAATTGTTTTTCTGTGGTGAGAAATAGTGCCCAAGCGTCTTCTAGGCTGGTGCCAAAAACTTGCTGAAATTTGGTATGAAAGTGAATATGTCCTTGTTTTGGATCGAGTCGCACCCATTGCAATAGTCCTTGCAATCCGTATTGGATAACGAGGTGGCTCATAAAGCGGGTGCCGTATAGGTAGGCGGTGCTGCCGAGTAGAAAGGAGTCGTCGTTAAAGTCGACGTTTTCCCATGTTAGCCAAGGTGCGTTTTCATAAGTTAATGTCCGAAAATACATTTCGTCATAACTGCTCAACACTCGCCCATAGCCACCATTTAACCATGTTTCCATAAATACCGCAATGCCTTCTTGATACCAAGTGGGCGTAAAACGTCCCCGATTGGTGAGTAGGGAGAAGGGTAGTGTCAGGGGGCTGTCTTTGATTGGCATGACTTTACCAAAAATACGGCGTAATCGCGCTTGTGTTGGGGAGGCTTGATCGCCAATGACGATGTGGACTAATTCGTGGCTGAATAACCATTGAAATTGATCGTCAAAACGGGTGGATTCATAGTCCGATTGGTCAAATGGGGCGACATCCAGCGTTACTGTGTTGTGGGGTAAAGCGGTGGCTCTGCCGCTGCCGGTGTCTTTGTAGTCTCGAATAATGATGGTAATGATTTCGGTGGGTTGATAATGGAAAATTTTTTTGAGGCTGTGCAATGAGACTTCCGCGCCGACAATAATTCTAGGCAACAAGGATTGATGCTGTTTTTGATAAATGAAGCGGAAATTGTCGGTGCTGAGTTGAAGCCATTCACTGGCGTGGGCAAAGGTGGAAATCAGTAAAAAAGCCATAAAACTGGCTATTTTTAGTATTTTTAATAAAGTTGATGTCATTTTTTATGCGACTCGGTGTATTGAAACCCACTAAACCTGACAGGTTTAAAGTAAAAGTAAGGCACTAGCGCAGGAGGGCGGAAATCCTCATACCATTTAAAACCTTGAATCGCGGATTTTACGGATGACACAGATTTCGCGGATTTAAAGTCAAAGCCAAAAGTGAGGATAAGGAGTATTTTTAGGTCTTTAATCCGTGTAATCCGAGTCATCCGTCAAATCCGTGATTCAAGGGTTTTAAATGGTATCGGTATTTCCGCCACCGTGTACTAGGTATCGGAACAGGTTTAAATACAAGGATAACCCAAAAAAAAAAGGCATTCCCAAATATGTGGGAACGCCCTTTAGGATGTTGATATATTGATGAGGTTGAACAGCAAGGATATTTGTTGGATATGTAGGCAAACAAAAGAACGTTTACCCACCCTACCTAGCTGTATAATGTACAAAATACAATGGCAATCTTCTCCAGCTCTTCATCCGGGGTTAATCCCACTCAACTACTATCATTCCCCAAAAAAGAGAGACTTTCCCCCCCCCAAGCTCTTGAATTTCGGCATGGCTACCCAAGCTAACAAGTTCAAGTTCAGACGCAAGTTCAGACGACGCAATCTCTTGCCCCGTTTTCACGGCACTCACGTCCATCGAAACAACGTTTTGTTCCAAAGGCGCAGAATAGCGTTCTGCTGTTTCAATGTCCCCAGCAAAGGAGACGGAACTGATGGACAGAGTGGCAGCTACTACTGTTGCAAGGATAGTCTTTTTCATAATTTGTAAATTCCCATTAAGTTAAGAAATATTGTAAAGTAGGTAAAGCGGAACTAAATCCACTAAGCCTTGTCTATCATTATGATAGACACTCAGTTTGTCCGAGTAGGATTTTTGAGTGGCAGGACGGGCAGCATTATAGGTGACAAAATCACTCAATAAAACTAACGAAGTATTAGGCATTTGGTTAGTACCGTTAGTCAGTTTTCAGAGAAAATCCCGATAATGATGAGACACACTAACAGTTTGCCCAAGCCGACGATCATTGAGTGGCAGGGCATTATGGAAAAATCACGAAAAAAAACTAACTAAGTATTATAAGCAGATCAAAAAAAATATTTTAACATTTATAGAAATCCTATTTTTTAAAAAAATAGGATTTCTTTGAAAGTCGAAAATATTAAAAGACCTTTGTTGAGCTACTTATATTACACGCCTATTCCCTATAGACAATCCAAAACAATAATGACGAATACCGAAGAACGGTTTACCGAAGCTGAAAATTCTTGGGATTTAGAACGCCTGTACACAGACTTGGGCAAGACTAAAAGAAAACCTCTCACTGCAAAAGAAAAATTCTATTTGCGCGGCTTGTTGTGTGGTTATGGTCCCGCTGAAATAGCTAAAAAGTGCCATAAAAGTGCCAACGGACTTAAAGTGAATTTGAGTAAAACCTTGTATCAATATATTAAGATTCTCGTAAACAAGGAAAATGAAAAGTTGGAAAACTGGACGAAGATCCGCGAATGGCTTGAAGAAATCGGCTATAAGCGATCTAGTTTAGATGAAAAAAATATACTTAATTTCAATGAAAATGGGGATCACAATACTCAAGCCCAAACTACTCAGAATCAAAATCAAAAAATTGATAACTGGTTTAATTCTTCTCCAATTGAGCAAGTAAAATGCAAACATGAATTAGAAAAGGCACAGTTAATGATTGAACAGCGAGACAAAGAAATTGATTATTTAAAACAAGAAATTGATCATTTAAAACAACAGGTGAATGATTTTAGAGATATAATAAACATATTGAAAAAATCCTAAAGTCAATTTTTTCTGACTCCAATTGAAGGAAATAAGCTATGTTTACAACAACGTATTTTGAATACCGATTAGCGACAGCCTTTGACAAAAAACAGGCTAAGTTGTTAGCTGAAGTGGTGGTTGAAGCTTATAGTGAACTGGTCAAAACAAGTGATTTCAACGAATTGAAATCCATCGTTAAGGAACTCACTGTGGCACAAAAGGAACTCGCCGCCGCACAACAGCGCACGGAGCAGCGCGTGGGAGAACTTACCACCGCACAACAGCGCACGGAGCAGCGCGTGGAAGAACTTACCACCGCACAACAGCGCACGGAGCAGCGCGTGGGAGAACTTACCACCGCACAACAGCGCACCGAGCAGCGCATGGAAGAACTCGCTGTGGCACAAAAGGAGCTCACCACCGCACAGCAGCACACCGAGACTAAGTTGCAACAACTCATCAATGAACATCAAAAGACGCGCAAGCAGGTAGGTGGGCTGGCAACGACAGTCGGCTACCGCTTAGAAGATTTGGCTTACAAAGGTTTGCCGTCTTTGTTAGAACGAGACTTTGGTTTGATCGTGCAAGGTAAACTCAAGCGCACCTATCTCACAGATAATCAAGGGAAAGAATTAGAAGTTAATATTACAGGACAAGGGCTTATTGATGGAAAAACGGTAACGATTATCGGTGAGAGTAAAAGCCAGTTGTCCAAAAACCATATAGATAGTTTCATTCGTAAACGTTTGCAAAGATTTGAAGGCGTAGTGCAACAAGTCTTTCCGGTGCTGGTGACATACATGGCAAGCAGTAGCGATGTCCAAGAATATGCTAAAACACAGGGGATTGCTGTGTATTATTCGTATGATTTTTAAGAGCCATATTGCCCCTATCAAATTGATTCGCTAAAAGGTTGGACAACTGATACGGTGGCAGAAAAATTGAGAATCGTAACGAGTGCCTAAATTTAGGCTTAATTAGACTATATTACACGCCTATTTTCTACAGATAATCCAAAACAATGATGACGAATACTGAAAAACTGTTTTCCTCTGAAGCTGAAACTTCTTGGGACTTAGAACGCCTATACACGGACTTGGGCAAGACTAAAAGAAAACCTCTCACTGCAAAAGAAAAATTCTATTTGCGCGGCTTGTTGTGTGGTTATAGTCCGGCTGAAATGGCTAAAAAGTGCCACAAAAGTGCCAACGGACTTAAAGTGAACTTGAGTAAAACCTTGTATCAATATATTAAGATTCTCGTAAACAAGGAAAATGAAAACTTAGAAAACTGGACGAATATCCGCGAATGGCTTGAGAAAATCGGCTATAAGCGATCTAATTTAGATGACAAAAATATACTTAATTTCAATGAAAATGGGGATTACAATACTCAAGCCCAAACTACTCAGAGTCAAAATCAAAAAATTGATAATCGGTTTAATTCTTCTCCAACAGAGCAAACAGAATGCAAACATGAACTAGAAAAGGCACAGCTAATGATTGAACAGCGAGACAAAGAAAATGAATTGTTAAGACAACAGGTGAGTGATTTGAGAGAGATAATTGGCTTACTTAAAAAAGCCGAAAAACCAAAATAGTAAGCGTAGGACCAATACTTTTGCCGTGTGCGTGGGACGCACCATCGGCTCGCATTGAACGTTAAAAGCATGGTTTAATATGCTGGCTGAAATGGTAAATGGGGATTAAACTTTGTGTATAAATGATAATGTGATTGGTTTTGCAAAAGGTAGTGGTGAAAATGCGGTTCAAAATATTGGTCGTGTTGACCATGCAAGTAGACATCTCATTGATGTCGGTATCTTGATAGGAACAAAAGGAAGTAAAGAAGTCAGAGAAGCCTTCAAAAAATTAGCTATAGATAAGCTAGAGAAACCAAAAGCAACTTTTGATCATACCTTGAGAAGTGGACTGAAAGTACGTGGCTTTATTGGGAGACATAAAAATCAAGATATAGTTATTTTTGTTGCTAAACATGGACAAGGAAAAATCAAGCAAGGCGATGTTGTCACGGCTATTGTACCGTCAGCACTGCAACTTCAAAATTGGCTACCTAGTGATAAATACAACAATGAACACAACAAAAGATAGTTTAGGCATTTTTTGGCTGATTGAAAAACCACAGCCAGATGGACGTATTGAGCGTTTCCATGAAGAAATTGATGGTTTCACAGTCAATGCTTTGTGGAATCAAGAACTCCCTGAGACATTGATTGATGAAATCTATAATCAACTCAATCAATTATTGTCTGAAAATGCGATGCAGGTTAAAATTTATCCAATTTTTTCAGACGAATATAAAAATTTGTGTATTGATTTTAGAGTCATTGAGTGGCCTCAAAATTGGTTGCCACTGTTAAAGAAAATATTAAAACTTCCGGTTAACTTGGGTGCTATTGTCTCTTATGTTGGTATTGAGGGAAGTTTTTCTTGGCCCGGGTTATTTGATCCAGTAGAAATGGAAAATACGGTTTACGCGGCTTATTGTCAGGAGATGGGATTCATTTGTCATGCCAATTTGGATGAAGAAATGCAGTATCTTTCAAATAATGAACTTAATAGACTTAAAAGATATATGGTCTCATCTGCGCGTCAAAACAACCGCAATTCTAGTATGGCGGATACAACACTTTTGCCCAATTTTCAAGTGCTTATTCCTAATAACATTCTCGAACAATTACATTTACAAGTGGGTCAACAATTTATTTGTGTTACCGAAAATAGAACTATCCGTTTAATACCAAAGATCGTTCCGGGTGCGCCCCACGCACCATTTAAATCAAAAAACTAATACTTGGAAAAATGCGTGGAGGTGCGTAGTGCCTTCAAGGCATTTTCTGTATCAGTGTGGGTTTTGCGCCCTCTGACACCACCTAAGCCGACATTGAAGCCCCATTCCTTCCAAGTTTTTTTAGTGTAGATTTTTTATGATTGCGAACAAAATCAACAAAGCGTTGAGTCCAACGATTTTTTTCAACATCGCGCAAATGGACATAGCTGGCTAAAGTATTTTTATAAATCACCCCATCATGGCGACCATCTAAACCAGTCCCACGCAAAACATGATAGGCAAACTTCAAATGAGAAGGCAAATTAATGACCCTCGAATAATGAAACTCATGAGCATAAAACTCAGCCGGTTGCCCAAGCAAAGACCATAACCCGTTTCCCGTTTCGCGCAAATGAACATAACCACGCCCTTGCGGACGCACCTCCATCACTGTAGAAAATGGCAATGCTCCCACCATTTCACAAGTTTTTCCCCGCCACCTCAAGCTACGCGACAAATACATCAAGCCCCCACATTCTGCATAAACTGGCATTGCTCCTTCAATCGCATCGCGAATCTCTGTTTTTAAATTCTTATTTTTAGACAATATTTCCATTTTTGCTTCAGGAAATCCACCACCGATAAACAAGCCATCCACCGCAGGCAACTGCGAATCGTGCAAAGCATCAATAAATACCAACTCTGCCCCTGCCGCCTCTAAAGCCTCTAAATCACTCGCATAATAAAAACCAAAAGCCGCATCACGAACAACGCCAATTTTAATATCTGGCGGACAATTAGTTTTTACCCACTCCCCCTTCCCTTTCCCCTTCGCCCGAACACCAGTTTCGGTGAGCTTGAGTAGTAGATCAAGATCAAGCTGCTTCGCAATCAACTCGGCAATTGTATTAATTTTATCCCATGCTTGCTTATCCTCATTACTCGGCATTAAACCCAAATGTCGTTCCTCAATGACCAAACGAGAATCACGTTGCACCGCCCCAATAACCGGCACATCTGTATAATATTCCATCGACTCTCGCAATTTACCCTCATGTCGAGCACCACCCACCTTATTAAGGATCACACCCGCAAACTTAATATGCTTATCAAAGGACTGATAACCCAATACCAGCGGCGCAACTCCCCGCGTCATTCCCTGCGTATCAAGCACCAGCACAACCGGCACAGCTAACAAACGCGCCAAAGCGGCATTACTATTACTTCCTTTAACATCCATCCCATCATACAAACCTTTATTACCTTCAATAATGCTTATGTCAACACCTTGACTATACTGTACAACACTGTCCCTAATTTCAGCAGAACTCATCGTATAAAAATCAAGATTATAACAAGGACGCTGAGCCGCTTGAGTGAGCCACAACGGATCAATATAATCAGGTCCTTTTTTAAAAGCTTGGACAAGCAAACCACGCGCTCTGAGGGCAGCACACAGTCCAAGAGAAATAGTTGTTTTACCAGAAGATTTATGGGCGGCTGAGATAAGAAAATGGGACATGTCAGGAAAATTTTTGGTAACGGTCAACTTGTAAAAACGTCAAAAAAATCCTATTTATTTAAGAAATAGGATTTTTAAAATTTCAATTGATCAGTTGTTTCGGGAATGAGGCACGATTTCCCGAAACATAAATAAAAACGTCAAAAAAATCCTATTTATTTAAGAAATAGGATTTTTAAAATTTCAATTGATCAGTTGTTTCGGGAATGAGGCACGATTTCCCGAAACATAAATAAAAACGTCAAAAAAATCCTATTTCTTTAAGAAATAGGATTTTTAA
>Ga0209780_1002755_pt1 | contig 12693 bp, 8 predicted proteins | sample WorMetexBAHAMAS2_FD_187384 | JGI IMG/M metagenome (GOLD analysis project Ga0209780, IMG submission 187384) | Marine gutless worms symbiont microbial communities from Max Planck institute for Marine Microbiology, Germany - Inanidrilus exumae... | ecosystem: Host-associated > Annelida > Digestive... | reverse complement strand
TATATATATATTATAGAAGCAAAATTATTGGCAGTCTTACTGTTTCCCTGTCTACATTGTCTGTTTGATTTTAGTTTTTCTGACAGAAAACAAATTGCATGCTGTAAAATATCATATCACCACAACAATATACAAGTTGACACGCCAATAAACACTTTATGTCTACAAATAACATGCATACAATACAACACATATATGCAGGACATGACTCACATGACTAGGCAGCATAGCAGGGTGTCTATCAAATAATGTAAAAATTCCAGTAGATTTCGAGCAGTTTCCAGTGGACAATTTAAGTACATTTTTAACACAATCAACATGGTGTATGTTTAACTACTACAAAAACTTGATGCAATGCTGTAAAATTTTGCCAAGTATGGAGCATGAGATCATAGGCCCCTTCACTCGCCTATAACAGTGTCATCCAACCATAGTAAACATTGTTGCATCATATCAAATGCAACAAATACCATAGCACCGTGAAATTTCCAGGAGACTGGCAAAATTGCAGGATTTCGCGTATAAAATAGTTCAACTAGATATCCAGAATTTTCAGGAGTGTTAGACACCCTGCATATCACTAGAACACTGCATTCGGGCCTGAAAATATTATGATGATAAACGATAGATGATACACTTCAAAGATCTATCACTGTCAGTCTTAACGCGTTAATGGAAACATTTTAACGTAAATTACTTGGCACTGAAAATACTGAGTGATAGTTACAGAATATAAATCTACATAAAACCAGTAACAAAGCAGTAATATAAACTAGCGCAATATTAACTAGTAAACACATGACAGATGTTAAAACACATGTGGAAGACTGTGTGAAAACAAAACACTGTTTAATGGCCATTTCAGGTGAATCCGAGTTAGCTCAGTGCCCTCAATCTTTCCTCCAGTTGTGCAATGTGCATCCTGTTTAGATAGACCAAGCTTTTCATACCTGCCTTAACACCCTCTGTCTGACCAGGTCTTCCTCGGGCATGTGTTCTGATTCTTCCTGTCTCCATTGTTGGACAACTGTTGATCCAATCAGGTGTTACGTTTAAATACGTTCCAGAAGTAAAACCATCTCTGTCTAACCTTCCTAGTCAGCTAAGCAAATGGCAAGTCGTTGGGCCGGATTAAGGTATTTTGGGGTCTCTAAACACGTAGACTGAGCTGACTGAGGCCTTCGTGGGTAATTCTGGGCCAAATAGGGGCCCCTAAAAATTGGAGGCATTAGGTGGCAGCTTAGCTAGCCTAATGTGCTTAATCCAGCTCTGCTCTAACGCTCTTACATCAATACTGATTGGCTACAGTTAGTGGATAAGACATGGATTAAATCCAGTGGTTGATCCTGCACTAGTTGGCAACAGGAATAGCATCCACACGTTTGGAAAACTTATTTAGAACACACAGAGACTGTTTAAGGGTAATTTTTCAGGTGAATTTGCATCAGCTAGGCTAACCAACTACACAATTTGAACAGCCTTTACTATTTAACAACAGCAGTAACAACATTAACATGACTGAAATTCGCATGGAACAGACTGCAGTTTTAGCACAATACTGTCGTCGATGATGTGAAGCAAATTATGCTCGAATGAAATATTCCAAGTTCCGAGCTGGAACTTCGACGACGACAAAGATCACGACTGCCGTCAAATAGGAAGACACCATCACGAACAGGTAGGCCATAAACTATCAGACCAACACACAGAACAACAATAGTTTCACAACAAGCAACGTACAGTTTGCTACAAAAGTTCTAATTGTATGGCATCAAAATAGCTCAACTACTTGGAAAATGTTATTTACCTGTAATTTACTTACATATGGCTTGTTAACAGCATACTGCTGCTTGGGTAAATGGCTTTACCAGCATGGGTTCACTCGCCAGTATGGCAGCCACATCATAGGGCAGGTAAAATAGTCTACATGTACATCTTTAGATTAGTTTTTTGCACAAGCCAAAACATTTTTCTATAATCTGTGACTAACGGTGGCCCTTATGCTTTCTAAAAACCACATCGACCTGCTCAGCCACGACGTAATTCACCGGAGAATGCGCTAGACTAAGCTGGCCAAATCGCCAGCTTTTGAGCGCACGTAAACATATCCTCTCATATTGTAAACCAAATTTGAGTTGGATCAAACAATCCTTTGCAATACTGTTAATTAAAGGTCATCATAATTTTCACATTTAAGTTCTGACTCTGCTCATGTCAACAAGAAACAGAAAGGAGCATAAACATACAATTCTGAGAAAATCATCCAACTGCAAACAATGATTACTTGACAAATGGCATAATCCATCCAAAAATTTCAGTTTATTCAGTAATGAGCACTGTAACGAGACAGAGATAAGTATTGTGGAAGTGCTCACCAAGGTTGTGGAAGACATAATAAGTGGCTGATGTTGACTGTATATGTACACTGCCAACCAGACACCATGAGTGAGATAGGCTCCAAACGTCAATTTTCCAAGAACTGTCCAAATACGCCATGACAGTATATAACCCACTGGACCTAACAACGGCACAAAATTCATAATAATAGAACACAAAATACATCTACAACAGTCAACAAACAAACAACAAAAGTTATTTAGTTCAAAAATTACTGCCAGACAGACATATACAGCAGACTGACGGTTCTACCTTAACCACTAGTCGGTAAAAATAATGTTTATATTATATATAATATAAATGTGGTACGGTGGGTAATAGCAAACACAAAATACTATACCTGCATACTGATGACAACAGCAATATACCAGCCAGGATACAGCACCGGCCCAAGACATGTGTCGCATACAGCCATAGAGAACATTGCCGGCAATGCCAAATGTATCACCAGTAAATGTCGGATATGTTGCAAATATGGTTCCGATGGCAAACAGGACACACAAAACCCATCCACATGCAACAGAAATCTGCAACAGTGTCCAATTCAATTCATGCATTGAAAACAGACAACAATGGAACAACATGCATAGCACCGCAATAAACTAGAATGTTGGCAATTAACAAACTTTATTCCCAACGTGACAGTAGTCCAACATTGCGTAGTTCTGACGGTGGCAACTCCGAATGAAACTAACTGGTGAAGCTAGCCACTTCAAATGTCGTGTACTGATTGATACGGAGGAGTACGAGTGTATGCAATATGCATGATATATTACTCCCAAAAGGGATGTGTCCAGAGTCACATGACCTCGTTAAATTTTGGGAAATAAGTGATAATATCTCAGAAACGGTGCAATATAGATACAAAGTTGCAATTGAACACTAATAAGAAATCGCATGTGGCCTATCGAATTGGACCATTGCCCTTGAAGGTCACTTCTGCTGTTTCGTGAAACACAGTACAAATTTACTAACATAGCGCATCACACGGTCCCTCTATAGTAGCTCAGCTTCTTGTCTGTAGGCTGTTTTCACTACAAATACAAGTACATCTTAGTTTCATGTTTGCTTGGATACAGTGCTACGATTAAACAATTTAATGATAAATGAGCACACTTTGGTCATTATGAATTCAGTGACAAACTGCATGAGGTAAATGACTCACCCGACTCATATGCACTTGTTGTCCTTGTTGAGAATGCAGCAAGTAGCCAAGCCATGCACCGACAACATATGCTGCAGCGTGGCTGTATGGCTTGTCCCATATAATATTTTCATAGCTTTCTAACTGACTGCATAGTACAACGACACAACTATGTATTGGGAATATTAAATACACAGAGAAAACAAGTGATGTGTGTACATTTTGTATTAACTCTCGTAATGCTACTAACATATCTGTTAAGTCACTGCTTATCTTACAGAACTAATGCGTATGTTTAACTCACACAGCTGTCAATGAGGCAGTTAACTAAAATGCATTTATAAAATGCTGCATGTTGTCACTTTATGAATTGAAACTAGGCACAGTGCTCAAGCTTACTAGGCAGGGTGTTCAAGCTTACTGGAAGCAATATCTAACAACTCAACACATCTTCAGTTGTACAAGTTGTAAGTTGTAAGTGTAAAAACTTTTCTACCACATATCAAGTAAACAGGAACTCACATGTTATTACGATGAATAACTGCCGATGCCATATCGACATTAAGATGATATACACCAATCAGAGTAGCCGTTACAACAATGCTACTTATCAGCAGTACTGTGATAGTAATCATCCGAATTCTACATCTTCACAAACATTACAGATACAAACATGTTATAGATGTACAATTTTTTGCACAGGCAGGTTGTTTTATCATGTAAAAATGCAAGTAACTGGCTGCACATATACAACATGATTGTAATCAAGACATCATGTGCACAGCTCGAAGAATCTGTTGAAATTTAAAGAGTAAAACAAACATTACAATCACACACTCATGAAGTGGCATCAGTCCATGGATAGTGTAAAATGTCAAATCAAGACCAAGATCCGAACGCTTCAGACGAAGACCAAGATGTCCAAGAGCAACACTGGAATTCAAGAACAGGACCATGCTTTTGTCGTCTTGTTTAATCGATTAATTTAAGACTTTGCGTCCCACCCGACACAAAATAAGTCATTTCAAAGATATTCTTCTCAGCCAATCTCTTGACTAAGTACTAAAAAACTTAACCTAACACAACAAAAGCAAACATGCATCCGTAAAAAATATACATAAACATAAAGTATTAGTTGTAGTGTTTGTTTGTTTGTCTGTCTGTTTGTTTTTTAATCCTTGCTGTAGGCCTATTCTGTCTTCGTGACGAATAAACGTATATATATAAAATAAACACAAAAAAACTAAAGCCCGGTTTGGTCGCCTCTTACGACTGCCGGCCTGAAAACATAATGGGCCTATTCACAAAGAAGTAGGTAAGTACGGAAACAAATAAGTAAAGATGGAAGTAACGAAGGAAGTTAGGTTAACAAACAAGCAATCTATACAGTGCCGGAATTAACAAATGAATCAGCGTGCACTACAGTCTCAGAGCCCATATGAGGATCTTTGTCTTCTTCAACAGCAAGAAGCTATTTGAGACCAAGATCAGGTGTCGAGACAGTCTCAGAACTGAGGCAAAGGTCTCATGACCACAACTTTTACTTAAATTTCTAGTACATAAAACATCAAAGGCTTCTTAAGTGAAAATGAAAATGGCTGTCTAGTGCATTAGTGTTGTCATGTAGACATGAATCAATGACAACTGTCACTACTAATTTTAACACACAGGTCTCTCATCAGTAGCAGACAGATGTGCAAAACCAACCTGTGGATGAGAAACACGATGACGAATGATAAACAATATAACTGGAAGTCCGCAGCGACGTACCACAGCCAGGTCATACACTACAATCAGTCATTTCCAACAGCTTACATCAGAACTTAGTTGTTGTCAGATTTGCTGACATTCCAGAAGGGCTCATCCATAAAGGATGCCTGCACAGACGGCTGATAGGATGCTGTCGTACCAAACATGAAAATTTATCTGTGTCCTGAGAGGATGAGCAGGTCCACAACAAAAGGAAAATCAACACAACTCAGGTTCACGTGAAAAACTGCTGTGTGCATTTCAACTTTGTATGACGTTACAACACCTTTGGAAATATAAATGCAAAACTTAGCAACACTATTTATTAAACAGGCTGAAAACGTAGCCTCATAGCTGTGCTTTTCATCAATTCAAGCCCATTTCTTACAGTCCTTGTGACTGTCAAAACATGGGCTAAGTATCATTCTACAATTAGTATCCTATCATCACATCAAATGTTTACTAGCAGCTGTTTCATCCTTGCTACACAGTAGAACAGTGGTTAGTGTAATGGTGCTGTGGACATCAACAAAGTTAATCTATGTTAGTACATAAGTACATCCTGGTATTTAGCCAGCTACCCACGTGAATTGAAAATGGCCGTCCCTGGACGTGTAGGCATGATCAGTACTGACAGTGGGTCATGGTCAACAACAGAGAAAAACATGAGTCGGCACACTACCAGGACTGATTGCATACTTGCCCAGCTGGTTTCCCTTTTTCCTTTTGTCATTCACTTTACGTTTCTTCTATTGTCCATCCGATCCCTTTCTACCAGAATCGTCCCACTCCGTTTCCAGGCGTGAGATCATAGGAGGCGACCGAACCTGGGTTTAGTTTGTTTTGTTTATGATTGTGTTATCTGTATTGCTTTGTTAAGATTTATTCGGGTTTTTTGTCGTATTTGGTTTAGTTTAGTCTTGCGGTGTGATAGTTATCTTCCCCTGTAGCAGGCGCTGGCGTAATAATTTAAATGAGCCTCTCGATCACTGGTAACAGTGCTGGCCAATGTGGGGCATATGCCAGCCTAACTAAGTTTGAGCTTCTCTGGTTCAGTGCACAGCAAATGGGATGAACTCCCTCAAAGTACACCTGCTGTCTATGCAGTCTCTCTTTCCATGTTTCTTCTGTAAACAGTAAAACCATCACTACATAAAGGTATACTGAAGGGACTTACGGAATTACTCAGATTTGTGGGATAGAGGTTCTGCACGTACAGCAGAGTCGACCACCAGTAGCTCTGTTGTTTGTCGATGACAGAGTACAGCTGATACCACAATGGACCATCGGCAATGTACGGCACGATATGAAGCCAGAACAGCATCACAATAACGATTGCTGGACTTAACCTAAATAGCACACATATTGCACATTAGACATACAACACAGTGACAGACTTGGTCAAGGACTGGTCGCCTTACTGCAGTGCCTATTGGTAGCAGAACTGCTGTGACTTATTTGCTACGTATTAACTGTAAATCTACGGAAGACATGACAAGCTTTAACTGATTGACTGAGTTAAGTTCTTACGTCCAACCCGACACAAAGTAGGTTATTTCGGAGACGTTCTTCCCAGCCAATCTCTTGGCTTAGTACTGAAAAACGAGAACGAACACAACAACAGCAAACATGCATTTGTGACAAAAAAAAGGTGAATGTCCTCATTCTTTCTTCATCACTAACTGACTCCCAATGTCCACCAAACGACAATTCTATTAAGTTTCCAGTAAATGTGGAACTGGCTTAATAGCCTGCTCTCTGCTGTAATTTAACAAATTTAACATCACTTCACGATGCACAGTTGCTCGATATTAACGGCCGACTGTAAGAAATGGCACCCAGCTGGTAGAAATCCTTGTGTGGGACTCCCCAGCAGACCACTGGAGGGCCCAGACTAACCAAGATAATGGCTGAATAATAGGTCAGTGGCGGCTCAGTAGTCTAGTGGCCAGGGCCGTCGGACTCGCGACTCAATGTTTGTGAGTTCGATCCCCAGACACTGCAATGTTGGTCAGCTAGTACTGGGATGGATGACCGTCTTTGGGCTAGCATACCACCTTGACATGTAACCAGCCACCCAGGCCAACTCAGCCTTGCTCATTCTATTTGTGGACAAATGCGTGAGCGGCAGTTAAAACTGTGTGACCCGTTTAACAAACACATGCCATCACGATCGATGTAGAGAAGAGTTTCATAATTAAGCAGTGTACAAATCTAGCCTTTTTTATTACATAGGTCAATCTATATTAGCCAGCACCCCAGTGAAGAACTGGAGGATTTTGTTGCAGCTGAATTTTACTGCCCAAATGCCCTTGCCAATCAGGCTGGCTGATTGGTTGTGGTTTAACGGCTAGTAGTGCATTCGAATTAGGGAGACGACGCTAAACTTCTCAAAAAATGGTAATTTCAAGCGTATGTTTATAGTTTACTTTCACTTTAAAATGTTATCCAGTCAATAATGATGAACACAAGCCTGATTATGCGATGGACTAAGAAACGAATTATATATGACAAATCAACTGCATGCTTAGCATTCATAGCACTGTACATCACAAGCAGACCTCTGCAAAACCACACACACACACACACACACACACACACACAGCACACCAATTAATCCTGTAATCTATTTAGAAAACACATGGCATGTAACTTCACTGCAAAGTTAAATTACACAATGTACATTCCACATATTTTCACAGCAACAATTTTAAACAAAAGCACAACCATCAAAATCACTCACAATAAATTAGCCCCATATGGGACTGGCGGTCGACTCCTACTTACTGCCAACTTCAAAGTCACGTTACATAAAAACTAGTACAAAAATCAAAAATCCAGCCCCGATAAGCTTTAAGTATTGTGCCGTAATTTAAGAATCTGTGCTCACTTGCCAGCCCCCATTATAAATGGGGAGGAAACAGCCTATGAAAATGGCCGAATTTTGGATTGGGTCATACTTCATACCGTCATACGTCACTCATTGACCTCTACCTACATACCAAATTTCGTTGAAATCGAAGAATCAGTTTGTAGACAGACGGACGGACAAACGGACGGACATTTGAGACCCACTTTATTAGGTCGACTCAGGAGTCGACCTAAAAATGATGTCAATATCGAATGGCACCGCCATACTTTTACAACATTCACCTAATTCACCGCAGCCACCAATGTAATACGTTGATGGCATAAATAGACACAGGTTCTTGCCATATACAGTCTACTATCACTAACACGACAAATATTACATTATATTTGTGTTTCGGTTCCAACCGTAATTTAATTTTTGTTTTCAAATTATGTAGTGCATTCCATGCAACCATCAAACAAAACATTCCATTTGTGCACAATTCAATTTGCAAACATATACTTCCTTATATCCAATCTGCTTCTTCTCTTGAATAGCTCTTTACTATGTCCTCTTCTTCCAGCATTATCAAATTTAAAAAGTGTTCAAAGTTATGTCATAATACCCATTAATTATTTTAAAAGCCTCCAGTAAGTCACTTCTTACTCTCCTTCTATCCAAATGCTAATATTAGACCTAGCCATTATAACCTTTCTTCATAACGTAAGTTCTCCATACCCCATACTAACTTAGCAGAACGACACTGCACACCTTTGACCAATTTAATATCTTTAATATAATGTGGATAACATGTCAAAGAGATTCTTGTAATCTTTAACATTACTTAATAACTCGACAGTATACTTTATACAGTGGGACAGACATAGAAACCAGCAAAAAAAGACATTGTCGATATTTGCATAGTGCATACCCAATCAGAAAGAATGAATCTACAGCACAGAATGCATTCAGAACCAACTGCCAGCCAAAATTTGTTGAATGGGCAACCACTTCTTGTCGGTTCACTGAACAATCCAGTATCGTCAACAATAAATCATCATCATCATCATTATCACCACACCATCATCATCACCTCTCCTTTAATAGCTATTTCCAGGTAAAACCTGGTTTGCCATTTCCTCAGTTTTCTTCCTTCATTTGTTCCAGAAAATATAATTAAATCTAAAAAATGTCTACAGTTCACTCATGCCACTCGTTACTATGCCCCTTGTAGAGGTGCATAGTATTCTAATCGGTGTGTCTATATGTCTGCCTGTCCAACCACATATCTCAAAAACCACATGTCCAAAATGCATCACCTTTTGTATAAATGTTACCAGTGGCTGTGGTTGGGTCATCCTTTGGTGGCAATGCAATGGGTCATCCTTTATCTTTCGCTAAAACCAAAGTCCAAAAACTTATTAGTCTAAAACCAAAGCTTAATCTGAACAGCTAAAACCTGGTTTTAGACCGAGTTCAGATTAAGCGAAAGATAAAGTGATTTGGTTTTAGACCAAAGTCTTAACTCTAAGAGATTAGTGATAATTGCCTATCTAAATGCATTAGGACAGTTTGGTCTGAGACCGGATTGCTCAGATTAAGTTTGGTTTTAGACCAAACTCTGGTCTTAAACTTTGATTTAAGCGGTAACTTTGGTTTTAGACTTTGGTCTTAGACCAAAGTTTAGCATCACATCATGTTTTGCATTAATTAGGTCTTAAACCGGACTACTAAGGTTTTAGACTTTGGTTTTAGTGAAAGATAAAGTGACTCAATGTTCCATGTTTGTGGATGACACCATGTTTTCATACAATGGCGTGAATGGGCCAGAATCAAAGACAATGCGTATGTTTCATCAGACTATGTCATTTGGTCCAGTTAGCCAGGTGGCAGCATTGGGGGCAAAGTCTGCCATCTCTGACTGCATCTTATTTTCCACATGTCAACTGATATGACTGTAAGTAATGAAAGAAAAATTGAACTTGAAGTAAAAAACAAAAAAAAGGTTAATACTAAAAACACAATAAAATTACAGCAGTGATGTGCAAATTCTAACCAAGATTATCAGACTGGAACATAGCCAGCGCTGTCTGCCCAAAAATCAGCAGAGCAAAGCTCATCACTCGCAGTCCATCAAGGCCAGGAATTGATTTCATTGATCGCACTGGCAACAGCTCCATGTTTCTAACAACACTGCAGCACTGTGCCAGCTTGACCAGCAGACCTGTACAGCATCAACGAATAAAACTTCACTACTGTACAAAACAAGCACTATTAATATCACTTACAGATTACGAGTGGGGATCAAATTACACATGGACGATACATAAAGCACTGTTTTCAAAACACCGTCTCTTCAAAACATTGTCTTTATTATTAGATACATAAATAGAAAATAACAGTATCAACGATACTTAAATCATCACGAAACTAGTGGCCAGTTGATTTTAAGTAGCAATTACATCTCCACTTACGTCATAATCGTTGCATGATCAAAAATTAAAAGCAAATTAATAGGTTGGTTCTGGTTTAGCAGTGCTTTCAACACAATTCAGATCAAAAGCAAATTAATTAAGTGAAAATTAAATGTCACTGCAATTTCTATTGGCTGGATGGAGAACTATAAATATCTATAGCCTCCATGACTGGTTGCTGCAAATCACGTGATATCGTGTTTGCGATTTCACTATCGACTTTATCCTGCAGCACAGTCCAGCAAGCTGATAGGTCTGCTGAACTTTGCTTCACCGCGTTGGTAAATATGTTGTACTCTACTTGTTTTATATTCATTAATACTCTGGTAACATCCCACTTCACTGTTTCATTAAAGCTTAACCGACCTGTTCAAGTAGCTTTTGTTCTGTGCTTTTTTCAGTCAAAATTATTCCACACAATACCGCTACATAACTTTTAAGCCAAAACTTGCTGTTTAACTTAATAGATTTTAAGTGGAGATCAACAGTTAAATGGCAATCGTTTAATGCCAACAAGCACTTCAATAGGTTGCTTGGTTGGCTGGAATTTAACAGTACTTTTAACACAATTCAGGGAGCACTTAACTTAAAAACATTACTTAATTGAAGTATCAATGGTGCAACCAGCCTCCGCTCCGATATATTTTATATTTATTACGAAGCTTGTACACGAAGTACACATTGAAGTAAATGACGAAGATTATGTAGTACATAAAAACTGAATAAGAGATTCAACTTCAAACATAGACGTACTGTCTCGTACTATCACTACAGCACTGCTAACAAGTGTGATTTTGAATTCAGTGTGATAAACAACAAGCGTTCATTAAAATTACTACAGTCAATGAGACTTTTCCTTCAGTGGCTAATGCTGTGACTGGTGACAGATCAATCTGTTGAAGATCCGACTAAATGTTAATAGTCACATCACATGTCCAATGACAAATATGCAATGCATTAAACAAAAAGCGAGTCAGAGAAAAAAAAATAATGCAAAGCTGCTGAAAAATGACATGAAAAAGATGAGCTTGGTTTTTAAGGACATAAAATTACAATTGATGGAGAAAAATCCATAAGGTGACTAGCGCTAAGAGCACGGAACATGGCAACAATGTTGGTTTTGTCAAATTTGTTATTGTTTAAGATGATAACATGATAACAGTGACTAAGACCTGGCTTGTATCTGAATGCTTCAACAAGTAAGCGAGCATTTGGCGGACGCTGCAATGCCTCTGACTCAACATCTCCAGACGCCCGTTCATCATTGGTCTGACTGTCGGACGTGACTGGGTCGCTACTCAACGCCGAGTCGTCGACTGTAGTCCACATCATGTGGCCGTCTCGTGATCCAACTAAATGTCGGACGTTTGTTGACACGTGATAGAGCAGATCTCTCTTCACACTTGTAGCGTGCACATACTGCACGTCCAGCAATGTGCCGATAATAACAAGCACGACCAGGAAAAGCAGGACAGCACTGTAGAACACATTCACATATCATGTTACCTCTCTGCACGCTTTTCAACAAAACATATATTGACTTTTGAAATATGACAACAAAGACGAACACATGACCATCACAAAATACAACATGAATGGATGTGTCAATGTGTTACTGTTGACAAAAAAATACAACTGTAAGAATAAAAACGTGAAGATAAGCTTTGATGACCCAGTATCAACATGGATACCCTCACCACCTCGATGGTCTGCTGTGACCGTGACCCTGACCTCAATATAACCGGGTCATCAGTCCGGGGTTAATGGTTATTGTATTAAGTTTCATCGAGATTGCTCAAGTAGTTCATGAGACATGGTGTTCGCAAGATTTGACCTCGACAGCCTGCTGTAAACTTGACCTTTGACCTCCAGAATCTAATCAGGTCATCAGTAGAGGCTAGTGAATATTCCGTCAGCTTTATCAAAATTGTTCAAAGTATTGATGAGATATTGTGGTAAAAATATCTGATTGGACAAATAATAATAATAATAATAATATACACATTTGTATAGCGCCATATGGTCGTAACTTCAGAGGTGCTGGGCCAGGCAGTGTGCTAGTAGGAGTGAGAAGAGGA
>Ga0209780_1002754_pt1 | contig 12694 bp, 7 predicted proteins | sample WorMetexBAHAMAS2_FD_187384 | JGI IMG/M metagenome (GOLD analysis project Ga0209780, IMG submission 187384) | Marine gutless worms symbiont microbial communities from Max Planck institute for Marine Microbiology, Germany - Inanidrilus exumae... | ecosystem: Host-associated > Annelida > Digestive... | reverse complement strand
TGGAAAACACTTGACACGGTCTTGGACGTGCTGGGTTTCAGACGCCACAGCTGACAGTATTTGGCAAGATGGGCAAGATCAGCAGTCAGTGTGCACTCTATTTCTGAGAAAGTTTCCGCTTGGAGGGCACAACAAATATCATCAGCATATATGAACCTGCGGCTGCGAGTGACAGGAAGGTCATTTGTATACAGGTTGAACAATGTTGGAGCTAGGACAGAGCCCTGGGGTAATCCATTCACCTTCATTTGTCCACTGATCATTTATCCACGGACAGAATGGTATTTACAGAGGCCACAGCTCTGCATACCAGCATGATTACGGCTACATCGACTGGATGCATACAGCTACTCGGAGTACAGACGTCAATCGGACACAGAGCAGTTATGCTTTCTGTTGGCCTGCCAGTGGCGGATTATGGTTTTGGGGGCCGGAGGCCAGGGGTCGACGCCTCCCCTCCCTTCTTCCCTTCCCCTCTCCATTGCCTCATGGTTAATCCGCCACTGTGGCCTGCAGTATGTAACAGCTTGCCACCAGCCGTGCTACGACAGCCTGTCACTGAATACTTTCAAAACAAAAACTTAAAATGCATCTCTTTGGACAATGACAAATATCGTCAAGCGCCAAAATGGCATTTCTGTGATTCTGGCGCCAAGATATAATTGTCAAGACCTACCTACCTACCTGAAAGCTAGAAATTTCAGAATAAGTTGCTTGTAAAATATAGGTTACAACATGTTTTGCATCTGCCGCAAGAACGCCAGGCTGCCATGTCTAGCATGACAAGCAGTGTACAGTTTAGGAACTAAGACTGCATACCATATACAGTTTCCTTCTTGAGCGGCGTGAAACAACTCCTGAAGTCTTTTTGTTATTTTATCAGTCTTCCGGACAACGTCGTCCTGGGTTGGAAAAACGTCACTGCTACCACATGATGTTACATTGTTGGCAACAGACTCAGCAACTGATGCAGAAAAGTCTGAGTTCGATGGTGACAGTACAGCATCGGTTGGCGTGATGTCGGCACTGCTTGATGGTGGAACCCTGAATAACACACCACACCGTGTTGCGTGGTGGCTCAGCGGTATGGCGTTGGACTTGCGATTTACAGGTCACAGGTTCAATTACCAGCCGGTCGGCTTTCACGTAACATAGGTCAACTCAGCCTTGCATCCCTCCAGGGTCGCTAAATCGAGTACCTGCTTTGGCTGGGGGTAAAGGCGGGATTCTCACCTCTGTCGGATGGCAGTTAACACTGTGTGATCCCATATATGGCATGTGAGTTTCCCGTAGCAGTGAAGAGTTAAGCTGATGCTAAACTGCTATACAGTGTTTACTTTTACTTTACTTTTTACTTTACTTTACAAAAGAACATAATACTAAAAAGCTTTTACAATTTGTACCTATGACTGACATTCACAGTGCTGCACCACGTTATTGGTGGCATTCAGTATCACAAAGCACAGTGCTAATATGAAGTCTATAGTCACAATGCTAACAGGACGAAAATAATTCACATTGTTGCATTACTAGTCATGAAACTACACATGGAAAACTAAAGTTTCTGTAGTTTAGTACCATGCAGTGTTGACCATGTGAAATTAGTTCCGTTGTTTTAACACAATAACAGTGTGTGACAGACAGACAGAAATAGTCGTATCGTGCTCTGCGCGTGGTAACAGTTCTATACTGGTCATGATTATCTGCACAGAGCGAGGTGAAATATTGCATGTAGCCTGCCTGCAGATAAAAAGAGAAAAATAAGTAAAAGAAGCCAGCACCCACAAGAGTGCAAAAACCAAGTCTGCACTGTTTTTTTGTACCTTGTGACCTTGACGTTTGGCCTTTCAACTCCAAAATAAATGAGATTCCAGGACACTCAGTGGACCATTTCTACGTCAAGCTTGGTGATCTTAGCTGCATCAGTTTTTGAGATATCGTGCGAAAAACAGACAGACAGACAGACAGACAAACGTCGGTGGAATTCTTCACATCTTAACACAAGCACAGTACATCACAGATACATCACAAACAGAATGACACTAAGTACTTGTAAACAAGAAGCATTCATACAAATTTCCAACTGCTAGTTCTCTTCAGAGGTCTGACGCTGCTGAATGGGTGGTAGGAACGGCACAGAGTCACTAAGAATCATGCTACAAGGTTGGTTGGTTAGAGTGTAATGCATGTCGTATTGCACCATTAAGGTAGATCAGTTCAGTTTCAGTTCCTGTGGGGCGACTATGGAAGCAGTGGCTGGTATGCTACTCCGTAGTACAGCGCTGAGGCCTGTATCATGTACTGGCCCAATGCGCATCCCCGGTGTGTGTGTGTGAAATGTCTGTATGTGTGCGTGTAGTGTAGTGTGTTTGAGAGCTTGTACCGTATGTTTATAGTGCCCAGCCCAGCTGACCGTTTCACTAGTAGCCAGTACGCCCGTGCACCTGACGGCGACGTGCGGCCTGAACCCACCCGCCGTCCCAGCAAGGTCATAGCAGGCTCAGGGCAACGGGCCCGGTGTGGTGCGTACGTATAACGTGGCTATTATCTGTTATCAGTCAGCCGGCACTCATTACAGCTCAGGCGCTCTAATCTTGAGTGTAATGGCCTGTCACAGTTTAGAGAGGACACAGGCAGGCCCTCTGGTAGAAGGTAGAATTATATTATAAATATTAACATTTAATGAGTATTAATTCTTGCTACAAAAACCTCCAAGGACCTACCTCACTAGGGAAACTGACAGAATCAACTCATGGCAATAAAAATCAACAGTAGTAAAAGTCACATATATCAGTTGCATGAGATTTCTGACCTTGATCTTATTGTACTCGAGTTGCTATTCTCACCAGACGCTGACGTCCCACAGTCAACTGGTGACTTAGCTGCAAGTAATTCTTCCGGTGGACTCGGAAAATCTCTTAGCGTTCCATCAGCATTCTAGCATCATGTCAAGACAAAAACTTGTGGTATGGCAAACAACAGAGAACTGCAATATTTGGCTGGGTGAACAACCGTACAATGGTACCAACAATTAGATTTAATATTCATTCCGCTGACAACTCAACAGTTAGAGCAACTGAGTTAAGTGAACACAATATAAACGTCAAGCAAAACAGAGAACAGTGTATCTTGCTTGTCAGTTTCACCGTTTTCACCAGACAAGTTCAAAGCAACAACATGCAAACCAGTTTTTCTGTGGTACCAAACATAAAACTTTCCCCCTCCTTATTTTCTTACACATTACACAGCTTGCTCAACCTGCCTATGTGGCCCAGTGGTCTAAGCACTCGGACGCCATGTGCAGTAGAGCATGGCCGGGGTTCAAACCTCAGCTTGGGCAAGTCTGCCTAGCACAGAATTCAAATAATTCCTACGCACATTATAAACAGAGAGATAATCCCAGGCAGGAAAAATAGGGATCGACGGTGTTCTCTATAAGCTGTGACCGATGCAGGCACCTTGATCTAGCAGCATCAAGGCTGTCTGCCGAGTAGGCGTGAGTCAAAGTAAATAGACTTGGCTGGCCGCTAGCTGGCGTAATATACAGCGCCAGTCAGGGCTAAGCCAGACAGTAGGCCACGTCTCGAAGGGGCGGACTATAGAAATACCAGACAGGTTACTCACTCCTACTTAACTCACCTTTTCCGCACGTTGCGCACACACATCGCACACACCTACAAATTCCCCTCCTCTCCCTGGGCAAGCGGACTGGACTGCTACATGGTCTCAGCACTGAGGTCCAGATTAGGCTGGACCCCTGCCCACAATAATAAACGAATGAATGAACACAGCTTGCTGTCCAGGAGAAACAATTCTCACACACAGCTCCTGTGGCCTAAAATCTGCAAACGAAAGTGTCAAAATGCAACACTTGACAGTATATTCAACAGCTGACTGACAACCACAGCTGTGTAAGTAACTGTAGCAGAAACCGTGAAGTGTCGCCTGGAATCAGTAGACTCAACCATCGACCACCGTGCTGGTCTGCCGCGACAGACACCATCATTCTTTGGCACTTCGCGACCATTGGCAGACGGCGCAACATCTACAGGACTGTAGCCACAGCGCAGCAGGCGATTCTCATGCACCAACTTCTGCACCTACCAACACACAAAGCATAAGACACTTGCTAATAAATTAGCCCCGTACGGGACTGGTGGTCGACTCCTACTTACTGCCAACTTCAAAGTCATGTGACACAAACACTAGGACAAATATCAAAAATCCGGCCCGATACGCTTTAGATATCGTGCCCTAATTTAAGAATCCATGGCCACTAGTCAGCCCCCATTATAAATGGGGGAGGAGATTTAAAAATGGCCGAATTTTCGACTTTCAAGTGATCATGACATTGACCTTGGATCGTGTCATACTGCATACCGTCATGCATCACTCAAGGGCGGACGGACATCTGAGACCAACTTTATTAGGTCGACTCGGAGGAGTCGGTTGTCGACTTAATAAACCAACCTAACAAGGACGCCTCTTAACATCATGCACTTCCACACTGAAAGGCTACCTACAAGCAGTGCAGCTATATTAGTCATACCCATGCGCACCACCGATGGCCATTTTGGTCCTTATAAGTGATACTAAAGACCACAGACGATAGGTACATATGGCTTCCCATGCACTAGTAACCATGGCTCCTATCTCGCTTGGTTTCTGAGATCACGGTGATGTCAAGGACATTTCGGCCACTTCCGACTGGTGGATTCAACTTCCAGCATGCGGTTTCCTATTAACATTCTGTAGTAACTCTAAAATGCACCACTTTGAGACAGGCGCATGGGAAAGACAGACGGATGAATGATCAGCAGCTTCACATTTTGGTGATGGGGCATAAAAATAATTGTGTTGTCAGCAATGGCAAGGTGCTAGCAGAATTCAAACACGGGTCACATGGTAACAGCCCAGTAGTCAGTAGTACTGAGCACTGGCTGCTGTGCACTATGTCCACGTAACTGAAGACAAGTTTAATGTCCCATTCTGCACAACTGCAACAACTTGCCATGTTCTGTAGCAGCGCCACTTCTTCACCAAGCCTCGTGTTACTCTGTAGCAGCTGATGCATCCGCATCTCTGACTGTTTCAGTGACTGCTTAAGATCGGAATACTCATCGACAGTTATTGGCACATCTCCAGGATGAGGTTTGGTTTCTGTTGCCATCACCTTTTGTATACAAAAAAATCACATTTCTTGATGCTATGCAATTAATCACGATTCATGACTGAAAGTGGTCACAATCATGCAACATGAAAACTTCTGCAAGTACAATGTTTCTAGCAATACAGAACATGCAAGCAACATTTACGGAAGCTAACTTGTGACTTTATCGTCCGACTGAAAAAAAAACAATACAAAAAAGTATTTTCACACAATAAATAAACTATGACTGTGCTAAACAGATAAATGCCTCATGTAAGTTAACAACTGGTATTTACTGAGAGCAGCAAACATAGCTATCAGTAAGTCAATAAAGAAGTTTTGCCTTGCTGAGGCTTGATACTACACCAGCTAAGAAACATTACACACCATCCCACATCCCATTCCAGGCTTACATCTGTTCTGTGACACTGGAATTCAAGGACTTTTCACAAATCTCTCTATCATAATCACAATAATGTACCTTCTGGCACAGTCCTAATGTAAGACAAGGTGTCGCCCCAACAGGATGTAACACGACTGGCCCACCTGCAGCTATAATTAGACTGGAAACCGCATGATATCATCACCTGGCAGTGTTACAGACGACGACAACAGACGCCTGCGACCGTTACTAGTCTGCCCCCCCCTACACATTGTGTAGGTGGGCCAGTAGTAAACCATTCTGTCAATACTGTATTAACTATCTACGAACATATGTAAACCTCTATCACAAGTAGCATGTGCTTGTAGTAGTTACAAATGCAAATATATCAATTAAAATTTGAAAACTGACAAGTAAGCAAGGAGAAAATACAGACAGGACATACTACATATGCTAGTAGTATCACACTGTTATAGTAATTGCGTGCGAGGTATTAAGTCCAGCAGAAATGTCCTACAGCATCTGAAGTAAATTCAAGGACTTTCCCAGGACTTGCAAGACCTGGAGTCATTTTCCACTACCTTGAAGGCCTTGAAATTGCCACCGTTAAATTCAGAGACTTTCAGGGAGGACTGGAAACCAGACCAGTCTCCATCCGATGCGAATATTCGTGGTATTGGAGTGGTGACATAATGTACGCGATGTCCCTTCCATCAGTAATCAGTTAGTTGATGAAGAAAAGTAGGTCAGTGACTTAATGAACACGTGGTTACACACTTGGCCAGACAAGAAATTTACACCAGGCACCCATTAGTATCTACAGTCAACTTGCTGACCCAAGCTTCCGCAGAAAAATGGTTGCCAATTTGCCACGAGTACAGCACGTGCACATATTCCACCCACTCACGACTGCTGTTATGCATGCTTTACAAACACTTGCATCAAAACTATTACCATCTGACGCAGCACAAACCCTACTGAAGATATAACAGACTCAGCATGCATTGTTAACGATGCTAAGAAACTGAAATTAAGCTGATGAGAGCCACACACTATGCTTGCATAACAGATTTGCACAGCAACAACATTGTGTTTATGATGTTTCACCATTCAACCAACCGAACCATACCGTTAACTAGCAGGCACTTGGTATAACACATCACCCACAATGAATCGGCGCTGTGTTGTCACCAGCAAGCAGCAGGTACTCGGCCTAGATTTTCCTTCAGTGTGGCATAAGTGGTTTTTCCAACTTCCACTTTCAATTTTAACATCAATTGACTAGACTTGACTATCCATACACATGTGACAAAATCTGGAATATGTTCCACATCACTTCCAAAATTTAATCAACTTTCCTTTGGTCCATAATCGAGCTATTCTACAAATTTCATGAAAATCCACCCATTAACTTTTCAATTTATCCTGTAAACAAACATACAAAGAGCGGTAAAAACAGTACCCCGACTAAAAGTGACAGAGGTAACAATAACCATTCTGTTAGCAACTAATATGGCATCACAACTGAACACAGTCGTGTTTCAAATTCATGCACAATCCATGCAACTGTTAGCGAACGATACATTCTCCGCATTGAAAATACGGAATAGAGAGTGTTAAGAGTGGACGTAAGTTGCGTTGCATTAAAAGCACAGCAAACAGTCGGTGGTGGTACCTTATCATACGATACATTTGATGCATCACTGATGCTACAACCGCTGCAGCTACTTAGAAATGCCTAGCAAAACATTACGTCACAGCTTAGAAACGACCAGCATTCATTACAGCAATACTCAAAAGGAACAGGAAATCGCACGATAAACATTCAACATAGATCATGTACTAATGCATACTGCAATGATTTGGTACACTTATGACAGAAGATAAATAATCTCTGCAAGAAAACAGTAAAGGGGCTGATAAGACGAGCCGATAGTGGCCTGTAATATCCGCTGTCACTTAGGATTGCCGACATGATGGACTGTCCAAGCAATGATTGACATAATGAGTGGGTCATTGTTTCAGATCATACAAATGTCACTATGACAGGCAATCAGATTAGCAATGCATTGATGTACCATAGTGTCGATGGTTTCTTTGGATGAAGAGACTTGTGTTTTGCCGGCACTCGACTCTTCCTTAACACTCTGACTGTCACCGATGCTGGCGTAGTCTTCATCCGAGCAGACACTGTCATAGAGAGGCTCTTCATCACTCATGCTGCTACTCGCTCCTGCACCCTTCCTCGCATTCCTCAACAACTTCACGTCCTGTTCACCACTTCGCTTCTCTACCAAAGCAGCACACACAGACGACACCTCAGTTTAGCTACAGCAACAGCCCAAAGGCAGGACCGTCATGCCTTCAAATAGCAATCAATTGATACGTTTTACACAATCTAACATGCGTCCAGTTTGCAACTGCACCAACAACAAAGTATGCCACCATCATGACCATCAAACTATATATAGGTGACTTTCACCATTATTACAAGTGACAACCAATACACCGGTGTTTGCTACGCTGCTAATAATACTCGTTGTAAATTCTCATCAGCAGGAATTGCCATTCAAGACATGGTACTGAATTCCTGCAGTCAAGCACAAACGTCAGCATTCAACTTGCACAGCAGAAGTTACAATAACGACTTTAACACTGTTAATTGAAAAGATATCTGGCCCATAAAGAAAATCTCGTTCCAGCAAACATACGGGATCTCGTGGGGTCCGAGACTAATAACTCGAGACTACAGGAACACGGAGCGATCAAAAAGCCAAGAAAAATGAAGTTTCACTACCTCGAGGCTGATCAGCAACATTATTTGTCGGTGACACGGATGCCGTTCCATATCGACGTTTAGCATCATTCAGTATATCAATGATGAGCGTGGCAAACTCACGCTTGTTGAATTTCGCCAACTTTTGCCGACCCTAAAAACCAGCAAGCAAACAGTTTAACATGGCGCACTTAATGTTCAACATGGCTAACTAAAATACAAGTCAAAAGTAATCAATAAATCTGCAGCCGTAACAATTCAAAATACATGTTTAAGATGCAAAACAAGATTGCTACAAGCAGTTCCATCACCTGATTGCGCGTGGCAGAATACTCGGGATTTGCCGGGAGAAACGGGACTGTTTGTCGATCACTGATCAGCATTGATCCATGGTTCTGTGTGGAAAGCCATACTGTCGAAATAACAGGCATCACAACATCACGTTTCCAGCAAACAAAGTGCTCAGTTCTGTAGTCAGCATGTAATGTACTAAACCAAACTTTTACTGACAGTTAACTTTTCAAAAATTTTCAAAAAATTTCACGTTGTAAAAAGCTGACGGTTGGGCTTGACTTTCAAATGACAATGACTAAAAAATAAAATCCTACACAAAACGAAAGTTGTCTTAAATGGCCTGAGATAGCCTCGTATTTCGCAGCAATTGCTTGCAGTTCCACGGCCATCTGCTGTTTACACCTGTTACTGCAACAAAACTTTCGGCGATGTTAAGTTAATATGCAAATGACATTTTATAACTAATCGTTAAAATAATGTTAATAGTTAAAGTTTTTAACAATTAATTGATTATTTCTGCAACCCTAAATAAAACAATAAACTACTATACTAAAGCATTTGACATAATCAGCTAGTAAAAAGACATGATACAGTTTGCATTACCATACTCAAACGATAACAGTGACAACATTAAAACAACATTTATTACACAGTCACTTTACACAAGGCGGCAAAAGCATGGCAATTATTTTACTGCCGTTAGAAATTAAAAATCTTTTCACAATTAAATATAAAATCTTTGGCAATGTACTAAAGGCATAAAACACACACACCCAGAAATCATTCAATGCCATGACATATTTGAATATTCAAACATCATTTTACTACATCATTGCAATAGGTTTTAAACCAGCAAGAGAACGATGTGACAGTCTTGTCAAGTACAGCAATTAATCAACTAACTTGTTTCATTTTCGCGTCGATCGACTTCATCGTAAACATCCATGGCTAGCTCTTCAAACAGGTGATTAGACAACTAATGACACAATACACACATCACCAACTTAACAAGACAAATGAAACGATGCACAGCATGGGGACAGCATCTACCGCTGTGGTGGTGATCATCAACTGCGATAAACAAAAGCAAATGCCTGTTATTGTTAATACAGTTCCATGGTATAACATGTGAATAAACGAAAAATGATCAAGTCGCTATCTCAGGTAAGGTTGCAGAAGAAAGTACCCTTATTATTCAAAGACCCAGGTGCGTCTAATACAAGATAGCCCAACTTCCAAAAATTCAAAAAAGAATTAAAAATACAGTTTCAGGCGCCCCTGGCCTCTAAAAGTCATTTGAAGGTCATCACAATTTCCATGTTCCAACACCAGTAAAACAACACCAATATCACACACATTTCAGCAGTTCTGGCTCTGACCCTGGGAGTGAAAACCAAAAGGTGCAACTGACGTACAATTATATGGGAACCCCTACATCAAGTTTTTATCTCTATATGTCCATCTGTTTGGTCGAAATTTGATGACTGACCAACCAACCAACCAACCAACCCACCTTGGTACTGCATCAACAGACAGCAGCATGGGTATCTTGCAGTAGCAGCAATAGTACATTGCTCTGCTAAACAATATCACCTTCTTACTTTTATATTTGACAGACAGATGCTCATCTACATCGTTTGCCAGTAGATGTATCTAGCTTCACCGAAATAGATACAGATAGTATCAGAGTATCAGCATTATTGCTAGTAATGCTTTCAATATGACTGTGTTATCATAGTGCATAATCCGTTATAGCATGACATGTCTAATATCAAATCCCATTGTTACAGTAACTTCTACCATAAACTCAACTTTCAATGTAACTTTCACATTTCATTTTGTACAAAACCTTGCTGCATAATCATTTTAACTTCACATAGAAGAACCTGATGCTTCTACAATAAGGTCTATGAGTGATATGCTCTTACTGCCTGTAGCTTCTTCTTGGCAGCTTTTGCCAGTTCAGATAAATCTAAGTTACTGCAAACAGACACAACCACAACAAAACAATAATAAAAATAACTGCACGAACTAACTAGGAAACATAGGCAGTCGTATTGACATGCAGACCCATGCCGGCACGGGCTGCAGATAGCACAGTGGGTGGCATACTGGGTCGCAGAATACTGGCCGTGGTCACTAGCAACCGTGCTAATGTGATGGTTTTCATAACCATGTAACCTTGACCTTTGATCTGTGGGTCAATGCATGCCGAGGAACTATAGAGTATATGTGTACCAAATTTGGTGTTGATAGCTCAAGCCATTTTACTTTTAGAGCGTGGACAAACAGACAGACAGAGGACACACAGTTGGTGGTGTGGGACAGTGGTAGAAAGTCAGTCTTTGGCCAGCGAACTTCTTCTGTTCTGCGCTCAACCTGCAGCTGATGGGTAACCACTTATGTGTGTAAATCGTCCGCTACAGGTCAGCCAATTAGGCCAACTCAGCCTTTCATCCTTTCTAGGTCGATAAATTGAGTAGCAAGCTCTAATTGGATGTTTGTTTCCTCTCACGGGTGGCGACGTCTAGTGAATGCTTATGGGGTGAAGGCTGGTGTGGTTGATTGGAGCGGTAATGTGTTTGTTAGCTGCATACCGCGGGTCCAATTGTACGTTAACGCGTGCAATGGATGGCCGCAATTTGCGCTGCAGCACCATTGGCTCTTGCCAATCAACTGCCACTTCCGAGAATGTAATGTGCGCTGGTCTGGTCATCGCGTAAGCAGCACTATATAAGAATCCGACCTTTACACAGACAAACAGAAAGACGTGACTGAATGCCCTACCCATGTCGGCAGCACGGGCAATAAGCATCAATAAGTCTGCATTCTCGAAAGGAGTCAATATTTTCTACCCGAACTTGGAGTCACCAATAAACTAAGGTTGATGATCACTAAAAAATTTAACAGTCAACTTTCCAAAAATTAACTTGTTACATATCACCTACTGGAAGGCTTGCATAATAAATATTCATTTATGCAGGCTACTGTAGATAAGTCAGCTAATGGCTAAGAAACAATTTCTGGTTTTCTAGTGTTATTTGACAGTGTTGGCAACAATCATATTAACATACATCATCAAAGTATATCAATATCTGTTGATTATTGTGACATTATGCATCTACACAATGATAAATACCAGTATCAATCCGTAACAGAGAAAGTTAACCTGTCAGCCACTTCAGGAATGATGAAATGTTGACCAGAACGGTGATCTGTCAAAGCAATCAACACCATACAACTGTTAAACTTGTGCAGCTCAACACAAGAAGAAAAGAAAAATGTGATGATGATGATGACGATAAAGAGGACAATAATAATAAAAACAAAAACAGCAGCAGCGGCAGCATCATGTTGTATCAGGTGTACCAGCATCAAGCTTGAACTATTGTCAATTCAGTGTTATGTTACTGTAAAGTATACAAACTCAACCTTACAACATGCATTTTACAGGTTTACCTCTCGGCCTACTAATGGGATGCCTCTTGAAGGGCTTGTGAACGCCAAGCTTCTTGACATCTATTCAACGATGCTGATGCACTGAAGGCAATACTGCATGGCATAGTTATATACTGCTTAACATGCGCATATATTTACCCAACTCACGTCTGACCTGCCTATTACTCGGCAGCATGTGTGCCGAATCAACTCACCCGGGCGCCGGCTACACAGGTAATATGCCAGTCCATCTGTTAACTCATACTGACACTCTATCAGCCGCTCAGACAAGTCGACATGACCATCCAACCTACACACAACATCATCAACAACTGATCTCAAACTGATGCCGACGGTCAACTCACATGCTGCCAGCATGAATATCTCATGCAATGCAGGCGTACACAATAGTTAGTTAACTGGCTAGAATTTACCAACACACTCAACTCAAGTTACGCTATATTGTGCCTCGGGATTATAATTTATCACGCAGAGTAAGTTAGTTGGAGTTTAACGTCCCTTTTGGGCACCAATGTGGCTATATCAGAGTGGCCAACAGGGTGTGTCCATTGCACTATTTTAACGAAATTTTAAGGCCTGTGAGCAATTCCATGTTCAGTTAATGATTTAAATTCGTTCCAGAGTTATTGGAGTT
>Ga0209780_1002753_pt1 | contig 12695 bp, 7 predicted proteins | sample WorMetexBAHAMAS2_FD_187384 | JGI IMG/M metagenome (GOLD analysis project Ga0209780, IMG submission 187384) | Marine gutless worms symbiont microbial communities from Max Planck institute for Marine Microbiology, Germany - Inanidrilus exumae... | ecosystem: Host-associated > Annelida > Digestive... | reverse complement strand
GTCTGAGCGCACATGTGACATGTCACACGTTCGGTTTCTTAGTATACCTTTTTCAAATTTTTTGCGTTATTCTTCAGCTCGCACCAAACCCGCACTAGTGGACCGATTTTGACGTTATATGACATGTTTCCACACAAGGAAATGCCTTTTTGGGGGTCGCGTTCATACTGCTCCCGACTTTGGGGTCAAATCCTCAAAAACCCCATTTTATGCACGTGAATCGACATTTTCAAGCTTAACGCGCAAAACATTAAAACTTGCATATTACCGAAATTACGGCACCGATCCAGCCAAATTTTGTACAGCGACAAAGACCATCAAATACTCTTCGTGGGTGGTCCAAACATGTGTTAAACAAATTCAAGATAGTGAATGGCCGTCATCTTGAAAAATCGAAAATCGGCCATATCACTGCAACGGTTAGACCAATCAACACACACTTTGGCGTGGTAAAGCACACTGGGCCTCCAAACTGGACTGAGAGTTAAAAGTTCGAAATTTTAAAACGCATGGCCGCCATCTTGAAAAATCAAAAATGGCCATATCTCCCAAACGATTTGACACATTTGGCGTGAAATATGGCACGGTGACATTGGCCTCCAAACCGAACCAGAAGTCAAAATTTATAACTTTTGAAAATTCAAGATGGCGGACGCATATTGGGCATCCAAACAATACCGGCAATAAAAATTTTAAATTTTAAAAATTCCAAGATGGCGGACGGCCGCCATCTTGAATAATAAAAAATGGCCATATCTCCAGAACGGTTTGACCAACCGGCATGAAATTTGGCATGGTGATGCATATTGGCCCTCTGCATTGGACCGGTAGTTAAAATTTTGAGTTTTTAAAAATCCAAAATGTCTGACAGCCGCCATCTTAAAAAATTAGACCCGTATGGGAACCAATGGTCGACTCTTCGCAACTGACGTTTGTGCCAACTTCAAAGTCACGTGACACAATAACTAGGCCCAATATAAAAAATCCGGCCTGATCAAATTTACATATTGTGCCATAGTTTAAGAATACGTGGTCAGTTGCCAGCTGCCATTGTAAATGGTGGAGGAGATAGCTTTTGAAAACAGCGGATTTCCTACTTTGAAGGGCTCGGGACCTTGATCTTGACCTTGGATCACGTCATACTGCACACCGTCCTGCATCACTCATCAACCTCTACCTGCGTGCCAAATTTCATTGAAATCAAAAAAAAACATTTTGTGGACGGATGGACGAACGTACGTACGCATGGACAGACAGACATTTGAGACCAGCTTTATTAAGTCGACTCTTTGACGGAGTCGACCTAAAAATTAAAAAATGGCCATAATCCAGAACGGTTTGACAAATCGACGCAAAATTTGGCACAATGACGCACAGTGGCCCTCCGAGCTGTACCAGCTGGTAAAATTTCAAACTTTTAAAAATCGAAGATGGCAAACGACCGCCATTTTAAAAACAGGTAAATCGCCATATCTCAGCAATGGTTTGACGTATCATCACAAAATTTGGTATGATGATTGACACTGATTCTACTTACTCTATCGGCTACTGAAATTTCAAATTTAAAGAAATTCAAGACGGTAGATGGCCACCATTTAAAAACTGTCAAATCACAATATCTCAGCAACTGGCTACCGCTCGCCGAGATATATTGCATGACGACGACACTGGTCGAAAGAACTTTACTCTACATACACTACACTGACTATTTTACATAATAAAATCGCAAAAATTATAAATACAAAAACTGCCTTCAGTTTATCTTCTTTGTAAAAGCCGCTGCTTTAAAACTGCAAATATCACAATTTTATCCATGATTGCTAAGCACAGTAGCTAGCTGTTACATTTATGACAAACCGCTGACTGAAATAAAAGCGATGGCTAGCTTCTGTGTGTTGAATTTGCAGATAAAATTTTGATATTTGTTTTTTAAAGCAACGGCTTTTACAAAGAAGAGAAATTGAAGTGACGGCAGTTTTTGTTTTTATAATTAGCAATCATATATGACCACCAAATGATTACATTTCAGGCCATGGGAATCTGATTTGAGATTGAACAGGTTGTGCTGTTTTGAAAAGTGGCAAGTTGCTGACTTCAGACAGATCAGTCTCATACTGATATGTGGGAAGGGTGTTCAACACAAGACACCATTCTGCATAAAAACGAGTTACAGATAAATAAATTTTACAACTGGAGATCAAATGTTTGGTTATGACTTGTGCCATAAAATGCACAACTAGACTGCAATGAAAGAGGACGGGTGGTTTTTCAGGTATGTGAGCATACATACATACAGACCAACAGACAGACAGACATACATACAGATACAGATTGTAATACTCTGCACCCCTACCGGAGGCAAAGTAAAGATTCTGACTGCATCCACATAAAAAGATTGGAAGAGATCACCTGGACTTACAGGGATGAAGAGAGTCCTAGATGACAAAGTCCATAATCTCACACTAACAGAAACTGTCAGCACTGGCCATTCTCAAGGCTACTGACTACAAGTGGCGGTACACTCTAAGAAAGCCAATAAATGAATGACAAATGCTGCACTACCTTCAGCATTGTCTCGGCTGTTCACAGCGGCTGGTTCCGTTGTGTTTCTAGGACGCAATGCAGCACGCTGCTGCATTGTTGTCGACGGCGATGTTGTCGTGGTAGCAACCGTTGCCGATGGTGCCGTCTTGGCAACAGTTGTCATGGTGACGGCTGATGATGATGGTGCTAATGATGTCTGTGATGACGTCACACGGGAACTAGGCCCTGCAGCCAGTGCTGCTGCTATCCCGGCATCACGAAGACTCCGCATAAACCCTGCATATAACGATCAGCTGCCACATCTGTTTGCCATCTAATCAAAGACAATCAAACAATAACGAAGCAAAACTCATTCCTCCTTTCACTCTTTGTCATCAAAAACTTCACTAAAAATCCTAAAAAGTTTACAGAAAATGGAACAGTCACAACAGTGTTTACATACTTCAAAAGTAAACAAATTTAACTAAATCAAACAGACTACAAGAAACTCTGCCACACCACTACGGGAAACTCACATGCCATATGGTATCACACAGTGTTACCTGCCACCCGACAAAGGTGAGAATCCTGCCTTTACCCCCAGACGAAGCAGGTACTCGATTTAGCGACCCCAGGAGGGATGCAAGGCTGAGTTGACCTATGTTACGTGAAAGTAAACCGGCTGGGAATTGAGCTGCAACCTGTAAATCGCAAGTCCAATGCCCTACCGCTGAGCCACTGAGCCACCACGCAGCAGATATATGTATACACGTATAATACACACTCTTGCAGTAGAAAATCACACATACTTGCAACATAAAACAAGGAAGACACAAAAAAATCCAAAGAACAAAAAATTAGTCCCGTACGGAGACTGACGGTCGACTTCCGCTAGGGCAGACTGACCAGTTAAATTTTAGATATTGCCCCCTAGTTTAAGAATGGGGGAGGAGATAGTTTGAAAATGGTCCAAAATGGTCGAATTTCCGATTTTCTGCAAGTAACATTAGTTTTATATGCACATTTATTATCATTTACTCTCAATTACCTGATGAGAAGCTGGTTCCCATTTCACTGGTTGCGGATGATCCATCGCGGGATTTCCGGTACGCATGCAGCGGGTAATCCTGGCAATGTACAATTACAACAATACTCCAGTAATAAAAAGTTGACTACATCTGACCACTGAGTACAGTAAGTAATGGTATAGTAAGTAAGTTTATTGAGAAATTGTAGCTGTAAGGCTAGATTGGTTACAATGATACACAGTATAAAAATACAATATAAAATACTACTAACATGAAACACAGATACAAATACAGTTCGTGAAAATTACATAAAAATGCAATATGTACAACATACACACATAAAATAAAATGAAATGGTGCTATTACAAACATGAAACATTACAAAACATATACAAAATATAACAATGGCAATGGCGGCATCAATAAATTTCTAAGAAAAAATATGCAGAAATTATATAGAATTATTGTAGGTGGCATCACATGCACAGTGATGCTACGAAGATGAAATAGGTAACAGCATTGAAGAGAACGCTAGCATCTTCTGTCTATACCTTAGTGGTAAAACTCGACAGTGCACATTGTGCCTAAGTGTTACTGGCACAGGCCAGAGATCAGCATTTCGTTGCCAATTTCTAAATAATATTTCTGCCAATAATTTCTAAAGCTGGACAACGCTTGCTCAAGTTACCGCTAAAATGTCCGGGATCCTTTTTTTCCGAGACACAATGTATAAGACACATAGATTTTAACCACCAAAAAAACAAAACTTCTAACTAAAACTGTTAATGACTAATAAACTAATTGTTATAAATTGCAGCCCTATTAATACACACATAAACATGAGTACAATACTAATGCCATGCATGCAAAATACAACTATACTGGGTCACATGTACTGAGTATGAGAGCGGCTACAATGGCACAGGAGGGGCCAACATTACACTACTATGTCTGTGTCAATTCTTTGACGTCGAATCGTAAGATGCTTGTAGCAATTTACGAGTAAAAACTCACGTCGACGTCGGATGGCGATGACGATTTCCTATGATCAGTTTTCACAGTGCGCAGAACGTCGGATGTGCTGGTTACAGTGGCGGAAAACACATTCGCTGTCCTCGTCACTGAAGACACATTTGATGTATAGACAGGAGTAGACGTGGCGACTGGACTAGTGATGCTGCTATCATCATATGAACTATTGTTGCTGCTGCTGCTGGCAGCTTGCAATGACGCTCCAGCCTTCTCGACATCTTCTTTAGTCACACCCTAACATGACACAGCAGCATTAACGTCAACAACAACAATGGTTCATACATTAGTGCAAAAAAATCAAAGGAATTCAGGCAGATTGTAAAATACAGAACATCCACTTGCTGCAATGAAAACCATCACACACCACGGCAGTATTCTGGAATAATAACTGGCAACAATTTCAAAATTCAGCTGTACTCTATTGTTCATCGTCGGCTCTGATCATCAGATAACTCCAAGTGCACTATGAGTATTATCAGCACAAATTCACACATCAGTGATGGTCCACTCAATGCTGCTAGGCAGCAACTTTAGAATGGTCTGCCCAAATCCTGGTGAATGGTTTATCATATCTTGCAGCAAATAGCTGGATTAATACGATTACAGTGCATATACGGTTAACTACAGAAAGTAGAAACTACTAAAAATAAAAATAGTAAACTAAAATTAAAAAGTAAATGTAGTGTCAATATGAAGGGCAGCACACGTATATAACAGTTCTAGGAGAACAATTGATACAGGAATAATAACAATACTGCAACATTACTGAAAGCAGCGTAAGCAATATGGAATAAAAGATTTTCTAATTTGTTCGGTTTTTACAGTTAGTGTCTGAAATGTCTTTGGATGGAGCAGTTTAACCATAATGTCTTATACATAAAGTCAAATCTGTGTGCATGTCTGTCTGTCTGTTCTTTGTTCCTTGTGCACGGCCAGTCTTAAGCGGATCTGCAAAAAGTTTGGTATGTGGCATCCTTATACCCTACAGATGGTCATAAGGGGGGTTAGTAAGCACCGCTCAAGCTCGCGGGCTCGCGCTCAGATAGCCCAAATTGGCAGGTGCAACAGATCGAGTGCCATAAAATTCGGAACTAGCAGTCAGCAAACGTAATGGATAGAGCGCTGTAGGCGCGAGGTGTGACCGGGTGTCATAGGCGCGAGCCGCGAGGGTGCAAAGCTAATACGTCCATAATTGTTCGAGGCAACAGTGCCTAGTGACTGTTGCTTATAGGCGCTATGTATAAATTTTCTCACTTACTTACTTACTCTATTCAATGCACAAGGCAGATCAATGCAGCCATAAATATATTCTATTTTTGTTCTAATAGCCATTTTGCAGGTGCATGTGGATTAGCAGGTGTCCCCTATCTGCTCATGCACCAAAATGGAAGCTGACAATACTGCCGTTCAATGCAAACGATAACAACAACACTCTCACCTGTGTTGACCTGCGCGTTTCCCGTGCTCGTTTCGCGCGAGCCTTTCTCTCAATCTCCTTCTCTTCATCCCTCTTCGGAATCTCACTCAACCTAAACAGATTCACGTGCAATCATTTGAGTGCACTGCTGCAAACTGTAGGCAATACTGGGGCCATACATTAGTCGATGACAGATCGTATGCATCACATTCATACAAACGATCATCATTTGTTTCTGTTTACCTGGCCGTCTTTTCCAAATTTAGCTCAGTCACCAAAAAAGAGCCTTTGGGGACAACTGGAGAAGATTATTACAGACAAGATGCGATTCCTGTCGTCAAACGAACAAAACGCTGAAGGGATGTAAGAGATATAAAATGTCACCCAGGCTGGTGAGGTGTGCGTTAAAAATAACAAGATGCAGTCAGAGATGGCAGGCTTCACCCCAGAGCCACCACTTGGCGAACTGGAAGAAATGTGCACATCATCTTTGATTCTGGCCCATTCGCTTCATTATACAAAAAACAGTATGCCATACGTAAAACGGAAGTACGCAACATATTACATTGCCTTCAAAGGAGGACCGAGCCGCAACCAGAGGTAACACATGCAGAAAAATTGGTGAAACTGGATGTGTAGTTTTTGATTGAGATATGCGTTCGGACAGACAAATAAACAGACAGACAGACAGACACGCTGATCACAATACTATGCACCCCTACTGGGAGCAAACTAATAAAAATCATCCTATTGAGCTAGCTTGGCAACCAACGGCAAATAAGCAAGCAAACGAGTAAGTAAGAACAGACCGGCGAATCATGCTTGCTGTATTGTCGGGTTTGGCCAAGTTGCCCTCTTCGCTGGTGCTGAAGTAAGGTAGCTGGCTTCGTCTCCAAGGTACTGACGGAGAATGCTTCTGGGCAACATTTGTTAGTGCGACACCCGGTGTCGTAAATAGCGACGGTCTCTGCGTAACATTTGATGATACAGTATTCTGTGTCGAAAGGCAAACGACAACGTTTGGTGATGTCGGTGAAAATGTCGACTGTTGTGGGCGGACGTCTGACAACGTCGATGTACTTTTTGGAACGACACCTGACGATGTCACACTAAGAGCGGTTGACAGTGACATCTGTGCCGGAGTGACACTTGAAGATGTCACGCTTGCACTCAGCTGCTGTGAAGCAACTTCTGACGATGATTGCACGGTACCAGCTGCCGACGCTCTAAAATTTGAAGTCAACTGCCGCGTGGTGTCACTTGATGACGTCACCACCGGTGTTTGAGGTCGAATGCCATACACTGTTCCAACTTCTGTTACTGAAGTACTGGATGATGTGCTGACTGGCTGTGAAGCTTTACTGGCGCCATTTAGAGTGGCCGGTGGGTCACGTCTATATGACAACAATTGAGCCTTATAGCGAGCGTATGGATCAAATGTTCTTTCGCTGCTAGTTCACAGCAAACCCGAAAAAACACACACAAACAAAACACTGCAAACAGCAGGCGGGGATTCATTCTGGATAAGTTAGGCTGAAATAAGTTGCAATCTGGCAACATTACAAACCACAAAATTATCTACTGCAGCTGACAGACCCGTATAATGCAGAGGGTCAGATTAATGCTAAATAAAAAACTGCTAAATATTCCGCATCGCATCATATGGTAATCAAACCATTTCCTCTACTTGGCCTAGCTGCTGAATACAGATTTCGACGGTGGCATCCATCTCTTCCCTTTACCGCCCCTCGCTGCTGATTCACTTTGTTTTGTGAAACTAGCTATTAACATTAGATAAGATTAGATTAGATTAGTGTGATCAACAGTTGTCCAACGAGCATCAGAGGTTTATGACACCCCCCAGCGAACTAAGTTGACAGCGTCTGAGACGATCAGCCATTCCAGAGACATGGTTGGTGCCCACCAAAATTTAAATGGTTCACTTGATCTAACCACGCCCCTTTCAGGGATGGTTTGCTATCCGTGGGCTAGCACTTGCTACCGTCAACCTACCTATCAAATTTGAAAAGTCTCTAAGTCCACTAACTACGAAGATATGAAAAGCGATACAATATGTCGAAAATGGGGTGGTTTGGGGTAGTTAGGGTCACTCAAGGTCACTGGAAATAGCACCAATCGATAGAGCACATATGTATTCCTATGTCCTATGTCCTATCTTGCACTGTGTCCGAGATATAGCGAGATATTGGTGGAAAATCGACGTTTGAACCTACCCCACCTCTATTTGGCACCTCCGGCTTGTGACAGACGGACAGACAGACGGACGGACAAACAGACAGAAACACGACGACAGCATATACAGTGCTAGTATAGCGTGATAAAGTAATAATGGATTATTTCATTTTCAGAAAAGTCAGGTTCATACTGTTAACATGCACAAAAGACAAACATTGACTGCAGTGTACACACAGATGTGCAACAACCAGCAGAAAGCATGCAAAGTGAATTGTCTAAACGTAATGGCAGCAACAACGGTCTAATTCATGGCAACCATTTCTTCCCTTTACCACCCTTTTTTTCGCCTTTCCATTGCTGGATCCATCAAATCCTGTTGGATAAAGAGGATGCACCCATTAAGCTAACATTCTAATGTGAGTACGCATAATGTGCATAAACGATCATTAACAGATTACTTAAATTAGTAACAAAAACATCAATGAACAACAGGCACAAAATTCTGATAACAAATTTTCAACTCTTGATAATTATAACAACAATTGCATAAACCATGCACATGTATAACGGCTCAGTCACACAAAGAAGAATGGTACATACCGAGGTTTAGGCTGAACATCCTGATCACTTCCCATGCGTCTCGACACAAGGGGTTTCTGAAAATAACAACGTCACATACACAGCACCAATAAAAAGATCCACAATATTATTAAAAAATGAAATATTACAAACGCACAGAGCATTGAAGTGTGAAATAAGGAAAATGCATGAGAAACTGTCGCGGACTGAAATGGCAGTGCTACAATGAAAGGCCTGGCTGATATGCGAACAGATGCATGTGATATTGCATTTAGTAGGTCTGCAATAGCTCAACTGACCTTGAAGGTCATCAGCATCGCAAAAGGAACTACTATAGAAAATTAACACAAAAGAGCCAAAAATAAAAACTGATTAGCACGCAAAATCTGGTCCAAGTCCTAGTCTGTGAATGCATTGCTGAGGGCCTGAACAGTGTGGTATGGGCATAATGTGGACAATCTATCGAGGAAAGGTTAAACAAAAACACGGAAAGCTTAAATAAAACCTTAACTCTCTTGATTACAAAAATTTCCAGGACTTTCCAGGACCCCAGAAGCATTTTCCAGGACCCTGTCGTACGCCAGAAATGTTTAAATATAAAGACAAACAGCAGCTACTATGGGGTCCAGGCAGAACCCTGGCCGCCAGCGATTTTTTCGTATATACAGATAAAATCTGAGCTAATTTTCGCAAATTTTAGCATCTGCACCTGCATCAATGTGTCTGCCTCCCACATCATAGCCTATAAAATTCCAGGACTTTCCAGGACCAAACCCATTTTCCAGGACTTTCCAGGGCCTAGAAATTTTACAAAAAGAAATCCAAGACTTTACAGGAGGCGTGGTACCCTGGTACAAACTCCTTTGCCATTTATCTGTGAAGATTCATTTCTGGAAGAAGCAAGAAAAGAAAACCGAGGGGAACAGACTGATCCAGGTTCACATGGAAAAAGGCCATTAAAACAGAAGTAGGTAATGAAAGTAGGTAGGATGTATACCGGAGTATCGGTAGACAATGAAGATGACCGCGACAGTTGACCTGTGTCACCAAGATCATCAGTGCTACCATCAACACCACTACCACCGACACTGTTCATCTTACGAAGATTCGCTCGCCATTGTGCAGGCGATGACGACGCGTCGGTAGCGTGACTGCTGACAGTCTGACTTGGTGACGATGACTCCCCATCTACCACTGCATCCTGCAACATACATGCTCAGCTGTTTACTGATGCTCCATTCCAACAAAAATGTTGGTCCTCCTTACTGTCGGGCCGAAATGTACATTGTTTTTCCCTTGCCCTTCTATTTCCTTTCACTGCCACAAAACGACTGCCTCAAACTCATTCGAGTCTGGACAGTGCCGTTAGCTCCCCAGCCAAAAACACCTTTTTGTGTTTTCAGCCTTAAGTGGCCTTTGTCAACTGGTCACAACAGCTTTAATTCACTTCATAACAAGGGCAATATTTACTGTTGCGCTAGTTCTTACGCCTAGTGAGCTCATGTCTCTGGGCCTAGCTGCACCCATTGCTCTCTAGAAGTCGTCACCTATGACTGTGAACCTCATCAGCATGAGTACTTTTGAGATGAACATCGCAAATAAAGCGCTAAACAAAACTACCACCGTACTTTTCTTGAATAAACTCACCGGTTGAAAAGAAAAAACATAATCGTTAACTGTTACGACCATACTTGTTATTTTACCTTAATTCACGTCATAAAGTGTCATTTAAAAACTGGGTTTTTACAGTCAACTCACATAATACGCGGCGGCTTGATGTTACATAACTGATATATTACATACTATAAGATACATTCTGTTGTAGAATGTAACCTTCAATGGTAAAGCCAGAGATGAATAAACATATGCCAATCCGAAATCATCATTCAATTATTACGTAGTACTTATGAATAAAACAAGCCATGTACAGGACTGACGGTCGACTCTTCGCAACAGACAGACTGTACCAACTTCAAAGTCACGTGACACAAAAACTAAGCCAAAATATCAAAAATCCGGCCCAATCAAATTTAAATATTGTGCCCTAGTTTAAGAATCCGTGGTCAGTTACCAGCTTCCACTGTAAATGGCAGAGGAGATAGCTTTTGAAAATGACAGACTTTCTAACTTTGAAGGGCTCGTGACCTTGACCTTAAATCAAGTCATAAACATATGCCAATCCGAAGTCATCCCGTCGTCCGTACTGTCGTGCATCACTCATCGACCTCTACCTATATGCCAAATTTGATTGAAATCGAAGGAACTTTTTGTGGACAAACGGACGTACGTCACGTCCATACGTACGTACATACGTAGGTATGTACGTACATACGCACGTATGGACGGACATTTGAGACTGACTTTGTTAGGTCGACTCTGCTGAAGAGTGCACCTAAAAACAAAGTGTCGCCCTAACGCGACATAACCATACAGGCCCGCCGTGCTGTGTCGGCCGCCCGACCGCCCACGTGCGTGGCGGCCCGCCCACCAGCCCGCCGGCAGCATTACAGACGACGACAGACGATGCCGACAGACGCCAGCAAGCAAAACAATACTCGCCCATAAGGGGGCCAGTAACAAGAACAGCAAAGGATTGATAAGAACAAACAGGAGCTGAACAAACCCGTCGTCCGACTGCAGCAGGTTTTGATTTCAAAGAAGAAGATGGCTGTGTGACTGTTGTAGATGTAGTTGCAGTTGTCAAAGCACATGTTGCAACTGAAGGTTGATTCTGCTCATTACTTTTGATTACCTGACAGTCAAACATATGTAGTAAAACTGACACTGATTCAAGAAACCATCTCACAAACAGTAACAGTGGCACGTCCTACTGCCACTACACTGCATAAGATACAGTTTCCATCATTCACCTCACCTGCCTGGAACTCAGTCCCAAGGACCACACACAAAAGCCCATCACTGACAGTATGAATGACTCACCTTTTCGATCTAACCCACAACATCAGAAAGTAATGATACGATCTGTGTCAGTTCACAGTGCGACAGAAATGCACATATTGTTACAAGCATTATTACTATTCTTAGTACTAGTATTATATGATGAGTAAATTTGTCTATCTGACATGCACTAAAAAGTGACGGTTATCAAGCAACGGCAACGGACGTAGTCAAACACTAAATAGAAATTAATGAAACTGATAGGAAAGAAAAGACCTGCCCATGTAGCCCAGCCGTCTAAGAACTTGGGCGCCATGTGCAGTAGAGCGTGGCAGGCGTATTTGCCAGAGTTTAAACCTCAGCCCCGGGTGCGCTCGCCTACCAAAGAAATATTTCAAATAATTCCTATGCACATGATGAACAGGGAGATAATCCTGGGCAGAAAAAAAGGGTTCGACAATGTCCTCTATAAACTGTGACCGTTGTTGACATCTTGATTAGCAGCGTCAAGGTGTTGGCCGCGCCGGCGTGGCTAAAGCAACTACACTTGGCTGGCCACTGGCTGCAGTAATACACAGCACCAGTCAGGGCTAAGCCAGACAGTAGGCCACGTCTAGAGGGGCGCTCTATAAATACCCGACAAGCTGCTCACACCTACTTAACCCCGCCTTCCCCACACATCACGCACACACATCGCATACACCTACTAATCCCCTCCTCTCCCTGGGCAAGTGCACTGGACAGCTCTAAGGTCCAGTGTAGACTGGACCTCTGCCTGCAATAATAAATAAACGAACGAACGGACAGACGACAGCGCAGAAAAGCAATGAGTGCATGAAACAGTCAACAGTAACAGAAGGCAGTTTTGTGCGATACGACCCACCGACAACACACCACAAAACAATAAGGAGAACAACGCAAAGTAATTCTACAAAACAGTCCCACATACAACCTGCAAAGTTCTCTGGGATACAAAGTCACACAGAAACAACTCAGAGAAACACGAAAGAAGAAAATGCAGA
>Ga0209780_1002752_pt1 | contig 12695 bp, 7 predicted proteins | sample WorMetexBAHAMAS2_FD_187384 | JGI IMG/M metagenome (GOLD analysis project Ga0209780, IMG submission 187384) | Marine gutless worms symbiont microbial communities from Max Planck institute for Marine Microbiology, Germany - Inanidrilus exumae... | ecosystem: Host-associated > Annelida > Digestive... | reverse complement strand
CCTTAAAGGCGCGATATGACCTACATTGTGTTGAAAGCGCCGTTAAACTCCAACCAACCATTTAGCACAAAGTGGCGATAATTATCTCAATGACGGTCATTTGCCGCCCGAAAGACCCTGACCGACTGCCGTCGTGCCATCCACCACTTGCAAATAACATGAGCTTCAATTCTGTGTCACAACGATCGCGTCTGACACCTGGCCATCGCAACGCCGCCCGCCAGACGACCACCCACATCGCCGACCGCCACGACGATCGGCAGCGTGGGTGGTCGTCCGCGGCGGCTGGCACTGACTGATTTTAATGTTGTTGCACACTGCTTACTATTTTTTTTACAAAATCGGCGATCTGCCAACGCCGATTCGCCGATGTCCTAGCATGCTCTGATGTTGCCGACTTTTAACATCCGATGTGTACATCGGCCGAACTCTACTATAAAGGTCAACCTGTGTTATCCAGCTGCCGTTAAGAACTGGAGGATTTTGCTGGAGCAAAGTTTTAATGCCTGCAGCCCGTGATGACTACAACTTGCTAATCTGAATTAGGCAAAGATGCTACAGTTCTCACTGGTGTTACCTACAGCAGCTCCCCATCTACAGTACGGTGCAGTTGAAATTTCAGCATTAAAAACTTTCTTGGCAAATGCTTAAATGTACTGCTGGTGTGGTAGCAATGCCAAATACAGTACTCATAACAAATCATCACAAAAGCACCAAGTTCACTCCAAACTCATTGTGTACCCGCCGACCAAACTTTACTTGGCAGATGTACTCTAGTACACTAGCTAAAAATTACGAGCCAATAACATCACAATGATACGAACCGTAAACACTAAAAAGGCAAAGTTATCACTAACAGCTTCAAATCTTGCACACATCATGAGCAGAATTCAGATTTTGAAACTTATAGGTACATGGTTAGAGTTAAGGCTCACATACATTATGCAAGACACACACTTAAGCCAAGAGAATGGCTGGGAAGAACGTCTCTGAAATGACATATTTTGTGTCAGGTGGGACAAACCCTTAACTCAATCAATAAGAATGAAACTGTTACGTTTACATAAAATTTAAATTCTAATTTATATTTTGAATGTACAGCTTACCTTGGTTGAAGATGGGCTTCCTGCCAGATTGTTGGGTCTGTGAAGATCGGGTCTGTAAAGAGGCTGCATTGAACTTGACCACTACCGTGTGGATCACTTCCAGACTCACCAGAAATGGATTTTCGGCATCTGCAACTTGGCCGATCACGTCCATATGTTGATCAATACTAAATAAGCCTGCAAAATGGTTCACACAACACACTGTTTACAAGCAGGATTAACCACAGAGCGCACTGTCAGCATTGCATTTACTCAGAGATCAACAGTTAGGTTTATCGCACCATACGGCCTGCTCTTATACACCAAATACCAACAGTGATCAGTGGACTGGTATAGGCAGGAGACTGCATAAACCGTGAAAATTTGGAAACTTGGCAATATCATTGCACCGCAGGGGCGTATTCTTTGTCCGATCTGTATAACATTTTTTAAAAAAACATTCTTAACAGCTGTGCACCTTACTATGCTACTTTCACGTGCTATTAATTTGGTCGTTTTTGTACAGAAAGATCTTTGTGAAGTTTGCTGGCATCACGTCTCCATCTCTGGTGGCATTTACATCAGAACTCACAAATAGCAACTCCACAATGTCAAAAGGCATCTTGTTTTAATTTTCTGCTAACTTTCAGTTAAATCTGTCTGACAGGATAAAATGGTAGCAAACATTTTCCGGTAGGATACATTTTCTGGTACACAGTACCGGTAAGTACTGCACATACAAGCTCTTGTATGATAGCCTCCTATATTTTAGTTGGGTATTGACTGAGTTAAGGATTTATGTCCCATTCAAGACAAAAACAGCTCATTTCAGAAACGTTTTTACCAGAAAAACACAGCACAGTAGTCAAAAATCTAAATTAAACACAACAAGAGCAGAAATGCATCTATAAACCAAAAGACAATAAAAGAACAAAACAAAGTTAAAAACAAGAGACACGTTTAGTTGCCTTCTAAGATGTCTGGCACGAAAATAGATCAGGGCTATTCCTACAATCCCAGGGCCCAAAAGGGATGTTGGTAGAATGTAAGGAATGACACATGGCACCAAAGTTTCATTCCAGTTGTTGATGTTATCGTGTGCATTACAAGCCATGTGACATCAACCACTGAACAGTGGCGTCTTCAGCCAAGTGACGCTGTGGTAGGCTGCCCTCCAGCTTGGTCTGTGGGCAGCTGTTGACGATATGAAACATTGTTTGACGTTTGCTACCCTGACATTTGTCACTTGTTGTAAGGCCCACTTTTTGAGGCACGATGCACAGTGATCTTAGTTAGTCCAAAAATGGTTTATTTTTGACCAGTATCGTCATGGCAAACCGAATCCTTGTTGCCGGAGAGTGGGTCATCCACAAGGGAAGAGTTGACCACCGAGGCCGACTTCAAGTCATCTTGCCATTGACTGGTGACGTCTATGGGATGAGTGTCTGTCCAGAGGGGTCTGCATGATGGCAGACAGTTGCAGGAAAGAGAAAACATATTTGTGTGACGGCCAATCTTTGCCACTGCTCAATGTTTGCTAGAACTGGTAGCCAGGGCAATGGTGCAGAGCGCAAGGTCCCAGTAATAAGGCGCATCATGGAATTTAGCTGAAAATCAACAAGATCGGTGTGTGCTAAACATGTCAAGACCGGGCAGCCGTACTCTGTCACTGAGTAGCAGACGGCTAACACTGAAGACTGTAAGTATTTGCATTTGTACCCCGGCTGGAGCATGCCAATTTCGTGAGCAGGTTGTCATGGCTCTTCACCTTGTTGGCTGCCTTACTGAGGTGCCGCTTGCAGTTCAGGGTGTAATCTAGAGTGATGCAAAGGTAGACTGGATATAGGTCATGTTTGAGGTACTGGCTTATCGTCATTAATTTTGATTCACGAGCTGAACTGACATTGTTTAAGTGGAATACGCCGGACACAGTGTTGGATATGCTTGGTTTGAGTCGACAACGGCCACAGTATTCTTCTATCCGTGCCATATCTGAAGTGAGGATACATTCAAGTTCAGTGAATGTTTGAGCCCGAGTCCCTAGGCAGAAGTCATCTGCGTAAATGAATTTCATGCATCCAGTGACTGACAGGTCGTTAGTGTATAAGTTGAAAAGGATAGGGGACAACACCAATCCTTGTGGAAGGCCACTTAACTGGGTTCTCAAGGAGCTGACGTCTTCGCCTAAGTGTACTATAAAACGACTTCCTCGCAAGAGCAGCTCTGTGAGACAAACAAACCAATATGGCATGGTCTTACTCAGTATCATTCCAGTAATTTCCGAGCTATGGGGTTGGTCTAGTCAAGCTAAAGTTATTAAATATATCAAACGACAAGACTGACCCATTTGTCGTGGTGCAAACGTCACTACGATATCCGTCGAGTGTCCGGGCTGCAAACATCCACGTGCCGGCTGACACGCAAAATGAGCAATACGCCGGAACTGAAAAGTGATGGGCAGGTCTGCGGATCGGTTCGTCAACTGCACGGTAGCTCTTGTGCTCGACCCAACACCACAGTCGCTGAACTTGACTGCATTTGAGTCGTGTTCTTCACGGTGCTGACTTGGAATGGTTAGGTCCACATCGACTGGTAAGGCAACGCCGACCAGACCCACTTCCCGTGACTGTACATCATCTATGAGCATTTGCACAACCACAACTTGTAGTAAAAATCTGGTACACTGGGCACTGTTACTTTTGTAACAATGTGGAATAGACTAAGGAACAAGTCAGACTCAGTTAGCAGTCAGCAGAAGAGAATGATGAAGGAATGTCAACATGTGGAATCAACTGGGACATGTGGAAAGGTTATTGCAAAAGATTTGGTTTGAGCATGTAGCTAGGATGCACAATGACAAGCTCCATCTCCCGGCACTAGATATACTGTTACCTGGTAATATAATCAGACAGAGTCAACAGATGGACTGTAGTGAGAGCATCATAGATCTGGAGCAGAAAGACTGCAGCAAGATACAAACAGCTAACAAATGGAAAAACAGATGGAAAGCATTCATCCAGCCCCACTGTCCGATCTCTGTGGGTGAAAACAGAAGTGATTAAAAAGAACAATGAGAAAGGAGGGACCACTCACACAGGCCTCCTCAATTATTATTATTTATTATTAAAATCGTACTCGAAGTACAAGATAGACAGAGACAGAAACATAACACATGTGAGTGAGTAATACAATTTATATACAGCGCATTAAAAACAAAAAGTCACTAGTGCACTGCAGCCCCGCCAAACAAAAATGTCTTTAAAAGTCGTTTGAACTGCTCGAATTCAACGTCAGACTGACGCAGTGTAGCGGGACGACTGTTCAGACACTGGAGAATGTACCAGCAAACCAAGCATAAAATAGAATTGGTGCCACCCACACAGACCCCCTCTCTGCACCAGCAAATCAATCCCAAAATGGTCCTTGGCTGTAAACATTTACGAGTCCACTGAAAGGATAATACAGTGTGAGAAATCAAAATGATATCCGTGTGCCAGCAGGGTGCCAGACTATAGTCTGCAGACCACAGGCACTATTCTGTTGTGTACATGCACTACTTCACGTAATGGACTGCACAGTATATCTACGAGTAAACTGAACACAAAGACATTAGTAGAATACAGTTCAAAAAGTCAGTTCTGATAAAGAACTCAGCTCAGAGGTCAAAATGCTGATAAAAAAGCATGTGTTTTTTCCTCGTGTACATGTAACTAATTAATATGAAATTAACAACCTGACGAAATTTTTTAAACAACTGAAATTACAGTTCTAAAATTAGCCCCGTAAAGGTACTGACAATCGACTCTTCACAAATGACGTTTGTGCCAAATTCAAAGTCATGTGAAACCAAAACTAGGTCAAATATAAAAAATCCGGCGCAAACAAATTTAGATATTGTGCCCTAGTTTAAGAATCCGTGGTTAGTTGCCAGCTCCCATTGTAAATGTTAAAGGAGATGGCTTTTAAAAACGGCTGGCTTTCCAACTTTCAAGGCCTCAGGACCTTGACCTTGGATCAGGTCATAGTGCATACCGTCTTGCATCAGTCATCGACCTCTACCTACATGCCAAATTTCACTGAAATTGAAGAAACTTTTTGTGGACGTACATACGTACGTATGCACGGACAGACGGACGGAGGGACATTTGAGACCGGCTTTATTAGGTCGACTCTGTCAAAGAGTCGATCTATAAACCATCACAACTGCACAGCATACCCTTTCCATCCACAACGGAGTCCAGACACAAATCTGACTTGCCGACTTTAGTGACGTTCACAAACAGCATGAACTCCTGACATGGTGCAGAGTTATTTGTGGTTCTGTAGCCATGACGTAGCACATGCCATCTGCCACAAACATCGAACAAACGACATTCAGTCTAATCCTTCTATTAACTCAACAGCCTTTTTCCGGCTGAACATAGGTTGGCTCAACTTGGCTGGTTGCCTGATCCTCTACCTATCCATAAGACGACTGGCACAGGTATTTTTACAGGTGTGATGCACTTCTTATCACCCAACCAACAGCATACAGTACAAGCTTGCTGTTCTGACGTACAAGGTCGGAATCCTACGTGGAGGCATGCCATCTTATCTTGGTCTATTCGTCCGCGGCATGGCTCCATCCATCTTGTTGTGCCAACAGCTGAATAGTCTACAGTCTGCAGTCAAGCCTTCCCGGTCGCCACTCCCCAACTCTAGAACAGCCTGCCTGACGACATCATTCTGGCCAATTTGCTGTCGACGTCCCCTTTCAGCGCAAATATGGCTATATCAGAGACAAAAGGTCAGGGGTGGAGAGCTATCTCTACCCAGTGAAGGAAGGCCAGCAATGTATTAACCTCAACCCTGGCCGCCTTTTTTTCTTCAGCAGCTACCCAAAAAAGGGAAAGGAATCGAGAGGCTCATTTAAATTATTGCACTAGTGCCTACAACACGGGAAGACAACTATCGCACTGCAATACTAAACTAAACCAAATACAACAAAACACCAGAATAAATCTTAACTAAGCAATACAGATAACACAAAATGAACATAACTAACTAAACCCAAGTTCGGTCCAGGACCTCCGGCCTGGAAATGGAGTGGGACTGTTCAGATAGAAAGGAAAGGGATGGACAAAAGAAGGAAATTGGCAAAGTAAAGAGAAAAGAAAAAGGGGAAAAAGTAACAAAGAGCGAAATATGAGGAAGTGAATGGACAAGGGAGGAAAAAAGGCAGAAAGAGGTACCCTGGCCCCAGCAGTACAGCAATTTGGCCACACAGCAAGCACAGAAAGACTGGTACTAAGCTATCTTTCTGCAGGTTCAAGAGGCAACTGACTGACCCAAAATCACCTGGAAAGTGCCCGTTAGATCAATGTGTGGCATCATGGCATGTACACACGCATAAATGTGTGCCTGCAGTTCTAGCTCTTACAATTAACGACGACATTTTATCAACCTTTCACTGACAAGTGCTTGCTTGATTACACAACACGTTTGTGCCATGCAACACACAACTCGGTTGGCACTTGACAGTACATTCAGTTCAGCAAGGTACGTCCGGGCAGTGTGCCCAAACTCCCTTCCTCACTGCAAACAAGATGCAGTCAGAGACGGCAGTCTGCGCCCCGGTGCCACAACCTGGCGATTTCGGCCAAACATGTGTTTCCTGGATGAAACTGAAAACAGTACGACTTTTGACACTTTCAAACAACGCTTTAATAGAATAGAACATGTACAAACCATCAAGTCATTCTTGAACGGTTCATAACAACTGGATGTAAAGCAACTGACCGCGGACTGAAGCGAAAGAAGACGGGAGTTTTCTCAAACGGTTCAAGAATTCCCTGGTTCGGTAGAATGCAGATCATTGAGCCCGGGCTGACAGGTTGACCCTGCCTCGATGCTTTCTCACCCTTGACCACAACACAATCAATAATCACATCACAGTATTCAGTAACTTCACAGCAGAAACAACGCCACTTTAAAAACTGCACAACAGCCGTTTCTATGACAGCATCTCTCCACACCGCAAGAAAGTGTCTCTCATAAGGGTCATACAAGCGTATGCTACTGAAAATCACAGATTCTCCTAATTACTGCTGTCAATGGCGTTACGGGGTTCTAGGGTTAATTTTGCCACATTAACCCTCCCTGAAAAACAAATGGATTCGATTTCAATTATCGATATCATATCGAAATCGAATGGAAACTTCGATGATCGAATCATCACTAATCTTAACCCACTCGCCCAATCTGTCCAACCAGAATTTATTGATTGTTCTGTTTGCCCACCAAATAAACATTAAAGCAAAGTAAACGATTTGTATAGCACATCGTCGTAAACCACCTCTTATGTGCTCAGGAATGGCATGTGTTAGAGAAATCACACAGTTTTACCTGTCACCCACACGTTTATCCACAAATGGAATAAACCATCCTGCCTTTACTCTGTAAGCATTCACCAGACGGCGTCACCCGAGCCAGGTAGTGCACATCCGATTACAGCTCACTACTCACTTATCGACCTCGAAAGGATAAAATGCTGAGTTGGCCTAGTTGACTGTAGCGGACAGTTTACTAACATAAGTGGTCACCCATCAGCTGCAGGTCGAGCGTAGGACAGGGAAAGTTCGCCGGTCACAGACCGACGTTCTACCACTGTGCCACGCAATCAACCAATCAACAACGGCAATTTGCTTGTCACACCTTCAGCTGTCCTTCTACTATGTCGTTGAGTACCATAACAAATCTCATCCGCTCGGGACTGTTGTTGTACAGAATGGCTGACCGGACAACGTCCGTGCCGTAGTAAGTTTTCTCGAAGTTGATACAGTTAAGTGGCATGTCACTCTCATATCCAAGCAGCTGAAGTGAGCTATCAACGATCATTCCAGTCACACGCAGCATGCCAGGATCTTCCTTCTCCAGTAACACTCTGATGCAATCACAATACAAAACAATACACACATAGACAGACGGATGGATGCATACATCGATATATAATATAACAACACATTAAAGCCTGAATCGGAAGTGCAGACAGTTGCTAGATTTATGAGATGCGGTTCGCTGGTTATGCAGGGAAAGCTGATCTGAAGTAGAAATTCTGAGGTTATGCTTGAAAGACTGGAGTGACGAAGAACTTCTAATGAACACTGGAATGCTGTACCGTACCAGACCTTAGCAGAGGAGAAAAAAATGTATGAATAAAAATCACAATATCATTTAATCTCTTGAGTGCCATGTGAATAGCAATTTCACTGCTTTACTGAACAATGACAATATTCAGCCAGTATGTCACTTCACTCCCATGTACTTGCTTCACTGGTTCACACATTCATGCCACAGAAGTCGGTACATGCACTAAGCATCATGACAACATCTCTGTGGAAGGCTGGATGCACCTTCTCCCACTCAATGAGCTTTGACTTGTGCGCATGTGTACTGCATTGTTATTTTTGCTAGTTTTTTATCCAACAGTATAAACTTATACCCCCAGACCCTACGGCAGTATATAAATCGTTATTATCAGTAACCCATATCAGTAACTCAGACCTACTGCCTTTCTCATGATGGCTGGTTGGTTGGTTGCTTGGTTGGGAGATTAACCCTTTTGGCACAAAAATAGGCCATATCAGAGACAAGGTCTTGGGTGGAGATTTAGTTCCACCAGGTTAAGGATGGCCACCAATACAGTAACTGTCCGACCTTGTTGCGTTTTTGTTCAGCGACGAACCAAAATGGAAAAGGATAGGGGAGGCTCATTTAAGTTATTATGCTAGTGCCTGCAACAAAGTGATAACTAACCAACTACCACAAGACCCATTTATCAGTTCAATGTTACATGTTGTATAATTGCTGTTCATCAGTTCTTATAACATATCAGTAGGGCCCACAGTTTTCCGCGAGCCGCGGAATTTTGAGCCGAGCCGCAGAATTTGGCCGTTGCCGCGGAATTTCTGTGTTTTCGCGGAATTTCACGGAATTCTGCGTAAACATGAAAATTCCGCGGCAACGGCCAAGTTCAGTAAGTCTGTATTGCTGTTGTAATTGTGACACTCAGTCCCTTTGGACAGCTACACAGGCCTGTTGATTTCAGTGACGCGTTTTCACGTTCAGTTTGCTTATTTACTTAGGTTTTTACTTACTGGACCTTTGTAGGTGAAGATGACTGGTGACTGAAACAGACTGATTAGCACGATCGACTGATGAGTGACAAAGCTTTTTTGGTTCACTTCCGATATTTTTTATTAAAGTTTAGGCCTACTTGTCGTAAAGTTGTTATTGTCGTATTTAATTAGTAAACACGCTGAGTGATTTCATTGATGCAATCGCTCATATGCTATACGCAGGACCATCGTTAGAAACGTGGAATTTATTAATTATCATTCATAACTCATTAGGTGTGAGTGAGTACGGTACTCGGGTACTTGTGTATATAAAGGCACAACAGCTCTGTGTAGGCCATTCGCCGCCCCTGAAGTATGACAACCGCCTCAAAGTTTAGGTGTAAAATTTTTGTTTAATAGTTTAATGTGACAATAATGCTAAAGTTTTGGGGCATAACTTGGCCAAAGACGGCACAGTGTACTCTAAAATGGGCGGACGCGGTGAGCCGCGGAATTTCAAGAATTTGCCGTGGTGAGCCGCGGAATTTGGCAAACGGCGCCGCGGAGTTTGGCAAAATTTGCCGCGGAAAACTGTGGGCCCTACATATCAGTGCCTAATGACTCTCGTTGTATAATATCTTTTCCGTGTTGGTCTGGCTTTGGAATGCTTCTTTTAGGTAAAACCCAAAAGAAGCGTCCGGGGTACCTCCTTTCTTAATGAGACGGCAAAGCTAATTTTAACCCCAAGAAACAATTCCAAGTACGATTTCGCTAACTAACCAGTCACATGGAACCAACTGGAATATGCACATATACTGAAGTTCAATAACCGTTCATGTTAATGCATACTTAATATTTACTGTCATGCCTGACTAGATCTATATTTGCAGCCATCAGTTTTTGCAAGCTGCACAGATCTGAATCCAGCAACCAAGAAATTTACTTTTGCAGGAACTCCTAGCTTGAATTGAAGCTGGGTCACCTCAGTGGCAGTCCACTGCCTGCAACACTGATACTCAACTCAATAACTCAGTTCCAGCCAAACAATACTTATGCTGCTCAAAAAACAAAAAATAAATAAAACCATATGGCAGAGAAGAAGACAGTTTTTTACTTACTCAACATATTCATCAATTGTTGTTGGATGTTCAGTAACAATTTCCACCTGTCAAAGCACAGAATAAGCAAAACAACATATGGCATGTCAGTTGCAAAGATAAAATGCAGACATTAATCATAGATGTATGCTCTGTCAGCTGTTTTCAAAGTGAACCTGGACCAGCTGGTTACCGTGTTGATTTTCTACCTCCACTTCTTCAGAATCTGTGGATCCTCTCGGAACAAAGCAAATCTTTTCTTAGCCTTTCTAACAGCATTACAGCATGTTTTCCTTGAATGTCCCTTCTGCCTAAGTCCTACATCCAATCAGTGTCACCTTTACATTCCATAAATCTGCAATTTATCACCAGAAAAACTAGTCCCAATCCCAAAAATTGTTTGAGCTCTGCACTTTTGTTCTTTATTTTAAAGTAAACCCACATATCTGTTTAAATGAAATACAGTCCTTAAAACTTTCATTATCGACCCCAAATTTAAAAAAAAAACAATAAAAACTGCACACACCAAAATATTATATATAGCAATGTTCGTTAACGCAAAAACACATTCCTGGAAACGTTCCTGAGGCTATCAAATTTCATAACTGTCTTCAACAAAATTACAACTATCCAACAAACACCACATAGTTTTTGTTTCAATGACCTTCCTTTTCAGAGTTAGTCCAGTTTGGGCCACATCCCCCAAAATAGAACCTTTGAAACAATTGGAGTAGGTTTTCTACAGACGGAATACACTTCCTGTTACCGAACCAACAGCCTCGAAGCATTGGCGGGAATTCAAAGCATCAACGACTAGAAAAACTGTCCTCAATCAAGGATCAAGGTCAGACCGACAGTGTTACTGTGTTACCATGTCCACTCATGCCAGACACTGACCTTTGACCTTTGACCTTGACTTTCACCCTGGCGAACTATGGTCATGACCGCCACACACCCACAAAATAAAGTTCAGAGTTCAGTCGGTTCAAAGAACAGAGTGGAAACAAACAGATGGACAGACGAACACAGCCAACTGCATTACCTTTCCTGCTAGCACGGTTGGTGACAGCCATGGAAAATCATCCATTCAAAAACTTACAACTAACAAAAACTATTAATAACTACAAAAACAACTGGAAAAACTACCTTGATTATCTTTGATGACTTTGGAGGCACGTGACCACGAGACGGCCAAAGTGTAAGTGGCAATTTTCCAGAGTAGTTGAACGAGAAGTTGCCATCAACAGAGCCGTCATTGTGAATGAAAATCTGGCGCGAGATAACTCGACAGCCTTTCACTAACACTCCGAATTCAACCAGTGAGTCCATGTGAAGCCACGGGCGACGAGGATAACTGCATTACACAGAGTAATACAACAACAACAACAACCTACGATGACGATGACTACTACTACCCATTAAATGATTCTCTGACCAGGACAACCGGCATGAGCTGGTAGCACAACGAAAACATTCAATCACTCATTCCCCATCTTTGTGGGTATTAAATAACGAGGATGGTGTCGACTATAGTAAATGGAGAAAGTTAACAAAGATATATCTATTTAATTTCCTCCATTTATGATAGTCAACACCATCTTCCTTGTTGAACTAGAAACCGAGAAATTAACTATGCTTAGTCAACAAGTGCTAACTCAGCCTGTCATACAACAGGAAACATTTTCTGGAAGTAAAAGTAAAATAAAGTAATAATTAATAGAATTTATCAGATAAACATATGAGAAATAACAGAATGATTTAACAATTAATCTATTAATGTTAATTTACAGCCCTACATATATTTTATATGTCGTAAATTAAAGTAGTGAACACTAAATTGTGTAATTTTATTAACTGCAACAGAAAGCTTAATAGCTAAATAAGTAAATTAAAGGATAATACTGTCAGCTAAAAATACAGATGTGACAAAATAGTAGGCAGGATTACAGAGGTTCAGAAAACTCACGTTCGAACTGGTATTTCGACAGGGCATCCATCAATTGTAGCAATAAGTATGTCCGACTTTTCCTCTTCGTCACGTGCCAAGTACTCTATCACAGCTGTGAAACTAAGGCCAGGTGCAATGATATCAGAACGGTTCTTGAATGTGTACAAGAAATGCTGTCAACAACACACCAAGCACAGATTCAAAACCAGTGTTGACATATAAATATTGACTAAACTGACCAATAAACAGTGGACTTATAAAATAGCTACCATCACCTACCGGGCACGGCGTCTACAACAACCAAGTTACATCTCCTCATTACTGGTGAACTACATTCCACCTCGGACCTTCGTTGGTTGGTTGTGTGGCTCAGTGGTAGAACGTCGGTCTTCGGCCGGCGTACTTTCTCTGTCCTGCGCTCGACCTGTAGCTGACGGGTGACCACTTATATGGGTAAACCGTCCGCTAT
>Ga0209780_1002751_pt1 | contig 12697 bp, 10 predicted proteins | sample WorMetexBAHAMAS2_FD_187384 | JGI IMG/M metagenome (GOLD analysis project Ga0209780, IMG submission 187384) | Marine gutless worms symbiont microbial communities from Max Planck institute for Marine Microbiology, Germany - Inanidrilus exumae... | ecosystem: Host-associated > Annelida > Digestive... | reverse complement strand
GGACGTTGTTGTTGTTGTTTTTATACCCCATGTAGTAAAGATCCCCGGGGTTAAAAAACATCCAAGTTTCACTTAATTTTCCATACATGTTACCTGTGGCGTGGCTCGGTCCTGCTCTGACAGCAATGCAATGCGTTATGCACTTCCGGTTTTGTGGATGACGTCACATTTTCAGGCAATGGACCGAATAGGCCAGAATCAAAGACGACGCGTACGTTTCGTCGAGTTCGCCAGGTGGCGGCACTGGGGGCGAAGTCTGCCGACTCCGACTGCATCTTGTTGTTGTTACGGTATTGCTGTTGTTTGCAGTATATACGGCGGTGAGCTGTTCGATCGAGCGATCAGCGAAGACTTCCTGCTGACCGAGAAAGCCTGTGTCTGCATCATGCGACAGATCTGTGAAGGAGTCGAGTTCATTCATTCCCAGAACATTATTCATCTCGACATGAAGGTAGGTAGCGCCATCGTCCGTCGTAATCTCTCTCCTCAGAGAACGTAATTACGAGCGCATGCGATCAAAACACACTGAAAAGTTGCACGTTTTGGCACTAGTTCGCTTTGTAAATAAAACTACAAACCATTACTACAGTCTACAGTGCCTATAGGTCGACTCAGCATTCTGCCCTCTGTGGAAAATGAGTATCAGCTTTCGGGCCGAGTAGTAATAATAATTGGCGATGGCGGATATGCGCGATAGAAAGCTACAACTTGACATAGATCATATTTGAAGAACTGTGTCACAGGTCAAAGTTCAAGGCCACAGGAGAAAATGTTCGGCTATGTATGCACTTTATAAGGCAAGGCGAGGTGAGCCAACCGTATCTACAGAGCAGACTGTATTTGACACTATTGGCAAGTAACAGCCAGCTAGCGTGCTGTTTGTCGAGTTCTTAGTGCTAAAGTGGTCCATGTAGCCTCGAATGAGAGCTTTCTAGTTATTACTAGGCCGCATCGCATATATTGCATGAGATGCAGGCTATTGCTACAGACGGAGTAGCGTGATCGGTCTGTCTGTCTGTTTGTCTGTTGTTCACGTTCGTGAGCCACTCAAAAACGGCTAAACCGATCCACATGCATTTTAGGGGGTTGAGTCATGTGGGTCCAAGGCATCGTTTATTAGATGGGGATCAAGGTCGGACGAATCCATTCGCGCCGCGAGGGGTGACAAGCCAGAGACGCGGTCTTTCGTCAAAATTCTTTGACCACTTGTTATTATTCCCGGAAGCGATGCATATAGCTTCGGGCGAATCATGGAAATACTCTACATGGCAAAAAAACGGTATTCACGCGTTCGGCTGTAACTCCGCCGAGAGTGAACCGATTTGGATGAAATCTGGAGCACTGTGAGCAAATTGTTGGGGGCTGGCCCTGGCGCAGTAGCGGCAGTTTGAGAGGCAGCCGAAATTTTGTGGGTTTTTTGTCAAGTAAATAACGCACGATTTCACCGATTTCGTCGGACAAATTTTACGACATGTGAACAAAACAACATCAATCGGTGTCGCCATGTAAAATTTCGGAACAGAATTTTGAAAATTTCACCATAAGGGGTCGCTAAGTCGCTTTTCCAAAAATGCAAAAATTGCTCACAAAATTTCCAGGTCTTTCGACTTCAAGTAGCCTCCACAGTGATTACAGATCGCCGGAAATTCACTGCCAGATGGTCCCTCTACGGGATGTCTTATTTTTTACCGCTAGAATCAATGCAAAGTCTTTCCGCTGAGCTGTACGGTCCGTACAGGAAACGCACCTACCCAAATTTTTTGGCAATGTCCGATGTCTTATATTGCATATTAAAACCAATAGTACGCCGCAGTGCTGGTGCTTCCTGGCAACCGATATATGGCAGAAAAGCAGATTGACTTGGAAACTGAAAATAAGTAACGCGGCAGATAACGCTGACGTCACTCAGTCACAGTCACGTGACACTAGGCATCGTCGAATGTAGGAAGTCAACATTTACACGGATAGCGGACCGCTTCGGGTGAATACTGTATTGTGACATCCACAGAATACAGCCTTCTAGTTGTTCTTGCAGTTGTAGTAGTTGTTGTTGCTATCAAACACACGCAGCTGATATGTTGTTATCTTCACAGCCGGAGAACATTTTGTGTCTAACGAAGACGGGAAATCGGATAAAGATTATCGACTTTGGCCTGGCGCGCGTGCACACACCCGGCGTCGACACTCGCGTCTTGTTCGGAACTCCGGAATTCATGGCTCCCGAGGTGGTCCAGTACGAGCCGATTCACTTCGGCACGGACATGTGGAGTGTCGGCGTCATCTGCTACGTTCTGTACGCTCGCGCACCTGCTTTGTATTGTTTTCGGTTGTGTATAATAATAATAATAATAATACCAGTGATAATGTTTTTGGTGCTGTCGTCATGGCAAAGCACTGCCAGCGTTAACGCGGTTCATTTTACGAATACTGATTGAACGCCAGATGGCCGCCAATCCTCAAACCAAGCCGAACGACTTGGGCTGTGAGTCCGCCGGTATATGTGCTACCATCCACATCCACCATCGTCATTTATTATTATTATTACTCAGCCCCCAAAGCTGATGCTCGTTTTACCATGCCACAGAGAGTGGAAGGCTGTGTCGACCTATGCATTGCAAAGGTGTGCAAGGCTGCATATCGTAGTGTTTCGGTAGAATACCGGCCTGTGACCGACAGACGGAGGGACAGTCGGACAGACAGACACAAGACCGTGGCATACACCGCACTATGCTCGCGTCGCGCGGTAAAATCGTACGTCTTGTGTGGCAGACTGTCTGGACTGTCGCCGTTCATGGGTGATGATGATACAGAGACGCTTGGTAACGTGATTCGAGGTCATTTCAGCTTCGACTTCCCGGAGTTCGACGACATCTCAGCTGACGCGACCGACATCATCTACAAACTGCTCGTCACCGATAAACGGTCCGACCAGCGAATTTCCACGTGCACTTTTCTTTGCAAAAATTGGCAGATCTAAAAACTGTACACTTCTCGTGAATCTCGGCAAAATATCCGATTGATGCATGCTGTTCCGAAGCAGTGGCGTCGCCAGGATTTGGTCTCAGGAGGGGCACAAATGTTACTGGGTGTTTTCACGAGGCGACTGTCAACATATAGTCGCTGTCAGACTGTATAGGTCAAAGTACACAGGAAAAAAATAACTGTTGTAAGTCGACGGGGGGCACGTGCCCCAGTGCCCCACAGCTGGTGACGCCAATGTAACCCGGAAGACCCGCTATACCGACGGGTCAGTCCCTTACCCTAACCCTAAGTGAAACCAAAAACCTAACCCTAAACCCTAACCCTGCTAACCCTAACCCTTTGGGACCGCCGAACGGCGGGTCTACGGAATAGCGGGCGGTCACCAAAGTATCCATAGTTCGAAGACTGAAATACTGAAATACAGGTAATATGTGTTATATGAACATAATTATCGTAGTTAATCCAACCTGATAATCGTTTACAAACAGTTTTTGCATTGTAATTACCCACGCCAGCTGTATAGCCGCCGGCGTGGGGTAGGGCGTTCAGTCACGTCTGTTTGTTTGTCTGTCTGTTTGTCCGCGTTTTAAAAGGAAAACGGCTGGAGCTATCAGCACCAACGTTGGTACACATATAGTCCATGGCAGGACCTCGGCATGCACTGACCCTGAGGTGAAAAAGTCAAAGGTCACATCCTAACCCTAACCCTCGGGAACTTACATTCGCCCGGAGTGGGTCTGCATGTCGATACGACTGCACATTTCTCTGGTTCTCTGTGTTTTTACTTCGCTGTATTAGGAGTACCACTTATTGCGATGAGCGTGTCCGTATGTCTGTTTGTCTTTCTGTCCGTTGCATTATATCTCAAAAACCACTTACAAATTTCACGAAATTTTCTGCACATGTCAACTGTTGCCGCAGTGACTCGGTCCTCCTATGACGACAGTGGAATACGTTATATACTTCGGGGTTTGTGCATGACGTCATGTTTTCATATAATGGAACCAATGAGCCCGAATCAAAGATTACGTGATGTTTCGTCGAGTTCGCTAGGTGGCAGCACCGGCAGCGAAGTTGCTGTCTACGATAGCAAGCTTGTTGTACATGAAATTGTTGCAGAAAACGCCTTACAGCGACGCAGTGTCTTCAACACCCGTGGCTGAAGGTACTTTCACGACTTCATTGAGTCATGTGTGTATACATACATCTGTCGGTTTGGTTGATCATATACACTGTAGTTAAGGTATCATTCTCACATATACAAAGTGGCAATGATATTGACGACAGATGGCAGACTAAATGTCGACAAAATTTTTCTACGTTTGTATATACATGTACTTCATGTACGATTTCACAATAATAATAAATAATAATAATACTTGTACGGCTAAATAGGTTAAATCTAAATAATAGCACAACACTTTTTATTTACGGAGTAACACTAACATCCTCCTTAAAATTGTTTGAATTTAAAATGTATTTTCGTCTGATTTTGTTTAATAGAAACTATTTTCAAACTGTTCGTAAAGTTGTAAAGTTCATTGGTGGAAAAATGATGCTAAGATTGGTATGGAGACTGCGTAGATCGCGTAGCTAATAATAATAATAATAATAATAATAATGTGTAAATAGAGACGTCCTCGTGCGCCTAGTCCGACTCTTGATCTCACCAAAGCGCAGCTACAGCACTACGTTTATCGCAGACGATGGCAGGTAAGACTGTTTCATCACCGGAGTCACCATCACTACCTTCACCACCATCACCACCACCATCATCATCACCATCATCATCATCTTCGTCGTCGTCTCTTTTCTTCGGGGAGGTTATGTTTTTGTATCGGTTTGTTTGTTTGTCTCTCATTATGATTACTCACTAAGTTACGCATAGATTGATATCGTGAGAAATTTCGCAATGAACGAGAAATAGTTTTGGAGTGATGTAAATCCTGAATTACACGTACCTGCTATATTACTAAAACAAACAAAGTCAGCAGTGGCTTGGCGATGATGTTCAGTGAATGGCAGCAGGTGCGTGCTACTGCTAACCTTGTCGGAGGTCCGCTGTCTCTTAGTGGTTTGTAGTTATCAGTGATTTGCGTTCTTGCGACCTTTGCAAAGCGTTTGTAATGTACATTTATGCAAAACAGTTTACCACCTATGCAGGCTATGCTAGTCACGAACGTACCGAGGGCGTAAAAGTCTGTAGCAGTGGACCGCTGTTGGCACAGCTGCCAGATAGTCAAGCCAATAATTACAACAACAACTAGAAGGCATTCAGCAGAGTACATGCCTTAGCCACGCAATCTGAAGTCGGCACAGTGTCGTTACCAGCCAGCAGCGGATACAGCGGCCTAGATTTTTCCGGTGATCAGTCCGTACAGTATTTTTCCACACTGCGCCGTAAATGGTCTTTCCAACTTCACTTTCAATTTTCACATTAACGTTAATTCCTAACGTTCAGAAAATTAACGCTTTCTTCTCTTGTCCACAGTCTACTTAATCCGCAAATTTCGTGACAATCCACTCATAATTTCTTGAGTTGTCCTGTTCACAAACAAACAAACGACGATGAAAGCAATACCTCGACCAAATTGGCGCAGTTGATCGGAACGAGTCGGCATATGTATAAGCCTATCTATGATGTCACGTTGCTTAGTTGTGTATGTGTGTGTTATGTTTTTTTCTGTTTTTTGTGACTTTTCTTTTTACTGTTTTTCAGCCTACGACTATCCATAATAAAACTCGATTGATTTATATTTTACTACATGATACGATACGATACGGTATATTTTTGTGCGCTCAAAAGCTGACGAGATGGCCACCTTCGTCTAGCGCCCGGCACAGAAACGAGAAAAAAATAATGTTTTCAGAGATCGTCTAAAAATATCAGTCAATCGAATTTTATTTCACACAGCATCGTGCGTAGGTCGTCTGAAAGTGAAAAGTGGGAAATAATGGCTGGAATTGAATGTCTTACTCTGCACACGTCCTCCAGCCTTACCTTCCTGACCAGACAAATATTCCATACGGTCTACGCACTCGCTCCCACAACATGACAATGATTAACAAAACCAAATTTCTAAATGATACCGATTTCATAATCTGTATGTTCTATAAATATTCTTACTAACACTGCGTAAACTAAATGTTGGATGGTTGAGTTTGACAACCTGTATTAAACGAATATGTTATGTTATGCTATGCTAACACGAGTAGTAGGCTGTTATTGATGCCACGTCATTGCAATGCCTCGTCCTTCATTAACCACGCCCCCGTTTGCCGGTCTGTTTTCCACATTTTCCACATGATATCTCAAAAACCGATGCAGCTACGATCACCAAACTTAACGTACAAATGTTCCACGATGAGTCATAGAAACCCATTTATGTTTGGGGCAAAAGATACACGGTCACGAGTCACAAAAACATTACCGGCGTGTGGGTCTTTGCACTCTTGTGAGTGCTGGCTTCTTCTGGTTCTTACAGTAATCTTTAGTGATATATTCTCACGTCAAGAAATATCTTGTTGTATGCAGAAAGTGTTCCGTACGTTCGTTGCATTGAGGCGCATGGGATTTGACATGACTCCTCCGACCGGCAGGTAGAATATTCGTCGTACTGCGTGTACATATTTAGACGTGGTTTTCGACATCAGAATATGTTTATAGTATTAACATTATACGCTAATACTGTGGCATGCCTCGACCAAGTAGATAGAATCATAGTCGCCTGATCCATCAGAGTTTCGTAGACATTGCTTGAGCAGTCCAGAATAGCATAAATCTGATTAGACACTTGGGGAAGGATTTCATTCAATGAAATTTCGATGCAATACGGGCTTAAAATTTAAGCTGAAACGATAACAATAAAATTATGCATTTTCAGGAAACCTAGCGAAAAATAGCAATAAAACCATTAGTACTATTAAAATCGCCAAAAATGTTTGGTATGTGAGGGAAAATTGGGATTTGCGAACTGTAAGTACATGAATGATGATGTTGGAAATTACGGCAAAACGTAGAATAACTGCGTTGGATACCCCACGTCAGCATTTTGGGGGTCGTTGTTTATGCAATTGCATATGATGAAATAACGCAACAGACAGAATTACATAAAAAGACAGTGGTAGCATGTGTAAGTCGTAAAAGTAACAGCCAAAACAACCACAACAGCAATTTTAAGGCGCTGTCTGCTCAGATAGCGCATACCCTGCAGCTTGGAGAATTTTTTGCAGGTATTATCAGTCACTAAGTAACTCGGAAGTCAATTTTATATCGCCATTGTGTAGTTACTGTCACCGAGAAAGTAAGTAAGTACGTTAAAACATTTATAAAGCGCCATTAGTCACACAAATGAATCGGAGGCGCTGATGTTTTCCGCTAGGGGTATTAAAAGCTGCTTGGAAAAGATGTTTTAAGGTGGCATCGAAAAAAGTTGAATGTGTCGGAAGAACAGATTGAGTCAGAAAGGGAGTTCCAAATAGAAAAATATAACAACACACCGTTAATATTTTTTCTGCGTTTTCACAGGTCACGTGACAAGGAGATGGTAACGTCACGTCCGGTGAGACATGTCGACACTCGCGTTAAAGTACTTCCGGAAGCGCTCAGCGATCATTCAGTTTCTACGCCGACTGTAACGTCATCGTCGGTCGACAAATCAGTTTCCGGTCAGTCTGGCGACGCATGTGCGCCGCAGGATGTCGGAAACGGTCACGTGACCAATACGGCGTCGAACTTCCGGCTGTCGAGCAGTACAACACGCGGCGAGGACGGTGAACGCAAGGAAGACACAAAACATTATCAGCATCGGCAGCAGGAAAATCACGATGGGAAACAAGACAACTCGGAATTTCCAAACTGTTTGAAGACGGCTACGTCGGTTATTCCGAAACCAGGTGACAGCATCGATCAAGGTATTCGGCAACATCATTATCACCATCTGCAACATCAGCAGAAACAGCAGTTACAACAAGATGTACAGCAGAACTTGTTACCTTCGAACTGCTCGCGGGTAGTTTCTTCGACAGAGAAGATCCAAAATACAAACAACCGTCTTCATTCTGCACAACATCAGCGGCATCAGCAGCTGCAGCAAGAGCGGCAGTGGAACGCCACTTCAAAGAACTGGAACAGTTCAATGACGATGGCGTTGAACGATCTGACAGGCGACATGCTACCGCGAAGCCGTGGCCAAGGTACCAGACGTACGCCACTTTCTCCTCCGCCCATCTCCTGGCATCAGACCCAGGCCGCGACCTCCATAGTGCGTCGGACTCCGACCGCCGGTGATGGGCTGCCAGCAGTCCCAACAGACGGCGGGATGACTCGACCAGGGAAGACCGCGCAAGACAGCTCCGTTATCTCGACGCTGCCGCGGGCTAAGTTTGAGACAACGAAGGCGACCAACGGCGACGCCTCTCAGCGGCAGACAGTCCTTTCCAGCCAAGCCAATTCCGCCGTCCGTCCGCTGCAGGTTCCCTTCTACCCGCCCGACAACGGGCGTTCCAGCTGGCGCGGCGGTCACAACCCGGTCACGCCATCGTTAAAGTCCAAGGAGGTGACGTTCAGTAGGGACCGTGTTCATTTCTTCACCCCCAACGAGCTGGCGGCTGCCGTGGCCTCGGGCAGCGCGCACACGACGCCGTCCAAAACCAGCTGGTTCCGTCGTAAACTGTTTAAGTAGAATCCGGGACAAAAGGCCACGGGACAAAATATCTGATTTGCGGCCTTTTCTCCGCAGTCCTTACTGCGAGTGGCCTTCTGTCCCGTTGAATTTTTTGTCCGGATATCGTTCAAGTGATTTAATGTGATTTTACTTTACATCACCCAGCTGAAAATAATGCAAGTTTTAAACAAAAACAAAAGAAATGAAATTAATCTAGGGTGGTAATTGGAGAAGAAAGCATTATGAAACACTTAAATAGACCACTGAAAGTACTTAAGTAACTATACGACTACGAGCCATCAAGGTGAATAACGAATTGTAGCTAGGTCTCTAAGGTCTGCGAGGAAAGATCAGTTGTCTCGAGTGACGTCATGTTTCACTTGTTGTAGTATACTCAGAATGTAAACCGCACGTCATCAGCAGATACAGAACTAGATGCATGGCAAAGCCCATCGCGAGCCCGCCCGGCATTCTGTTGATCTAGACTGTAGGTTCTTGCAACTACATAACACATGTCAACCAAAGTTTGCCTGCTGTCATTTATATAACGTCCATGCGGTAAGGCTGGCAGTGTCTCTCAATGCGAAAATTTAGGGGGTGGGCAAAAACTCGCCAACCGTTCTCAGCCGTTTCTGGACCAAAGTTCATCAAATTTGGGGGAATGTAGGGAATTCCTGTAGACTGATAAGTATATTTTCGATTTTTGACATCAAGTTCGGTCAAAGTTCAAAGTCGGTCACAAAAAAGCGGTTTTTGCTTTCCAGCCCGTGGGGGGTAAATGCCCGGGGGAGTTCGGACCAACGTTTTTCAAATAGCAGTCATAAGTGAATATGTGTCCAAGTTTGGTTGAGATCCGTTCAGTGACCTCACAGATTAGGCGTCGAAGAAAAGAAAAACCACAGAGGTAAAATATAAGCCCTTCGGCATCGCGATGCCGTGCGGGCAAAACATCTAAAAATGGAAACTTTAGCAATGTCTTGACATTGTTGCATTTCGCTTTTCGTCGCCGTTTATGTCGAACGCTGTGCCCACTAGCCCAGCACTACGTTTATACTTCTGCAGTGTTGCTTACTAAGGTCAATCGTATGTGCGGCGTGCACATAGCATAGTATATGACGTTGCCGTTGGGACCTGTCTGTCTGTCTGTCTGTCTGTCCGTCTGTCACACTCGTATGTTGTATCAAAACGTCTGAACTCATCGTTAAGCAGTCAACGCTGTATGGTGTCCTGCGGACTTCTGTTTTTCTCATGTCAAAGATCTGGGTGAAGTTCGAATGGGATCACCCTCACTTTGGCGCTAAATAGACGTCGGATGGGAAAATTTGCGATCTTATACCAGTTTGCAGACATGCTACAAGTGCAATTGGAGATACATAACGTTGTTGTTGATGATGATAACGATGGTGTAATGTTGTTGTTGGCTTAACCATGTGAAAGTTGTAACAGATCAAAAACACGCCAAATACATGTACCAGAAAGCCTATGGTAAAACACTGATAATTAGCCTACCTTCGATTGGCTGACCGCTAGTTTAGTGTCGTCGGAGTAGACACAGGATTAAATGTACAGTTCCACGAGTGAACTCCCGCCAAAATGAACATTCAGCAGCAGCAACAAGCTGGATGCGAATACATATCTATTATTACGTAATCAACCTGAAACACTCGAAAACTGGAGTGTGCCATCACCGAACTGAGCCAGTTTTCTGTCAACTCCTGTCGACGCTTCCGGGCAAATCTGTCGCGCTGGCAAGACGTGATGTGTGACGGCTTGGTGCGAACGTTATCAACAATAGCAGCAGCAACATCAGCAAGCTCGGCAATGTCATCCAGCGAGATGCTGAACTGTCTTTAATCTTTTGGTACAGTATGACAGGAGATCTCATCTTGTAGGTGTTTTGTGCTGTGCTAGGAGAAATACAAGCGTTTAGTCGTGGTCGCGAGTAATAAATAATTACGACGCTAGTTCGATAAGACTACATCCAGCCTACGATTTGTGATCACTACTGTCTGTACGCTCGCATATCTCAACAAAAAGCTCAGCTATCGCCGAGAGACCCGCACGACGGATGGACACAAAGGTTTCAAACAGCAAAAGTGGCCTTCAAGGTCATTAAAGGTCACTCGTAATGGTGCCATTCGATAGGCCACATACGATTTCCTATTAGTGTTCAGTTGGAACTATGTGTCTATCTTGCACCGTTTCTGAGATATTACCGCTTATCTCCCAAAATTTAAAGAGGTCATGTGACCCTCAACACATCCCTTTCAGGGGTAATCGATCATACTCCTCTATCAATCAGCGCATGACTTTTGAAGTATTTAGCTTCACCAATTCCAAAGATATGATTCCAGAATTTTAAAAACGGGTCACGTGACCCTGACCACGCCCATTAGGAGGTAGTTTGTCATCACAAGGCTAACACTTGATATTGTCTACTAGCATACAAAATTTGGCGACAATCGCTTTAGCCGTTTCGGATATATGATTGCGGGCATCGAAATTGAAAATGGATTGTGACCCTGACCACGCCTCTTTTAGGGGTGGTTTATCACCCGAAAGCTAGGACTTAACAAAGTTTACCTGTGTGCCAAACTTGACGATTCTAGCTTCAGCCGTTCCAGAGATATCATTGCGGCCGCAAAATTTAAAGTGGGTCACGTGACCCTAAGCACGTCCCTTTTCAGAGTGATTTGTCATCCGTATGCTGGGACTTGATATAGCCTACCTGTGTACAAAATTTGATCACCCTATAGCTTCAGCCTTTCCTGTGATATGACTGGTGTTCACCAAAATTTAAATGGTTCACGTGACCTGACCACGCCCATCTCATGGACAGTTTGTCGTCCGTGGGCTGGGACTTGCTATGATCAATCGGCATACCAAATTTGAAGAGTCTATGATTACCTAAATTGTCGTTTTGAGCCACCTTTTGGGGACTTAGGGGTAACGCACAGGGTACATCTACGATGGAAAGCGCATTGTCGACTTCCTATTAGCGATAATTGAATTTTTTCGCTATCTCTCACGGCAGCGGCACTATTAAGCGAAATCTGTCGAAATCAGCGTTTTCTGAAGGGTGGGTCACGTTGAGCGCAAATTTTAGGTAGATGGGGACGTCGCCCGCAATCCATATGGACCGTTAGATAGAGGAATGATGTAGCAACAACTTTGCCGCTGGAAGTTATTACACAAAGAAACTTTGTAGCAGACATATTTAAACAAAATTTGAATTTTACTGTCAACAACAGCAAAATCGCGTTTTGTGCCACCCTTTGGGGACTTAGGGTAACGTACACGGTTAATTTATGGCTCGTAGGAAAGCGCGTGGTTAACTTCCTATTAGTTCTGATTGAACTTTTTCGCCAGATCTAACGGTTGAGGCGCTATGAGCGGATATTGGTCGAAATCGGTGTTCAAAAGGGGGGGGGGTCACGTTGAGCGCAAATTTCAGGGAGCTGGGGGTCGTCCACCAACGACTGTAGGCGTCAGAAAACTAGAGTCTCTGGGCTATCACGTGACCTTGTTTGCGTGGTCCTATACGTTTAGCCGTTTTGGTACAGTGCCGGCTTGTGAAGTTGTGACAGACGGACGGACAGACACACGATGACGGCTAATACCCTCGCTAGCATAGCGTCGCGCGGGTAAAAACCACCGACCAAATTTCACGAAATTTTATGTACATTTTCCTGTAGGCTGTGGCCGAGACTTGGTGCTCTCTGACGATAGTGAATTATCTTATGCACTTTGTGGATAACGTTTTAGTCGCTGTTCGTCAAGAAAAATCGAAAACGAGTTTTGCGTTTATAAATCTAATGAGTCTAAAACACAGTACAACCGTCAAATGGATAAAATGAACTCGATTTAGCGCTAACTATGTAGTTAGAACTACAGAACAACTCGAGATTTAACAAACTTACACGGCTAGCGTTAACAAACCAACATACGCTGCTATCACCAAGGGGCGTCCACGTCCAAAAACGGGGTAGAAAATAGGTGGAGTTGAATGGCGGAAGGGCATGAGCGTGGGTGTAGGGAGGGTCTAGGGT
>Ga0209780_1002750_pt1 | contig 12700 bp, 7 predicted proteins | sample WorMetexBAHAMAS2_FD_187384 | JGI IMG/M metagenome (GOLD analysis project Ga0209780, IMG submission 187384) | Marine gutless worms symbiont microbial communities from Max Planck institute for Marine Microbiology, Germany - Inanidrilus exumae... | ecosystem: Host-associated > Annelida > Digestive... | reverse complement strand
CTTTAGAAGATTAAGAACCGCTGAGCGAAAATCGAGGTCACTTTTTGGATTAGCAAAATGTAAACAAACAAACATGGCGACGATCGATTGCAGCTGATGCGATCGCAGCTGGTATCTGGCCTCAACCGCTACAAGTGCGCAGGAAGCCAAAGTTTTTGTGCTTTGGGTCACAAACGACAGAAAGTGACTGGCTCACGTTGCGATTAAACGAGCGGCAAGTTCGTGACTTCATCATAGCAGCAAGTTCGTTACCTCGTTATCGGTAAGCTGGACCAATTAACTTTCGCTCAGCGAATCGCTCAGCTAAAGACTGAGCGATTCGCAGATCCGAACTTCCCGCTGAGACCGAAATTGGGCGTTCAGATTAACGATTTCGCTCAGCGAAACGCTCAGCGAAAGGCTAATCTAATTTGTGACCTCGCCCAATGTATGCCCCGATTAGGATTATCGTTATGTTTCATGCCCAAACACCCTAGTACCAATATCCAGTTCATCACTAGTCAGCCACAAATGCAGCAAATGCTCATTAATCAAGCTAGGTTGGTTGGGAGATTAACATCCCCTTTCAGCACAAAAGTAGGCTATATCGGGGACAAGGTCTTGGGTGGAGATTTAGTTCTGCCAGGTTAAGGATAGGAAACGATACAATAACCTCCCGACCTTGTTGCCTTTTTGTTCAGCAATGACCCAAAATGGGAAAGGATATGGCAGGCTCAAGTTATTACGCTAGCGCCTACAACAAAGTAATCAACCACCGCAAGATCTATTTATCAGTTCAATGTGATATCTTGTGTAATTGCTGTTCTTCAGTTCCTATAACATGTCAGTGCCTAATGACTCTTGTTAAACATATTTTCTGTGTTGGTCTGGCTTTGGAATGCTTCTCCTAGGTAAAACCCAAAAGACTTATCTGTGGGACCTCCCACCCATGGTACCATACCTGCCCCCTCCACCCCAATCACTGATCCTAAACACAACAATCCAATTTTGTTCTACGTTCTGCAATACCAGACCTGCCCCCTCAATCATCCCAAACACAATAACCCAATTTTGTTCTATGTTCTGTAATACAGTTTATAATCAGTCTTGTTGTGGAATTTCAGTTCTGTAAACAATGCTTTTTAACATGTAATCTGACTGTTCAACAGTACAATCAAGGTAGAAACCTATTTCTGTGTTCTGACCAGTACCAATAACGACACCTCTTGCTTTTCCTGAAGCAACATTTGTACCCTGACAAAAATAAACAAAACAAAACTTCACCGCTGTAATGCACATCTGCTATAAACACGATATGACAGGAGTCTACTGGTCTTAATAAATATAGAAGAAATTATCAACATCGCAGGCATGATAACTACGTATAATTTGCACACTGCTACATGTAGCAATTAACCAATGACATAGATTAGCGATACCATCAACAGCAACAGCAAAAAACATATGGGCTACAAGTTCCAACATCTGGAATACAATACTGCAACATATTAGAAATGGCATATCATAATTTGCAACAAAAATTTCTGACTGAAAGATGTCTAAATAGGTTACAGCTTTGCTTTCAACACACGTGCAAATTCTGCCATATTTCTACTTATCACCAGATTTTCTGTCATTAACAGCAGACTCGCTAATTTTGATTTCCAACAGTACAGTAGAAATTTTGGTAGTGGAAAACATTATCTAACTCAATACTGGTATACCAGTATACTTTTACTATTCCTAGTGTCTGCTATTTTCAATGCTGCCACTAGAACTGGAATCAATATCAAGGGAGTACAAATCTGAGACACTTTTTCACAGTATACAATAACTTATGTTTATATACATGTATCTCACAGACATTTACGCACAAAATAACAATACTTACAGAAAACAGAATGTTTCTCTTGTCCTGATTTACTGCCCGTGGGTCATTCACTGGCTCCGTGAACTTGACGACAGAAACACTCTCTCCTAATTTAGCAACACAATGCAAACGTATGATGAGCAGACAAACCGCAGCACGCTTTCATAGTATGTTCATAGTGTGATAACTGACAAGTTACATACTCAAGTGCTGACATTTGAAAAATAACAATATCAGCGTCAATACCTGTAAGAATGGACTGATCAATACGGATGGTTGTCGACATAATCCTAATGATCCGCATATCAGCTGGAATTTTATCGCCAACTGCATCACATCACAAACCAGACAGACAGAATGCAAAATGCAAATATGCTAAGCCTGTAATTATCCCCGCGAAAGCGAGGGAATGTTTTTATCGGCGTTGGTTTGTGTGTCTGTGTCCATCTGTGACCATGATAACTAAAACAATTGTGAACGGATTTGTACCAAATTTTATGGGAAGGTTCCTAGGGGGAAAGGGAAGACCAGGTTCGTGTTTCGTTAGAATTGGTAGAGGGAGGTGGAAGTAACGGTCAAAAACTCAGTAAATCAGCGAATGTTTACATTTTATACTTCTAATAGTAGGTGTGGCAAGTGTTGGCAACAAAAACCCCCAAATCGCGCTTTCGTGGGGAGTCGTACTCTCTCAGAGTACTTTCCATCTAGTTGATTAATGAAACCTAAATTAAACTGGCTTTGGTCATAATATGATACAATTAGTGAAAAATGGCTTGGCATTATTGCAGTAGGTATATTAATAAAAATTGTGACTAACAGTAAAAGTTATGCAATAATCACATTTTAATAAGGAATCAGCAGTTTGTCAACGTAAATGTATAGCTATTGCATAGCATAATAATTACAAATGCAAACAATGCTACAAGTCACAAATACACTCAACCCTTTTGTAGCCACGAAATATGTCAATCTGTCTTAGCTGGCACCCAAGATCAGAACTGGACATGTCCATGCTGATGACAACTAACTCAACTGGATTAGGGAAAAGGTGCTAGAATTGTCAACAGTATATCTACACTGTCTTCATACCATACCATAAGTGACAGATAATTAACAAAAATATGCAAATCAACTTCAAACAATGAATATAAACATTCTATGTTCAGAAATAAGCTCACGGATTTAAACTTGTTGCTTAGAAGTTAGATTAATGTTTATGAATAAAATGCCAAATTAAAAATTAAGACATAAATAATTAGCAAAACTAAAATGGAATCATCAAACTACAAAATCATGCACACTGCAATAAATCCTGGCAAAATGACTGAGGACATTTTCAGGGTTTCACAAAACCAGTTTCAGTTTTGTATAATCAAATGTCTAAAAAGACCAGAAATCAAAACCAGTTTTGGTTAGGGTTCATTAATGACATTTCACATTTAATGTATTGTGGAACGTAACTTATTGTTACAAAACAACGCGTGTTTGTAATGTACGGCGACAAAACACGTGCGAAAAGTTGTACAAGGTAGTGTAGACACGTTAGTTAGGTGAGGTGGACAACTAAGCTGTCATGCGATGTCAAATTACGTGAGGAATTTTGGTGCCAAAAATTATTAAAATCAGACAACTATTCCTCAACTTATAGCCAATAATATGAGTGGGTGTTTTTTTCTGAAACACGGTGTACATCAAAATTATCAACAGAATATAGCTGTTCAGTGGAACACAGCATGAAGTAAACTAATGACACAGTTCATAAATATTCATGAGCTTCATGTGTTCAATTGCCACAAAACTGTGTACTATTTGTTATCATCTCTGGCTGACTCACCTACTCATGTCACAAGTAGAAGCATTCTGTCACTAAGGTAAAATGCTGCTGTGTTCATGAAGCTATCAATACTTATATATTTGAAATCGCATGTGCAATGAACAGTATACAGCGCCATTTATATAAAAGTAAACCGAGAAAGTGAACACAAAGGGCGGAGTACATATGACAAAGAACGCTCACCAGACACATCGACAATGTCACCCGGCACAAGGTCGCGTGTTTTAATCCTCTGCACTCCGGCATGGTTACGCCGTATTACCTTGGCTATTTCTGGCTCGTATTCTTTCAATGCTTCAATAGCACTTTCTGCATTACGCTCCTGCATATTCATTCACAATCTATACATTAGTTTGAAAATACTATCTCTACAACAATAACTAATCGATTTTACTGACACAGAATTTAAGCTATATCCCTACACATCACAGATTTGACAGTGACAATCAGCTGTGACAAAGATGTACAAAAAGCCTATAATGCACAGGACACCTTGTAAGTCTAGAAGCTGTAGAAAGTGACCAAAAAAGTTCTTACCTGCCAAACCCCAACGATAGCATTTGCAATCAGAATTAACAATATGACAAAAGGCTCGACAAAGGCAGTTATTTGCTCCTCTTTCTCCTCAAACCAAGCAAGAATCTACATCAACAAAATCTCAAAAGCTCAATCCCTCATTAATGACAAGTACAATGAATGTAGCTATTATAACACGTAAGCAATGAATCAGCTGCCATATTCAACAAATGTATATTGACACATGAACTTGTTCTATATAGTGTCAACTTGACAGCATGCTAAATTAGTGAGACAAGTTACAAACAAAAAATATTACAAGAGCGCCAATATTACTTCAGTTTTGGTGGTTATACCCACAAACTATATCAGTGTAGGTAGGTGTTATCGCACCACACCACTGCAATACTTAGACACAGTGAATCCCATATATAATCACCACAAGTGAACCATATCAGAAGAAGACACATTTGTTTGTGGTGGTTACTTAAGTGCCATTTTATACAGGTATGGTCTGACAGACTGCAGAGAAATGAAAGTCAACAAACAGCAGGTATAAATCACTCAAATTGCAATGCACAATGCACTTGACAAGACGTCAATACACCATGTGAGGCAACAACACGTGTAAACTGTGCTGTGTGCTATAAATAAAACAGGCTAAATATGCCTTCCTCCACCGTGCACCCGTCCAGTCAATTATGCTGAGCTATTTATGCAGTTGTTAAGGAGAGGAGCCATACTGCGATCAATTCAGCAGCTGCTCATTAACGTAGCCGTGGCCTGTGTTGTTGCAAAATGCATTAATGCCAGTGCAAACAAATAATGGCTGTACTTGCAGTAGCTGTAAACGTGCCATACATCTACCAAGCTTATGATAATCATTCCCATTATCATAAAACTGTGACTATTTGAAAACTTTCTGTAGACAATATAAGACCTATCAAATAGCACAGCATACATAGTAATAGAGTCCCATAACTTCAAATCTGCAATAACTGCAAACAATATTATGCAAGGTAACGTAATGCATAATTTTGAATGCAATAGTGACATAATTCTCACATTATGCTTGAACATAGCATTCTCCATTTGTAAATAAATATATTATGCTTGAAAAAGGTGTTTAGAAGAAGGTCAAAACCTTCAGAAAGTGCTATGGTTACCATTTCACAAAGATGACAAGTGGAAAAGTTACATGTAACATTTAAGCTTTATCAAAAAAGTTCAGCATGTTGATGACTTACACTATTAACATGGAGACATACACAGACATGACACATGATAACAGAGACAGACTGCTCACTGGCAAGCTTGGTGACTGACATGTACTGTACCAGTCACAGCAAATGTACTAACTTAACTAACTGAAACCCGCACCTAACCATCCCACCACACTGACAGTATAATATATTAATAATCATGCCCATTATCTACATCTACTCTGTGTACCATAAATAGAAGACACCATACTTGTACCCCCAATTTTTGGGTTCCACGCCCCACCTATGCACCAATTGGGTGAAATTTGGCATAGAGAAGTCAACCTTTGGTCAATTCCTCCGCACTAAATTTTAACCCAATCAGTGCAATGAAAAACCTCAAAACTGTTCCCTGAATGACCAAAATACTGGCATATTTGCTTTGTGCATGCTGGTGATTAATGTGATTCAGCATACAGTACAGTTAGGGGCACAAGTTACTGCAATCAGCATGCAGCATGTCCATATGTCTGTATGTCTGCTCACATATCTGAGAAACCATATATCCAAACTTCATGAAATTTTCTTTACATGTTAACTGTGGCCATGGCTTGGTCTTCCTCTGATGACAATGCAATTTGTCATGTATTTCCGGTTTGGTGGATGACATCACATTCTCACGTAATGGCGCTAATGAGGTAGAATCAAAGACGAGTTCGCAAGGCAGCAGCACCCGGAGCAAAGCTGCTGTCTATGATTTCTTTGTACAGGCAGAATCAAATGTATATCCACTGGAACAGCAATGTCATCCAACATCTCACCATCCTCAGCATACCTCCTTTGGGTTTCTGGACAGTGACATCAACATTTAAGAAAGACAAAATGTGCTTCCAGTAATTCTGTAACTAACATAAAAAGTACAACACTTACGAAAGAAATAATGGCAGCAAGGAGCAATATCTTCACCAGTAAATCATCAAACTGTTCAATGACTAACCGCCACAATGGTTTACCTGCAACAGATCAGCAACAGCAACAGACATTTAACTCGCATTCAACATTTTGCCAAAAAAAAGACACACTACAGCCAAAGCAGGTGAATATCACATCAGGTAATTAACAATCGATATATTCAAGTTTCACATACTGGTAATGTATGTATGATTAATGGAATAGCAAGCAAGTTAAACCTATCACTCAACACAAAATGTCCTTTTGGAAACAGCTTTTTATCACGTTACATCAATGAGGCCCTTTTACAGAGTTGTCTTGCCTACCTTCTACTATGAAGCAGTTCTTAAGGTTCATAAAGTATGCTCCAAAGATACAGCACTATGTATGCACATCACTGCCCTCCAAAGTGATCTCAAGTGTTTTCCTCTTCCACACATGCTTAGTTTAAGATTTTCATAGCACGTTTATCAAGGGGCAGAAATATGAGTTACAATTTAAACATAACTGCTTTCATTTACAGGAGGGTCCAAAAAATGGCACAATTTTTGTATGCCTTAACTGTACCAAATACTAGCCAATTTTCAAAATTATTTCACTCTCAGAATCAGGAGAAAATTTGTAATAATACTATCACTAAAGATCCCAACACACCTCAACTGTGTTGCTACACTACCCTGTGAAATGTCAAGTGTCTTAAAAGCAACAACAGAAAACAAGACCACTTATGTAACAACACATTTTAAGAGTGCGTCGTCCAGCAGCAAGGCGGACACATTTGAACATCTGATGTAAAAACTTTAGGATGCGACAGTTACTTTGGACAATAACTGAGACAATCAACACGTTGATTCCTGTTGATAATTTCTTAAAATCTGTTGTTACAGAAGTGTTTTCAATAATTCTATTGTTGCTATTAAGACACTTGACATTTCACAATGTAGTGTAGCAACACACTTGAGGTGTGGTGGGATCTTTATTGCAAATTTTCTCCTGATTCTGACAGCGACATAATTTTGATAATTGGTTAATATTTGGCAAAGTTTAGGCGAACAAAATAATTGTGCCAAATTCTCTGGGCCACCCTGTATAGATACACAAGTTCATTGTTGACTAATGTATACTGTTGCTAAGACGTTGTCAAAACTGTAATGACTTTATACCAAATTTACACGATACATTCAGTGCAATAAATTGTTTGTTGAGCATCAGGTCGTGCACTCGGTCAACAAATATGCACCCTCAACTGGTAACTGGCACCGGTAACTGGCTAACACAAATAATCTGTAACGTGTCCACTAAAATAATACATGGTGTTTCAGAAAAAAAATCCACTCATATTATTGGATGTAAGTTGAGGAATACATGTAGTTGTCTGATTTTAATAATGTTTGACACAAAAAATTCCTCACATAATTTGACATCGCATGAGAGCTTAGTTGTCCACCTCACCTAACTAATGTGTCTACACTACCTTGTAAAACTTATCGCACGAGTTTCGTCGCCGTACATTACATACTTTCCATACAGGTTGTGGACTTTTGGCATCAAATTTTCACTAACTGTTGTGTTGAAACAACAGTTTTCAACAGTCAACAACTGTTTCCGTTGTGTTTACTGATATATATTATACATTCTTTGCCAGTGATGCTTATAACATTTGCCGTGACTGTTTTCAGTGTTCTTTGACTCTTTCAGTCACATGCAGCTGTTGTGAAGCATTATAACGCATTTTGTGTAAAACTTACTGCAAACAGTGACACCGAACAAAATAACATCAGCAAATCAACATTTCCTGTATGTGTTAGTAAACACTTTCACATTTAATGAATTGTGGAACGTAACTTTTTGTCACAAAAACAAGGCGTGTTTGTAATGTATGGCGACAAAACTAGTGTGATAAGTTTTACAAGGTAGTGTAGACACATTAGTTAGGTGAGGTGGACAACTAAGCTCTCGCGTGATGTCAAATTATGTGAGGAATTTTAGCGTCAAAAATTATTAAAATAAGAGAACTGTTCCTCAACCTATAGCCAATAATATGAGTGGGTGTTTTTTTGAAACAAGGTGTAGTTACACAGTTTACAGAACGCCAGAAGTTCACGGAATTCACAAACATTTCAAAATATTTTGATTGCCTTTACAGATCACCTACATCTACATATACCACGGAAACTGATGAAAACTCACCATCTTCAGATGGCAACTCTACAACAAAAATAAACAACAACTTAGCAAGTGACAAAGTTTCAAGACAACACTGCATCAGTTCAGCACTGATTGTATCAAACACAACACAGTTAGCAAGTGAACGTCTATGTCCTAGACATGCTCTCCATGAGCAGCAACCAAACCAATAACAGTCCAGCTGCATTATGGTACTTACTACTGCAGAAAATCCAAGAAACTTTGACACTTTACTGTTGTCCTTACAGTTATAACTACAGACAAGCTGGACAAGCTTTTCACTGAGAACATCAACGAAGTCAGTGCTGGCATATTAGATGCTCCATCACCATCACTTCACTCCATATAATAGGCTGCAGCTAAACATGGGTCCAATTTTCAAGTTTCTAAGATAATCCTAAGATTATGCAAGTTTCTCGTAACTTCTTCGTAACTTTATCCTAAGTTATGGAATTACGATCTCCTAACATATTCCTAGAAGATCTTCGTAAGATTTTCAGAATGTATCTTAGCATACTGTAGAGTGCGCCTACGCCCATCAGGCTGACTTGCCAGCGGCCTCTGCTAGGACTCACCCCCACTAAGTGGATTCGTCCATCCCAGGGTTCCCACAGTCTTTGGATATTGAAACTCAAGCATTTTCAAGGACCAATTCTCGACGGAAGTTTACAGCATGAGCAGTAGAACAGCGATATTTAATGTTTATTATGTGACGATGGTACAGTAATAAGGTATAAAACAGTAGCCCAATCAATAACTTGCAAGTAAGTAAAATAATATGCATTCCAGTCCTACACAATGCTGTCTAATAAATTTAGTGATGCCAATGTTCGACGTCATGGTGAATTCAAGGACTTTACAAGGACCTGTGTAATGAAATTTAAGGACTTTCAAGCACCTGTCCTCTTTTCAAGTACTTTCAAGGCCTTGAATTTAGGAGAAAAAATTCAAGTACTTTCAAGGATTTTCAAGGATGCGTGGGAACCCTGCCATCCGCCAACCATGCTCGACAGTGGACAGTGCCCGCCACTATATAAAGCGGATCTCCGTCAATACACGACTCGGTAAAAAATTCAAACCCAGTAATCTTCCTCTATATTCAAAAACTCTAGAACATTTCTCGAAGTCATCCACTGAGATTGTTAATCTACCTGCTCTACCAGACGACCCGTCACGGCATATAAAGGCATGCTGTGTAGATACTCCACTAGTCAACTGTGGTAAGAAACAGGATAACCCGCAGCTTTTGAAAACCTTAGCACTGGAAAAAATAGACAACTACAAAAATTCGGTAAATCTTTATACGGATACATCTAAAACCATAGGTCATAAAACCTCAGCTGTATTTTGTATACCAAAGTTACAACTTGAAGACCATGCCAGGCTTAATGATAATATAACAAGGTGTCGCCATAAGGGGACGTAACACTACTGGCCCGCCGTCACGTGCTGCCCCCTGGTGAGTTACGTTGCATCGTGGAGTGTTACAGACGACAGACGACGACAGACGCCAGCGACCATCACTAGTCTGCCACCCTACACTATGCGTAGGCGGGCCAGTAACAATATTTGTGGCTGAGCTTTTTGCTATAAAATTGGCTCTCCTATGGGTTATCAGCAACTGTGATAAAGAAATAACTGTGTTCACTATTCAGTTATTCGTACAGTTCCTTGCAAGCTATAGCACTGGGTAATAGTATGTGTTGCAGTAAGCAGTTCGCAGCACAAGCTTACGGCGTCGAGTCCTTCACAGAAGTGACAGAATATTGGATTCACTTTACAGTATGTTTTGGCGGTGTTCACGCGTGTGGCTACAACTCCGCCGAAAGTGAACAGATTTGGATGAAATCCAGAGCACTCTGAGTACATTGTTGGGGACTGGCCCTAGCATAGTTTGGGCGCGATCTGCGCATTAGCGACAGCTGGAGAGCCTGGAGAAATTTTTTTATCAGGTAAGCAACGCACGATCTCGCAGATTTTCCGTCGGCCAAATTTCACGAAACTTGAACACAACACGTCGATCGACGTCGTGACGAAAACATTTGGAACAGAATTTTGAAAATTGTACCGTAAGGGGTCGTTTTTCCAACAAAAATGCAAATATTTCTCCAAAATTGGTAACGTCTTGCGATGTCAGGCTGCCATAACTCCGTAGTGATTACAGATCAGCGGAAATTTACTACCAGAATAACCCTTTACGGGATTTCTAGTTTTCATTTTTACCGTTGGAATCAATTCAAAATCATTCCCCTGGCAAGTACAGTCCGTACAAGAAACCTCCCCAAATTTTCTGCGACGTCCGACGTGGGTTGACAACACGGCAGATAAAGCTGACATCACTCAGTCGCAGGCAACCAATCACCATGGACTACTACTGAGTCAGTGACACTAGGCCTTGTTGAATGCAGGAAATAAACAGCTTGTGTACACATAGCCGAGCGCTTCGAGCCGAATACTGTATTGTGGGCATTCCACACAATACAGCCATCTATTCTAGTTTATTTTGTTTATTTTGGGGGTATTTTCAGGGACTCAGCAAAGCAGATTTTCTATTGTGGCCAAATGAACACCATGTGGTTAAGTTTCGAAAAATGTCCGTTAATGGATGTTAAAAAATTGTTTTGCTTCAAATAACAATATACGTAACATCCGTAAATTACAATGGTTTACGTATCTCGCTAAAGCGACAGCAGGTGACCATAACTACACGTGATGTGATGCCACGTGGAGTTTGTGAAAATGCGATCGTGAGCTAGGTCACGGGTTCTACTACCGGCTGTTCCACTGTCAATGCAGCTGTCCGACTGCATATCTATCGCGCATCGGCGGGCGACTATTCAAACGCGCCGTCGATTGTGAGTGCATTAAGCGGAGTCGGCTCTATTCAAGGGCTCGGCGGCGGGTATGTGTAGTTAAGGTCCACAGAGGAAAGATCATGCCGCAGTTCTCCCGTAGCCACGGATAATGACGGGTAGTAAATACCGTGGCGATTAAATGTGGCAACAGATGCTACAGACGAGCATGCTACCCACAGTCCCCCTCGCACTCCGACAGCTGCTGCTGCTGCAGGTGATAATAATGGTAACGATTGATGACTGCTGATACACCGTTCGCCATAAAAACGTTCCATTTTATTTTTTTACTACAACTCCCCTATTTCTTGATGTATTTTTACACTTTCTGTACCAATGGAAAAAGGAATGAATGCTCTATGAAACAGTAATAAAATTTACAATTTTACATTAACTGTGTAAACTCTGTCTTCCACTGCGGCGCGGCAATGTTATCTGCAGTTCGGGACAACATTACTGTGGCTGTTTCCTGCAGTGCATTCGATCAAACTAACTGTGCGCAAATTTTGCAAAAAAGTCGTCCAATAATTGTCGTTTCAATTTTTACTGCGCGACGCAATGCTTGCGCGGTATATGCTGTCGTCGTGTGTCCGTCTGTCTGTCCGCCCGTCCGTCTGACTCACGCCGGTATTGTACCAAAACGGCTAAACATAGGATCACGCAAACGCCACAAGGATTCTAGTTTTCTGACGCCAAAGATCTCGGCGAAATTCCGACCGGGTCACCCCCAACGGAAGCGCCAAATAGAGGTGGGGTAGGCTCAGATCGGCGATTTTCGACCAATCTCACAATATCTCAGAAATGGTACAAAATCGGGACTTAGTTACTATGGAACGCTAATAGAAACTCATATGCATCGTAGACTGACACTTGCATCTTCGTTTGTCGATGTGACGTTTCGTTCTGGAGTTATGCGGTGTCGAGTGAGAAAGTCACAAAAAAGTGGTCAAAAGTTTCAACATAAGCTGGGGGCAAAGTTTTTGGGGACGAATTTTCCCAAACTTTTTACGGTGGATAATAAGCCTATTAAGCCCTCTAACACATGGTAAAATTTGGTTGGCCTGTGTTTATTGGCCTTTGTGTGGGAAGCCCGGCAATGATGGAAAAAGCTGAATTTAACTTTGTAGCAGACTTTTTTCGACAGAAGATGGAACAATGCTGAATTTTCATGGGTGGGTCTCAACGAGCCAATGGATCTCAGCCGTTTCTGGGTCAAAGGTCACGAAAAGTAGGTCAACTTGTAGGGGACATTTATTGTAGATTGACACTAGTATTTTGGTTTGTTCCAGAGATATGCGCTGTCAAGTGC
>Ga0209780_1002749_pt1 | contig 12702 bp, 6 predicted proteins | sample WorMetexBAHAMAS2_FD_187384 | JGI IMG/M metagenome (GOLD analysis project Ga0209780, IMG submission 187384) | Marine gutless worms symbiont microbial communities from Max Planck institute for Marine Microbiology, Germany - Inanidrilus exumae... | ecosystem: Host-associated > Annelida > Digestive... | reverse complement strand
CTTACTTACTTACACCAGTGCGCTATTTCGTTCGTACAGTCATGAACTCGGGCCGCACTGGACTTGTCGATGTCATCCAATAGACAGCTGTCGAGTAGCTAAGTATTGTCAGCATACAAATGATGGGATTGCAAATAATGACGTTCAAACAACTGGACAATGGGTCACTTTATCTCTCGCTAAAACCAAAGTCTAAAACCTTAGTTTAAGACCAAAAGTCCGGTTTAAGACCTAATTAATGCAAAACGTGAAGTGACGCTAAACTTTGGTTTGAGACCAAAGTCTAAAACCAAACTTACCAAACGTTTAATACCAAAGTTTGGTTTTATTCTGAACAATTCTGTAATAAACCAAACCGTCCTAAAGTATTTAGATAGGCAATTATCACTAATCTCTTAGAGTTAAGACTTAATTCTAAAACCAAATCACTTTATCTTTCGCTTAATCCCAACTGGGTCTAAAACCAGGTTTTGGCCGTTCATATTCAGCTGTGGTCTTAGACTAAGGTTTTAGACTTTGGTTTTAGCGAAAGATAAAGTGACCCAATGTCCTCTGTGTAGCTGATGAAATCGACTGGGCCAAGAACTGATCCTTGTGGAACGCTACAATCCAATTGGCAGCTAATGGCATAAGTAAACGTTTGTGTTTGACCGCTAAGGTACGACGGGAACCAATTAAGCGCGGTGCCTGTAACCAAGTGGTCTGTCACGCACCGAGGTACATTGCTGACCTACTGACGCCGGTAGCTGTAATCCGCGCTCGGTCTACACTCCGAGCGTCCATTCACGGCGAGTTTGCGGTTCGGAGACTATGACTGCAAATCGGAGAACGTGCGTTTTCTGTCGGGATTCTAGAATCAACTACCAACAGAGTTGAAACTATGTCGATCAACCGCACTGTTCAAGCGCAAACTGCAAACTTAACTGTTTATTTCATCATACGGAATATCTGAAAACAACAATTCTCGAACTGTGGGATGCCTGTAGGGGGCGCAATACAAAATAACTGTTGTATTGTATTGTAAAATTGAATGTAAAGTAAATGCCTGCTTATCCTGCTTTATGGGACTGAGGCATGCCCTGTAAATTCTGCAGTGAGGCACTCCTTACAATTTGCTCTTAATAGAGCTCTTTTTAAAGTATTCGGTGCCCTCTCCGAAGACACGTACCAATTTTTAAGATATCTGCAAATACTTTGGCATATGGACTGTGGAGGAGCAGATTTTTGCTCGCAAGAGTAAATTAAATTTAAGATCCTGCTTATCGGAAAGCTCTGTATATCAGACAATCTCCAAATTGAGGTAGTTGTGAAAATATAACATTCTACACTGAAAGATTATTTTATTGTGTTCATAGTTAATACTGTTACGTGTTCTATGTCACGCTATGTTGTCTATCTTCATTCATAGTCTCCGGTAGGCGACGCTTTTACAAGACCACGACGCAATCTTGGATTTTTGAGACCCCTCATACGTCAGGAAGTAATTAAGATAGAAAGCTCAAATTTTGAGCATAGTAGCTTTACTACTGTAGAAATTTTTTCCGCTAGTGGGCCTATTTACGCCACCCCGTAATGTTAAAACAATGGGAAATAGAGGACTCCATAGTTATTAGTAGGTAAGTAAGTAACAAGGCAGGTTTAGGTGAGCTGCATGCAACTCAGTTAATCGGACATGCAGCACGTCTACTTTATTTATTATGTTTCGTTTTTTTGCTACCGGATATATTATTCTTGTGAAATAAAGGTATGGAATGTGTACCTTGAAGAGCTGGAGCATGTTCGCGACGGCCACCGAGACGACGCTGGCCGAGGCGCCGATGACCCCGGCGATCCTCTGCAGTTGCTGAGTCGGGTCCGGCAGCGGCGGTCGTCCGTCAGCACACACCTGACCGTTGTCGTCGAACGAGCTCAAGTACGGCCGGATGAATTCGAGCGTCTGCTCGAGGGCGTATGTGTCTCGAAGACACGTGTCGAGAATGTGGCAGCCAAGCCGGACTCCCGGCAGCAGCGACGAATCGTCGTTGATGCGATCGATGGCGTAGAGCATCGCCTCCGCCCGCTGAATCCCCTTCTCTCCTTTGATCGTGCCGCAGATCTGCCAACGTTTTTGCCAAGAATCAGGGGTTGAATTACTTTCGAGGGGGTGTGGGTGGCGGCGAAGATGTCATGGAACAGCACCAATCATCGCTCAGTGCGCGTGGTCACGTGACTGCACTTGACCAACAAGAGCCGTGTATCGTAGAAACAACATCACTCTCATTGCTGTGGCGGATACACGGAAGTTTGTTTGGTTCGGGCTAGTGGAGTGGTTTAGGGGCCACGCAAGGTCATTGGAAATAGCACCATTCGTTAGATGACTTACGAGTTCCTATTAGCCTTCTACAGTGACTATGCCCCTATCTTGTACCGTTTCTGAGATATAGCGACATATTGGTCGAAAATCACCAATTTTAACCTACCCACCTGTATTTTTCCGGCCGCCCCCGTTTGGGTGACCTCATTCGAATTTCACCAAGATATTTGGCGTCAGAATTAGAGTGACTGTGCTATTGTGAGGCGTTGTTTGCTGTATTTCTAGTCAGTCTGGTACAATACCGACTTGTGACAGAAAAAACGGATGCCGGGTCACAACGTATGCCGCACCTGCATATAGCGTCGTGCTGTAAAAAGGTAACATTTGGCCTCTTTTGGCAGTGTTATCCTATCAAAATTAGTTATCCTAGCAAGATCTTTAAATGCCTCCAAAATTAGCCAAAACAATTACGTTAAAAGTACGCTGAAGCGGAATGTAAACGTATCCTGGAATTAGGTCGTCAAAATTTGCTTTCTAATTTCTAATTTTCTAATTTTCTAATTTTCAAAATTTGCAGTCATTCTAAAATTTTTTTAGTAACTTTTCACTAATAATAGAACTGTAAAAAGTTATGACAACTAAACAGTCGACTTGGCGATCCTGCAGAATAGCAGTCACGGTTTCTTACTAGGGATGCGCGGAATACCGGTATCAGAAAAAAATACCGCTGTATTAAAAGTGACGGTATTATATACCGTGCGCAGCATTCTACGTAAATCAAAACCACTGCATGTAGATGAGAACAGCAGCAGGTCATCAGCGTACATTAAAACTCCAACATAAATGTCAGCAACATGACAACCACGTCGCTGATCAACCTTGCTATGTTAAGCGACGTTAAACACCAGTAACAGTAACAGTAACCATGTCCAGAGGCAGAAAGTTTACATATAATATCGTTAACACACAGTTATGGGAAAGAGAATCAACGAGAGCACTGCAGACGATTCGCACGGTTGGATTTTTGCAGAAGTTGTCTACAATTGATGACGTCACGAAATACCGCGGTATACCGGTATCACGGTATTTTTGAGACGGTATATTATCGTCGGGCATTTCCTAATACTGCTGTATCCCTATTTTTACTTCATGGAATTTCACGGGAAGAACGTGAAATTTTCCATAAAGACTTCATGGGATTCCATGTGAAACACTCCACGGAATTACCACGGAACACGACGTTTTCGGCGGTAATTCCATGAAGTATTAAACACGGAATTCCATCGAGTCTCCACGAAAAGTTTGACGTGCGTTTTTCCATAGAGTATTGGAGTTCCATGAGGTATAAAAGCGGGACAGCTATTTTGCACGATCGCCGTCGACTTTTATCGACGATCTATCCACTCACCCTTTCGTAAATATTACGTACAAACCTCCTCTTTTCCGTCTTCGTGCAGTGGAAAGAGACCTCCGATCATGATGTCGCCGCGCATTATAATCGCTTTTCCGGTAGCACTGGCCGCACCGACTTTGTTCGGATTGAGAAAACCGGAAGCGAATGTCGCGGTGCTGATGACGTCACCGCGACGGCCGGCGCATGCGCAGAGTACAACCACTAGACTGATGGCGGATGACATTGTCTCCTTCAACTTTGTCGTTGTTCGTACGTCAGTTTTGTGCTCAGGCGTCAACGATAAAGCAAAGACTGAAATAAGACGATGAACCGATAATAATAGACTGCATCAAAATCACAAAGTGTTAGTCAGTTTCGTCGGCTTCGGTATACTCTACATCGAACACATCAGGATATAAACCTGTCCGTTTAACGTAGGCTAGTAGACTAATATCGCAATGTCATGTCGCTTACGGAACGATCGGCAGCTACTATATCAATCGTGTCAACTTATAGCCGTCAAAGAGTCTCGCATTTCCCGAAGGCTTCCGGACAAGAAACGAACAAAACAGTGCGAACTGCAGGTGACAGCTGGTGTCGACTAAAAACCGCTGACGCCTAATCGCTTCGTCCTGTCTAATCCTGCTTAATCCGACAACGATGTTGACAAAGTCTGCAGTTACAGCCCCAAACAACTCGTCGCTTCGTCTGAGCGATGGGCGAACAATCGGCAGATCCGTAGAAATTGTTAGCAACCCTTAAGATGGATGAACGACTTTCCCATCTCGTCCGCGGGCAATATCCGCGCACGACGAACGTATCAACGAACGGACACTCGTTTTTCTTGTTATTTTAGTGTACGGTAACCGTTTTGCGCAACACCGCTAACGGAGGAGATGGTCATCTCCAGCAACTGCAACATCATCGGCTATCACGACGCAGACGTTGACGCAGAGCGGTCATCTCGTACGGCAATCATCGATGTCAGTGCGCTATCGCTGCACCGTCGCATCCAATCAACTACTTGCTGCTGCTGCTGCTACTACTAATGCGGCTGCTTCGCCGATATCGTACCATCGCCGTTGCTAAGGGTCCCTACACAGTGCCCGTGTTCATTCGCCGTGCTAATGGGCCGTCAACATGGCCCGGTTGGCGGCTGTCGACGCGGAAAAAAAAGTAAAAGGAAAGGAAGAGTATCTATATATCGTCATTTATACTATGCATAGTCTCAATACGCTTAGACGTGGATCACACAGTTTTACCGGCAAATTACACAATGCTTATCTTCCCTCTTATCCTCCAGACAAGCACCAGAGCTCAGATGCTGTCTATTGAAGGGATGGGGCCCCGAAGGGACGAAAGGCTGAGTTGGTCTGGTTGGTTGACCTATAGCGGACGGTTTACCCACATAAATGGTCACCCGTCAGCTACAGGTCGAGCGCAGGACAGATAATTCGAAAGTTCGCCGGTCGAAGACCGACGTTTTACCGCTGTGCCACGCAACCAACCGATCACGCAACCAAAATGACATTACGTACGGGTGTCAATAGCATTGCACGACAATGTTTTTTCACCAGGGTTCGTCAACACGGGACTGCGTTCACAGGCACCGGTCCATACTACCCGTAAACACGACCTGTTGACAGGGGTGTCCAGTAGTGATATTTTAGTCATGAAAATCATTCTACTTTTAGTTCTAGTTGTTTCAAATCAATCATTTCTATTGTATTTCGTTATAGTTAACTAAAAGCAAGCATCTCAATTATTATCTGGCTATTTTAGAATCATTTGAGTGTAGTTATTATTTAGTTATGACAATGCTTTTAGTTATAGTTAGTTTTTGTTCAGAAAATGTCAGCATATACACTGTGTCTCAAAAATACACTTGACTTTTTATCATAACTTCGGCAAAATAGTGTAGACCGATTGTCAAAATTCTTTCACTAACAGATTGCCAAGAAACCTATACTCTCTATGAATTACTGCAGGGCCTCACCTTGTTACATGTTTTGGTTTCTTAGACCTACGTCACATATGCGATTTTGTCGCGCAACTTTATAGCGCGACAAAATCGCACGTGTGACATGGCGCATATCGTAACTTTTAACAGTTGCGCAGCTCCTGTTCCGAATAGAACGGTGCTCTGTTCTTTGCATCTTTGTCGCTAAACGCTGATTGGTCAATTCTTGTTTATCATCAGCATCATCATCATCGATTTATTACGCCCGTGGGCAGCACAAGAATAGTAATAAGGTACATAATAGAAACATAAAAGAAAAACATAAAAACTCCGTAACAAAATACAGAAGAATATATCCGCTGATTCTAACGTTTATGACATGTTGTTGACTGACATAGGCTAAATGTGACAGCCAGCTTCTGTGCGTTGAATTTGCGGATAAAATTTTAGTATTTGCTGTTTTAAAGGAGCGGCTATTACAACGAAGCCAGTTTTTTCATCCACACATGCCGATAGGCAAGGTGTGGAAATATCGGTTACTGTTTGTAATACTGTTTGTTTGTTTGTTTGTGTTTGTTTGTTTGTTCGTTTGTTTGTTTGTTTGTACGGTTACAGATTTCCTCGACGACGATAAAGCTAGCGGCATCAAAGTTTGCTCGGTGGTTCATCGGTGTCCTGGGCAGGGAATCTCACATTTTGGGGGTACCTTGCTCCCCCAGAAGCCCAAAATCGGACGAATCGGCCAGCACGCGAAGGACGATGAATGTTTCAGTTGGTGACTCCACGCCCTGCGCACTGAACTATAAATAGAACTGGAAGGAGCCTAGCCTATAGCCTGTAGGCCTAGGCTGATTGAAGTCAGAGTGACGTTTTGTTTACAGTACCGTAGAGATGCGCCGAGGTAAACGTCACACTAGAGATGCGCCATTCGTGGAATATCGCGCGGCGTGTGGACGTAGGATCGGCATGTGTGGATAGAGGTCAGTCCCCACTGACGTACTTGTTTTTTTAATAACCGCTATAATTGCGTGCTCAAAGACTGATTATGAACAGTTTACTGGTGCGCGGCTTCATTTGTGACATCCGTGATTTAGTAGGACCCTTCTTCGCGTGACAGTCCCTTGGCACTTGTCTGTAATCTATCAATAGCTTTGGCATACGAACTGACATGGCTGCTGTTTGCCTGTTAAGCTGCAGTATTAAATTATACAAAGGGTGGGCAAAAAGTAAACACTACTGTTTCTCGACAAACACAATGCGTGCCACAAATGCGTCTTCTAGACTGTAATTAAATATTCTATCCATTAAATATTCTATGTACGGCGTTATACTTGATGCCAAGCTGAGACACTAGTACAATAAGTAAAGATAATAAAATTTTAATTTAAAACTTGAGAATAGAAGAGAGTGAATGCTAAACGAATGCTCAGAAAATGTTGAAGAAATGCGCTGTTAAATAGTTGTCTATGAGTAAATTTTACCAGTTATGATTTTTTAAAGCACAGTCATTTAACACACTGTAGATGATAATGGGTCATCCCGGTTTCTGCTAGTGTATCATAGCATATTTAATATCATGACAGTAAAAACATCTGATTGCATGCTCTTGTTCATGAGCATCTCAAAATACCAGTAAAACCACTGTTTTTCTTATTTCCATGCATTTTTATTTTTAATGTCAGTGACAGTCTTCATTTAAGTTCGTATTTCTTTTATCATTGTCTTATCTATGTAGCGTATTGTATATTGTTGCTTTTATCATTGTATTATGTATTGATCTATTCAGCTACAAAGCTGCCAGTCTGTTAACAATAAACTTACTTACTTACTTACTTACGCATATTTATTGCTATTAGCACTATAAGAGATGGGGTTAACATTTTGGCCCAACCTGTAATCTTACTGAGTTGTGATGCCACTGAGTTGCTTTTCTGTTTGTCTATGCCGAGATCACATTGCCACTTGTTAGAGTTTCCAAAAATGTTGTTATATAACATAGGCCAATATGGGGGTCAGAAAGCCACAATTCCACTAATATATGACATTTTAGCCCTATAAAAATACGTACTGCTCCTACTTTCGATCATGCCTCGCAAACCTTTTTAGCTTTTTATTTATTATGTGCTGCAAACTAAAATGTAATCAGTTAAGTAGTGTGATAGATAATATAAAACAGCGCTCAGTTTTGTATCTTTTATATTATAAGGCCAGTTAATATCTGACATCTTATATACCAACTATTAAATCGAAATATTTATCATTTGTAAACATACTTTATAATTGTTTTTATTTTTTGTGCATTATACTCTTCTGGTGTATTTTTTATTGTGCTTGGTTGTCGATTTTGTACTAAATTTTACGAACCAAAACCAATACATGTCGACTTCAAGTTAGTGCGTTTGGCGCTTAAGTTTTCTAACAAAAAGTTAGTATAGAAAAAGTGTTATTTTTCCCAAGACGACAATTTTTATGCTGGCTCTGCGATTAAATTGTGTTTTAGTCAATTCTATGATTGCAAATTTGCCATAGTTGGTTGTTTCTTAAAGGGGGTTTATGTTGTTACTCAACGCCAAATTTTAGTCGCCGAAGCCGTTCATGACGTTGTCGAACTAGCAGAAAGCGGATGCGAAAGCGGAGAGCGGCGGTCGTTGAAGGAAATCAATGATTTAAAGAGCGGCGACGTCACTACTCGTCTCTGCAGCATGTGCAGTTTCTGCGACCACCCGCCGAGACACGACAACTCGTCACGTACTGAACTGGACCACCCACGACGACGAGCATTCAGTGCCGTCACAATTACCCGCCGCGTGTACACGCTCGCTCGTCTCGTGCTCCGGAAATTAGCCGACACCGAAGCCAACCGCCCACCAAGACGACAGACGGCGCGCATTCAAAACATTTCAGTCTGTCCACTGTCCGCAGTTCCTTCCGTCAGTGCAGGGCTCTGTACGTACCGGCGAACTTTCATGTCGAAAAATCAGAGGCGAGGCCCGAACACACTGCTTGGAGGAGGTCATTGCCCCGAGTCATGGCGTGCGAGGTAGCGCGAGCCAATAGTGGGCGTCTGGGAGCTATGCCTCCAGTGGGGTACAGGGGCTGGTTAGGTGATCAGGGGGAAGCCCCCTGAAGCTAAAAGCAATTTCAAAACCAAGTGAGCAATACTGAGCTCTGGATTTGAGTTTTTCACTTTTTGGTGCTTTCAGATATTTCGTCCATTACTGCTTACTTGTTATATACATATGCCGCTAATGCAAAAATAAAATACATGCATTGGGCGGTAGAAGGAATTTACTGGATTCGTGTTTGGGGGCTGGATCATTCATATTTGGGACTATTTCATTTGGGGCTTAGCTCCCTTGTCCTCGCCCCTGCAAGAAATACGACGTCCTCATGACGTAAGCCTTTTGTTTCTAACTAGCTAGCAGGAGCCACAACAAGCAGCGACATAGCACGTTACAAAGATTCATTCCCGTTGCTTGATGATGTGATCACAGTAACAAAAAAGCAAATTTGGGTAAGCTTAGCGTAGTGAGTAGGTTACGCACCAGCGAAGACTGGACTAAATTATGAAAACAATATGCAGTCGGAGATGGCACACTTCGCCCCCGGTGCCGCCACCCTGGCCAACTCGACCAAACAACGTTGTCTGACGTCCAACTGCTGCCGCCACCTGGCGAACTGAACGTAACATACGCGCCGTCTTTGATTCTGGCTCATTCGCTCCATTAAGTGAAAATAATGACGTCATTTACCAAACCGAAAGTACATAGCGTATTGCATTGCCGCCAGGGAAGACCGAGCTACGGTCACCGGTAACATGTACAGAAACTTAGGTTAAATTTGGAATGTGGTTTTCGAGACATGCGAGCGGACAGACAGACAGACAAACAGACAAACTAATCACAATACTTTTCACCCCTGTGCTCTCCACCGAGCGCCCTGTTGCCAGACGCGAACAGCGTAATGTAACGGTCTGGAGTCTGTTAGACCAGTCTTTTTTTCTAACCTTAATAGGGCGCGCAGGCATACTCAACGTGACTATGCAGATCAGGGAGCAGCGGGCGACGCGGCCAGCGTACATACGAAAACGGACATACTTGTTAAAACATAACTAGTGTACTAAATAAACTGAAAAGAGATAGAAATTTGGCGCGACTTAAGTTAGTTGGCGTTTGACGTTTATGCACACGCCTTGTAGGCATACGTCTACGGTTACCTTTCCAGCCGCAGAGCATCAACGTTCTTTTGCTGGTACTCATTTTACCGTTCCACGGAGGGTAGAAGGCTGGGTTGACCTGAGGCTGGCATAGATAGGAATGGAAAAATTGCGTCACCGTCACCCATATGTATATAATTTAACGTTTTAAATTGCATGGTTAATTACAGCAGTAATATTTTTACACCCCTAACAGCTACCTAACACCCCTCAGTTTTGGGACCACACCCCAACTGTCAGATGGGAGAGAAGGAAGGGAAAAGGAGCCTAGGGGACCCGAAGAGTTGGTTCACATTTCTCATGTTCGAAATCCTGAAAAAATAGCCTGAGTTGCAGTTTCAGTGATGTAGTGATAAAGCCATTCAAGTTTGGCAACTGCAGTATTTCGCGGATCAGATTCCGCCTGTGAATCAATCCATAGTCCGCACATGTCTGCAACAAGTTCAGTCGATTTGCGGTTTCGCTGTCACAGCGGAACACTGAACTGGGCTGGCTTCAATCGCCGATGGTCTGCCTACCTAGATAGACTCATGGCGAGTCTGTAGGCCCCACTATTGTACGATCTTAATGATAACTAGAAATGTGGGCACATAGCGATGCATTGCCACTTGAGGCCGCCCGAGCCCCCAGTCCTTTAGCCTGCCAAGTTTCAGCGCAATCGAGCGATGCGCGGCTGAGTTATTGCGATTTTACTGATTTTGAACATGTGGTATACCTTTTATGACGCTCTTCTTGGTAGTCTCGGAGATTAGAGGTGGTTTTTTAAAAGTTTACGCTAAAAAAGGACAGCAGCAAAACCCAAGGCAGCTCCGACTACTAGCGTACGTCGGGCGGCCTAATAATAATAATAATAATGGGCACTTGCTGTTCGTCGTTGGTGGTTTGGGTCATTTTGTGCGCTGTATCAACTACTTTTGTCAGGTGCTGTGCGCAGAAAGATCAATTCGCGTGTCCTGCCAAATTAATCAATACTCGGTCGGAATTGGTTTACACAACTGGCAGATACACTTCTCCATAAAGACTACCTATGGTGGCCCGTTAGGACCACGCAGAGTTGTTCTATTATTCGCCCGAAGCGACGCATAGCATCGGGCGAATCGTGGAAATATTCTACGGAGCAAAAAAACGGTGTTCACGCGTTCGGCTATAACTCCGCCGGAAGTGAACCGATTTGGATGAAATCTGGAGCACTGTGATCACATTGTTGGCGACTGGCCCTGGCAGCTTTTGGGCGCGATCCACGCAGTAGCGACAGTTCGAGCGGCAGCCGAAATTTTGTTGTTTTTTTGTCAGGTAAATAACGCACGATTTCACCGATTTTACGACACTTGAACACAACGTCAATCGGTGTCGCCATGTAAACTTTCTAAACAGAATTTTGAACATTTTACCGTAAAGGGTGGTTTAAAAAAACGCGAAAATTGCTCACGAAATTTCCATGTCTTGCGACATCAGGCCGTCATAACTACACAATAATTACAGATCGTCAGAAATTCACTACCAAACTGACTCTTTACGGGATGTCTAGTTTACATTTTACCGTTAGAATCAATTCAAAGTCTATCCCCTGTGTTGTACATTCCGCACAAGAAAGGTACCTACCCAACTTTTCGGCAACGTCCGATGTCCGATATAACGTATTAAAACCAATAGTAAGCCGCAGTGCTGATGCGGCCTGGCGACCGATATATTGAAGAAATGCAGAATAAATTGGAAACTGTAAATAAGTAACGCGGCAGACAACGCTGACATCACTCAATCGCAGGCACTTCACACCAGGCATCGTCGAATGCAGGAAGTAAACAGCTGGTGTGCGGATAGCTGACCGCTTCGGGCGAATACTGTATTGATTGTGTCATTCCACACAATACAGCCTTCAATTTTTCGTTTGGTCAAAATGTTTTTTTCTTTGTTTCTGCGAGTTTTTGTTTTGTTTTGGCACATTTTTTAGTTTCGTTTTGTCGAAATGTTTTTTTCTGTTTACATTTGGACAAAACAGAAGTAAAAATGTGCCAAAACAGAATAAAGTCGCAGAAACAAAGAAAAACATTTTAAACAAAACGAAAATAACTAGAAATGCGTGGCAGAGCCCAGCGTGTGGCCCGCGCGACATAGCAGTGACGCCCCTAGCGAATAACTGAAACAAAACTGAGTATTCATCGCCCCACAAAACTCAGTACTGATCTCGGCAAGGTCTAGCAGTGGCGCCGCCAAGCGGACGTAGCCAAACTGCTGATCGACGAGAGGTGCACAAAAAACTGCACATCTTTGACTTTCTTAAACTCCGGAGTTACTGGACCGAAATTCACCAAATTTTTATATACGATGTAGCCAGATCATCCATAGTAAACCTTTTGAAGTCGGAATAACGATATTCCAATACATTTCTGAATGCGAAGGCGAAGAATGAAAACGAGTAGGCCGATTTCGCCCAATTTGATCCTAAAATTGGCCTACAGTTAATGATCGAGTTATTTTGGGCGCAAACGGTTATGTACACGTAATTTCGATTTGTGTTCTGTTAATCTTGTCCTTCCGATGATTGCCATATTTATTTTTATGTTCATCGTAGCCTAATTATTTAACAACAGCACAGCTTATTTTTGTTTACTGGTCAATTAAGAGGATATGCATGAGGAGATAATATTATAGCGACAAATCTATTTTAATAAATGAAAATCGTGCAATACGGCCTACGGTTCCTGTTAAGTTTCACTTATAGTCATAAAAAATATTATAAAAACAAAAACTGGCTTCAGTTTCTCTTTATTGTAAAAGCCGCCGTTCTAAAACAGCAAATATCAAAATTTTATCCGCAAATTCTAAGCACAGAAGATAGC
>Ga0209780_1002748_pt1 | contig 12703 bp, 8 predicted proteins | sample WorMetexBAHAMAS2_FD_187384 | JGI IMG/M metagenome (GOLD analysis project Ga0209780, IMG submission 187384) | Marine gutless worms symbiont microbial communities from Max Planck institute for Marine Microbiology, Germany - Inanidrilus exumae... | ecosystem: Host-associated > Annelida > Digestive... | reverse complement strand
GAAGGTCTGCACTGCGGTTCTCGCGTATGTCTGTTAGATTATGCTATTTTTGTAGCCTTCCAAAACAACTGCAAGTGCCTCAACAGTTTCTGGATGCATGTTGTTGCGCTGTGCAGATATAATGTGACGCGCATTGAATGCACTAAAGTGCTTTTCACATCCTGCCGATGAAGCTGGGATACCGTATATACGTCTAGCAATGTCTGACAGCAGAGGAAACTTCTATATTATCATGGCCACAATATATAAGCCCAGCCAGAGTTAAAAAACTGATGGGTCATGGGTCATCACCTGTGAGTGCTGGTTTCTTCTAGTTATTCTGTCATCGTTGCCATCATCATCATCGTCAAGTTATGCCCTGTCAAAAGGTCAAGTCATTTCGTCTGAAAGATATAATGATCGGTACAAAGTGACGCTATCCGTAAATGCGGCATTATTTTTCCAACCGATGAGATTCATTTTCCGGCTAATACAGAACCCATCGATCAAACATTTGAATCAAAACAGATCTATACAGCGTCACAAATCGCTATCCGCTTCATGAAGATGTCTCGGCCTGTGTAAATTGCTCTGGGTATAAACCACATAAAACAGTTTAATTTTTAGTTTATTTGTAAAAGTACTGACAGATGCGACATGTTTATGTTATTCGACTGTGAGTTTTAGACTATAGGAGCACTAACGCAAAACGCTTTTGCCAATATTACAAATGGTTTCAGCAGTGAACGACATCCGCGAAGTTGCGAACCCGGTAATAAGGGGTTGAAAATCAGCAGACGGTAGAGTCGAAGTTACACCCGAAACAGCACAACGCACCAGAATTTACGACGTTGTCGTTGAATGTAAACTTGACGATCACAGTGAGTGATTTCGCTCCCGCTGAATTGGCATCTTGCCAAGATTTCGTGTAGTAAGAGTGACTTCACGAGTGATTCAAGACTAAAGCCCCGTCCACATCAGCAACAATGTCGAAGCAACAGGCAACTTTGTTGCCTGTTGCTTCGACAATGTTGCCGTGTTGGGCAACAGTGTCGAAGTAACGTTCGACTTTGTCGAAAGTACGAAATTTCAACGCAAACCTCGTTCGACATTGTTGCCGTTTTTGGCAACAATGTTGCAGGTTTCGGCAACAATGTCGAACGAAATTTCGTCCTTTCGACAATGTCGAAACAAATTGAACATGTTCAATTTGTTTCGACATTGTGGAAAGGACGAAATTTTACAATAGAATCGTTCGACATTATTGCCGTTTGTGGCAACAAAGTCGAATGTTGCTTCGACAATGTAGTCTGTTGCTTGGACATTGTTGCTGGTGTGGACGGGACTTAAGTAAACAGGATGTGACGTTGTCGCCTAGGTCATCCCGACACGAGGCAGGTGTTTGATCAGTCCCCAAAACGGGGACAACGACTCGGCACTTTGCCCTCACGTCTTGTGACAGACTGACTCATAGGAGACGAGCCCAGGCGCGGTTGTTAAGTTCTCAAGCACTGGCGCTTGAAAACTTAACGACTTAACGCATTTGCTTGCAACTCGTAAGCAAGGGAAGTTGGCCAAAAATTTATCCGTCGACTTTGGTGACTGCAAATGAAAAATGGCGGCAATTATAGAAGGAAACAATTTTTCTGTGTGTAACAGACACCGATTTCAGTGCGTCACCTGACAGCATTTGTCATCACAACGCCACGTGTTACAACTTGACTACGACACATGCCTGTGCATGTAATAAGGGCTTCAGCGGCGACGGAAAATGGGCGAATTAATTTCATGTGTTGGATTAAGCCTATTTTTCACTTCCAAGATAATAATGGATAGTAACGTGATTGAAGTGTACGTTTAAGCGTATATTGTCGCCTTTCAGATAACTCAATTTATCTTGACCGTAGAGCCGTGGGGCATGCATAGTGAATAGACAAATCGGGGTCAGGGATCGTAACATGTTGTCTGTGGCACTATAGCGAACTTAGTGGCCCACAGATAGAGAAGTACACAGGGTTATACTTCCCTTATGACATACAATAGGTCATAAAATTTGCGGAGGCGAGCACTCGAGCAGTCATTCATAAACTGACTATAGACCTATAGACCAGAGGTTATTCAAGTAGAAGTCAGCTGATATCGTGAGTCACCAGGCATCATAACAAACAAGCCAAACACGGTGGCTAGAAAACTGCGCCAACTTTATTTTTGCGATAACTTTGTCAGTTCTGTTCCAAATATTTTTGTTGCCTCCGCACGAACCCATTGAAAGATGGCCATCACACCTTAACTGCGTTGTTACCTTACCCGAGAACACTAAAGCCTATCACACACTAACCGGCAACTGGTACCAGAAACCGGTCAGTGTGTCACAGGCTTTATTACTAGCAACTGTGTAAGTTAAATTGTAAGCACGTGTTAAAGGTGTTATGGTTGATAAAACGAATCGAAGAAGCATGGAACGTCTACAGTTGCCAGTTTATACAGTATGCAAATTCTTTCACTGAAGCTTGATTGACAACGTTTTATGCATGTTCTTGTGGCACTGAATAAGTGCAAGAGATCAGAGATCTCCTTGGCCAGGTCTGAAGCTGAAACTAAAAGAAGACAGCACCCGCAATGCTGATCCAACGTTTGGCCATGTGGCACCAATAAGGGAACGTGCTGATCCAACTTTCCCGAAGGTACGATACGATACGATACGGTAGATTAACGTGCGCTCAAAAGCTGACGGGATGGCCAGCTTAATCTAGCGCACGGCTCAGAAACGAAAAAATAAGGAAAAATAAATAAAATCAAAAACCGAGTAGCTCAGATGCTCCTGACCCTCCAACGTACAACTACAGAGATGACAGAAGCAGCGAAGTACGAAATAACAACCGAATCTGTTATGTTCAGCGAAGTAAAGAACATACAGTTACTGTCGACTGCTGTTTGCCGTCCATATTACTACAACGGGTGCTAAATGATCATTACCCACGCTGACGGACGGCAGTCGAGGGGTAGGGTTTTCATGGGCGTCTGTCTGTCTGTTTGTCTGTCTGTCTTTCTGCACGATATCTCAAAACCGATGCAGCTAGGATCATCAAACTTGACATAGAAATGTTTCATCATGACTCCTGGAAATCCATTTATTTTAAGGTCAAAGGGTCAAAGGTCAAGGTCACGAAGCACAAAAACATTGCCGGTATGGTATGTAGTGCAAAAAACCATACCGGCAATGTTTTTGTGCTTCGTGACCGTGACCTTTGACCCTTTGACCTTAAAATAAATGGATTTCCAGGAGTCATGATGAAACATTTCTATGTCAAGTTCGGTGATCCTAGCTGCATCGGTTTTGAGATATCGAGCAGAAAAACAGTCAGACAGACAGACAGACAAACGCCCATGAAAACCCTACCCCTCGACTGCCGTCCGTCAGCGTGGGTAATGATCATTTAGCACCCGTTGTAGTAATATAGACGGCAAACAGCAGTCGACAGTAACTGTATGTTCTTTACTTCGCTGAACATAACAGATTCTGTTGTTATTTCGTACTTCGCTGCTTCTGTCATCTCTGTAGTTGTACGTTGGAGGGTCAGGAGCATCTGAGCATCGGTTTTTAATTTTATTTTTTTTCCTTATTTTTTTATTTCTGAGCCGTGCGCTAGATTAAACTGGCCATCCCGTCAGCTTTTAAGCGCACGTTAATCTACCGTATCGTATCGTATCGTACCTTCGGGAAAGTTAGATCAGCACGTTCCCTTATTGGTGCCACATGGCCAAACGTTGGATCAGCATAAGTTTCTCCGATACGATAGCTCCAAGTCCCACGCTCTTAGTTGGACACTCACGCAAGTCTTTAGTGCCGTTGATCAGTTGTTGCTGCAGTTGACAAAGTTATTGCGAATAAGTTTGGCAGAGTTTTTTTCCGACTCACAGTGTATAATCGATCTAAAAGGCCACGGGGAACTTTGTATGCTAACGTAGGCGTCGCCTGTGGTAGTTTACATCCGGGCAAGCATAATAGTTTGATTTATTGTTTGTTCGCCTTCGTTTCAGCAAGACGGCGAGACCGTAAATAATTTACGACATGGTTTATATTTAGAGTACTTTCTCGAACGTTGTCGCTGATCATCTCTGCTATGTTAAGCGACGTTAAACACCAATAATCAGTAACCAGAACGTTGTCGAATTCGAATATTGCATCACGGAGAACAAGGCCTATTATACGCACTTTTCCAACGGCGATCTTAAATTTGGCTTTAACGAGAAACTGGGTGCGATACATAAAATGTCGAATAGGCCCATTTTCCACCCAGTGGTAACAGGGACGCAGCTTTTTGGTCATACCACGTCATTCCCTAAGAAGCGAGAGGACCGGAGCCTTCGAAAGGCCAAGAATGGGGTTGAGTTCTTGGATAGGGGCAGCAAAGCTGAACGAGCCTCTACGTGAACCTGACCACGCCCATTTGGCGCTCTATCGAATGGCACTATTTGCAGTGACCTTGATTGACCCCTAACTACCTCAAACCACCACATTTTCAACATTCGTAGTGGGTAGAGATAGAGTTCGAATTTGTTGGGTAGGTTGACGATAGCAAGTGCTAGCTGAAGGATGACAAATCATCCCTAAGAGGGGCGTGGTCAGGTCACGTGAACCATTTAAATTTTGGTGGTCACCAACCATATCTCTGGAACGGCTGAAGCTATACTGCTATAGTGGTCAAATTTTGCACACAGGTAGGCTATGTCAAGCCCAACATACTGATGACAAATGAACCTTAAAAGGGGCGTGGTCAGGGTCACATAAATTTTGGGGTCTCCAGTGATTTTGCTGGTTTCTGGAACGGTGTAAGCTAGAATCGTCAAATTTTGCACACAGGTAGAATATACTAAATACTAACCTACGGATGACAAACCGCCCCTAAAAGAGGCGTGGTCATGGTCACTCTAGTTTTCTGATGCCAAAATATCGGCAAAATTTCAACGGAATGGAATTTCGCCGATATTTTGGCATCAGATAACTAGAGTCCCTGGGCTATCGTATTGCGTTATTTGCGTGATCCTATGTTTAGCCGTTTTTGTACGGTGCCGGCTTGTGACAGAGAGACAAACAGACGGACAGACACACGATGACAGCAATTACCGCGATAGCATAGCGTCGCGCGGTAAAAATAAGGTAGTCTGTGGTAGTTATGGTCAAGTCAAGGTCACTGAAAATAGCGCCACTCGAGAGAGTGCATGTGAGTTCGTGTTAGCTATCCATTGCAACTATGTCCCTATTTTGCGCAGTTTCTGAGGCATAGCGAGATGTTGGTCGAAAATCGCCGATTGTACCTACCCCACCTGTATTTGGCGCCACCGTTGAAATTTTTTAGCTCCCGTAGTACGTACGTCGTAAAACATAGCAAGAATTTACTAACATAGCGCGTCGCGCGGTCCTTCTGCGGTAACTAAGCTATTTTCCGTTTCTTTCCTATCTTCATAACGGGTGGAGGTAGGTTAATTATAGTCGGCATGCCAAACGTCCATGACAAACGATGTTTGGCATGCCGGTTCACTTTGAGCTTATATAGGTCAAGTTTAAAGTTCAAGGTCAAGGTCACGGTCACGAGAGCTCAGCGATGGCTTGGATGGCCGACCTTGGCGTAACGAGAGCCAAAAATAAATGGCATGGAAAATGAGACCTAAATTTGAAACGGTAAATAAGTGACAGTAGATGAGTAATTTTTCGATGTGCTGAATATGATGCTGAAGTGGTCGGCGCGACCTTGCGTGAGGGCTTTCTAGTTTTCTTCATTCACTCGCCGCCTGAAAGCATAGTCATAGTATTTCAGTGACCGCCATAGCAGAGTTGCTTAAACGAGAAAGAATTTAGACTCTTCGTGCACCTCCCCGGTATGGAATACGGACCGAAAGCGGCAAATCTAATTACGCGATAATCGGCGATTATACACGAGTACGGACGCACGATGGTCGCCGTTACCGAACGGCGCACATCGACTCGCATTTTCCGGTCAACAAAGCCTGTCACATCACGTTTATGGCCCGGGAATCTCGCCGTTTCTCGCGCACCTTACGAGAAGCTCTATAACGTGCCCGTCGACTCGATAATAGGCAAATAAAAAACAACAACAAACAATGAAGCTGACATTTATTGCCAGGTATCCATATTTATTTCGAGAAATGCTGCATTGGCTATGCCACCACAACCGTTACTTCCGTTTTTATAGGCTCGAAGAGCCTATCCTGGAAATACACTACGGGGCAAAAAAACTTTACGCGTTCGGATGTAACTCCGACAAAAGTTTCAGATTTTCAGTACTAAACCAAGAGATTGGTTGGGAAAATCCGAAATTACCTATTTTTTATCGTGTAGGACGTAAAACCGTAACTCAATTAATCTACAATAATTACAACGTTCGCTGTCGTTGATTCTTTGTCGTGTTATGCGTGTGCTGTAGTGAGCTGTATGTAACTCAGTTAATCCTCTTTATCATCGTTACCATCGTTATTATCATCATCATCTTTTATTACGATGACCGCGTTTAGCGGTAAGAGTAATGTAACAGTCTGGCGTCCGTCCGTCCGTCTGTCTGTCTGTCCCTTTTTTCTAGCCTCGTCCTTAATACGTGACTCACCAGGAGCAGCATGCGACGCGGCCAGCGTACATTTTCTTCCTGTATTACGAGGACAGACATACTTGTTTTGTTTAGAAATTACAATATGAAAATGCTATCAGTAAAGCATTAAAAGTAGCAGGATAAAACGACCGTGAAAAGACATTGATAAACGCCCACAAAATATTACAAAACAACAAAACGAATGCTGAAAATTATCAAAGCAACTTATCCTAGTCTACAATTACATGTAGGTTTATTAACTGAGTTTCATAATTCAGTTTCATACAGGCCTATTTTGTATACTGTATTAACAAAAAAACAACATATTCAGCCTAATAATTGATCGCTGCGACATATTTCGTGTACAATCAGGTTCATGGAGACACTTGCAAACTGGATTTTTAAAGTGCAATAAATTACGAGCAAAGTTTAATTTGTTAAACATAAACACGCAACTTCTACCACAATTTAGAACAACATGATTGTCAGGAAAATGTAAATAAAGTACAATAAAAAGTTCCCAGATGAAACTTCTGTACTCAAACAACTGCGATTATTGTTCTAATGAAATTTCAGCATCTCCGTGGAATTAGTTTTTGACGCACCCCATATATCACGGCGATGTCCTATTATGCATCACGCAATGGTCCGTAGGCGCTTGACGTATCGTAGAACGAGACTTACGGATACCGATGCCGTATCCACGTGCGTGATTAGCTGGAAATTGATGGCGGATTGATGACGGCTGCCGTAATACAATCCACATAGGTTGCGATGTGTCGGCTCGAGGTCCAGTCCAGAGGGTCGCGTGATTCCTATGTGGCGGGTATGATTAACGACTGCAAAACGTCCAACATTTTTCTATCCATTTCATCGATCTATGTCCGCGATGCTATCTATTGTTTGCGCCAGGTTATTGTGAATCTACACGAATTCATTGCATTCTGTAAAGCACCTATTACAGTCATTTTCACCGCCATCTTCTGCCGCAAAAGCACTCAATGAATTCAATCCAAATATGGGTTTACAGCATAATTTAACTGTAATTAATTACAACACGGTAACGTAATTGTATAATTAATTGCTAGATGATAGGCCTACAATTATAGGACCGTAGGCTTAACTGTAATCATAAGTGAAGCACACGTAATTGCAATTGTAATTTAGCTACCGTAGTTTGTTACTTCACGTTAAGCTACGTTATGTTTCCTTTTTGTACACGAACAGTTTGTAACACATAGCCAGTGCGATGCCGAACCTACGGTTGCCTTCCCAGCTGCAGAACGCCATCGCCCAGTGACCGATACCAAACTCTGTTGCTTGAAGACAGGATCACAATACCGATCAACGGTTGGCTGCGTGGCTCAGTGGTAGAACGCCAGTTTTTGACCGGCGAACTTTCCCTGTCCCACGCTCGACCTGTAGCTGATAGATGACCACTTATGTGGGTATACCATCCGCTATAAGGTCAGTCAACTAGGCCGACTCAGCCATTCATCCTTTCTGGGTCGATAGATGGAAGGTCGACGGCTTATTATGGAAGCAGTACAGACTTCACAGCCGATACGGTCTATATTCTTTACTGATGCTGTACTGATACTCGTAAGCTGATCCAGATGTGCGCCACCTTGCTCGGGCGACGCCATCTGGTGAATGCTTACGAAATACATGCAGGATGGCTTATTTCATTCGTGGATAAACGTGTGGGTGGCAGGTAAAACTGTGTGAACCCCGTGCCATTCAGCCACGTTTCACGCCGCTGATCACCGTTGAGACGGTGTGTGCATTTGCATTTGCATTTTGAACGACTTGCACGTGAGTCGTTATACCTAGTCTCGCCCCGACGACGAGTCGAACCCGCGACCTCTTCATCGCAAGTCCGACCAACCCGTTGAAGAAGAAGAACAAGTTGAAGACGGTACATTTGTGTAGCGCCTTTTCGTGAGAATACCCCTCAAACTCTCAGAATGGCACGTGTTAACGAGGGATCATGCAGTTGTGCCTGTCACCCACACGTTTATCCACGAATGGAATGAGCCATCCTGCCCAGCTTTACTCCCCAGCCGCAGAGCATCACCGCACCTTGGCCAGTACTTATTTCCCGTCCCTCTGAGGGTAGGAGGCTGAGTTGGCCTGGGTAGCTGGTTACGTACCGCGGTGGTAACCACACCAGAAGGCGGTCACTCGTTTCAGTACCGATAGTGCGGCGACCGTGGATCGAACTCACGACCATTGAGTTGCAAGTCCGACAACCTAACCACTGGACTACCGAGCCACCCACTGTTGCCTGGTGTCTGTCTGTCCATCCGTCAAAAGCGAAGCCGACAGGCCTGTGAAAGCAGCTCCGGAGCCATCAAAATCATCAGACGTTTTAGGACGGACACGATAAGAAATTTAGATAAACGGAGACACCGCGGTAAGTCCGGGTGTTTAATGGGTTTTTAAAAATTAGCAACTACACAACTCTGCACGGTCAGTGGGTGTTCTGTGTGTTTCGCTTTGTAGACCGACAGGCACTGGTCGACTGCTACCTTCCACACATCCGGCCGACACAGTCGTGCACGGAGGCGTTCGACAAGTATTTCCGTAACTTCGTCAGCGAGAAGCAATATAGGAACGCGTGCAGGTAGGAAACAACGACCACGGGGTGATCAGCTTGTTACCCACACTGTCGGCAGCCGCGCCGGGATGGGGGTTTTTAACCATCGTTTGTCTGCCTGTTTTCCGCACAGCACAATCTCTCAGAAACCGATGCTGCTAGGATCACGAAACTTGACACAGAAATTATCCACGATGAGTTCTGGAAACCCATTTATTTTATGGTCGAAAGGTCAAAGGTCAAGATCACGAGTCAGAAACATTGCCGGCGTGAGTCTTTGCACTCATGTGAGTGCTGGCTGCTTCTAGTTGTGTGTATTTCGGTACAGTAGTGAAAATACGTTAACGTACCCCGCACTCATTTTTCGCGGCGTGAAAGTAGACTTATCCCGGACACACTTTTACTCGACCTATCGCTAACTCTCACTACAGCTTTCGCTTAGCCTATGGGTCTACACATTTATGGATAAATTGGTCAAAACGCGGTAATCTGTTATTTACCGTCTTTTGTAATAACAGAAACGTGCGAGCTTTTCCGTTTCATACAACGTCCATCGGTGAGGCGGTGAAAACTTTCCGAGCACAATTTTGAAAAATTTACCATAAGGGGTCGTTTAAAAAAACGCAAAAATTGTTCACTAGATTTCCAGGTCTTGCGAGTTTACGCCGTCATAACTACACAATGATTGCAGATCGCCGGAAATTCACTACCAAACTGACCCTCTACATGATGTCTAGTTTCCACTTTTACCGTTAGAATCAATTCAAAGTCTTTCCGCTGGGCTATACGTTTCGCACGAGAAAGGTGCCTACATAAATTTTCGGCAACGTCCGATGTCCGATATTGCGTATCAAAACCAATACTACGCCGCAGTGTTGGTGCTGCCTGGCGACCGATATGTGGAAGAAAAGCAGACTAAATTGAAAACTGAAAATAAGTAACGCGCAGATAACGCTGAAACCACTCAGTCGCAGGCACGTGACACTAGGCATCGTCGAATGCAGGAAGTAAACAGTTTGTGCACGGATAGCTGACCGCTTCGGGCGAATACCATATTGTGTTCAGTCAACACAATACAGCTATCTAGTTAAATTCTGTTCTCATAGAAGACCAACAAACGTAATCGTTTTGACTTTGTTATCATTTCATACATTTGGCGGTAGTATCGCCCCTTGTATTTTGGCTTTAAGTTACACCCACGTTTCAGACTCAATGATACTGATAGCATAAAACGATTATCGAAAAAACGCACACAAATACCGTAGTAAAAACTCGGAATAACGCAGATATGCACCGGACAGGCGTAGTTATTCGACGATATAATGTAGTTCAATACTTTGCTGGCATTTTATCGATTTCGGATCGCGTATCTGCAACGTCGCCGGGACCGCATATATACTGAGACGTCCATTTCGCCAGTTATTGCCGATGATCCAGTTACGACGTCGTAAAACGACTTACGAGAAGATAGTCGGGTGCTAGTTTAATGTGAAGTCATCATCTCCTAAGCGCGTGACCGACTATCTCGCGCAGAAACGATCTTTGCAGTGCACGTGCACGTACCTATATATTCACGCGTTATCATCGGGAGGAAATATAATGCCGAAAATAATTGAGAATAAGTCGGGACCGTTTGCAGAATAAGCGATGATAAAGTCATCAAGATATCGCTTTTGCCTGGAATGATGGATTTTGCACATAAAAATAACCAGAAAGCCCTCACTCGAGGTAGCACCGACCACTTTAGCACAAAGAACTCGACAAACAACCAAAGTACGTCACGTTGTAGCATGTATCCATGTTTGTTTGTTTGTTTGTTTGTAATATTATCATCTATTTCTTTTTTCTAATTTTGTGCTACCATGTGATAGTGAATTAAAGTTTTGTATAAAATACGTCACCTTATAACGTGCGTCCATAATCGAAATGAAACTTTTATACTGTGACCCTGAACTTTGATCTATAACCTCGAACCATAATTATAAAACATTGTAATGTGTTTTTATTTTTCAATAAAAACGTATTATGTTTTTATTCTTGAATGTTTTTTAAAATATTTTTTTCGCAACATTTATATGTCATCAAAATCATTACACGTGTGATGTTAAAAACCCACTGAGAAAGCTTCGAGGTGGTGGGTGTTCTCTCCGATTGCTGCGGTTTCGTGTGAAGTCGTCGTGAGAAATAGTGTCCGCGGATCTAGTAAATATGTACTCGGGGTCTATAACCAATCACAGATTTCATTATGATCTAGTCAATTTAGTGACTAACAGTAAAAGTGCTAATAGCTAATAGAAAATTTCTGAGCAGTAGTAGTCGTGTCTGTCGTTTCATCGTCATCATCATCGTCATCAATTATTTGCTTGACATCAAGTCAAGCAGGAACACCAGGGCAAGAAAACTGCAATGCATTTTCAGATGTCCTAAAAATAACAGCACAGCTACACCGTTATAAATCCTGTTTCAGACATTTCTGAGCAGCTATATTTAGCCGACGTTGGTAGCGGTGATAATGACGTTGAGCGGTGGTGTCGTGTGCAGAGTGTTGAGCACGGCGATGAAATGTTTTCATGAGATCCAGCGCGACATTCGATCTCGCTGTCCGTCGGAACTGTCGGCCGACTACCGCCGACACTACGTGGAACCGCTCGTACAACAGACGAGACGGGTAGTTCTAGCTCGCTGCACCATGACTGCTCCTTACGAACAGTACTTCCAGGGTTCGGCGACAAGGACGACCTCTGGCGACTGTCGGACGCACCTCCGAGTGTTGTCATCCTTAGCCGTGATTGCCTTAGCGTTCACTAGGCGGAGCTGTTAACCATCGACCGCTGTGATAGCCTAAAGCGGCATCCTACGTCAACAACCCCATCCTAATTACCCGCCCGGCATCGCGATGCCGAAGGGCTTATATTTTACCGCTGTGTTTTTTCTTCTTTCTTTCTTGCTTTCCGTCTTTCTTCTTTCGACGCTTAATCTTTAAGGTCACTGAACGGATCTCAACCAAACTTGGACACATATTCACTTATGACTGTTATTTGAAAAATTTGGTCCGAAGTCCTCCGGGCGTTTACTCCCACGGGCTGGGCGCAAAAACGCTGTTTGGAACCGACTTCGCAATTTGACCGAAAATATCTCTGCAACTCAACATGATATCAACAATCGGAAAGAAACTCGTCAATCTACAGGGACTCCCCTGCACGCTCCTATATTTGGTGAACTTTGGTCCACAAACGGTCAGAATGGTCGGCAAGTTTTGCCAACCCCCTAACGTTTGCGCATTAGACGAGCTGCAGGCTCATATTTGCGACACATTTCGGTTTAATCGTATTCGCTAGATGCGCCTATGGTCGATGCAGATGCCAAAAGCTTGGTTAGAGTTGGTGAGGCTGCGTGCCGGGCGGGCTCACGCTGGACTTTGCCAGGCATCTAGTTTCATATTCTTCTTCCTTTCGTCTTATTATTATTATTATTTTTTTTTACCCTCGGTATCTAGTATTCCCGAGGGATTTAAAAAATT
>Ga0209780_1002747_pt1 | contig 12706 bp, 9 predicted proteins | sample WorMetexBAHAMAS2_FD_187384 | JGI IMG/M metagenome (GOLD analysis project Ga0209780, IMG submission 187384) | Marine gutless worms symbiont microbial communities from Max Planck institute for Marine Microbiology, Germany - Inanidrilus exumae... | ecosystem: Host-associated > Annelida > Digestive... | reverse complement strand
GGTGTACACAGATTCACAGCACAATGGTCATAACAAAATGATTTTTGCTGTTTCCTACGTGTGATAAATAACTAGAGTAGACCCTTACACTTAAGTGTTAAACTGATGATCAGTTTTTGTTATTAATAAAGTATAGGGTCTATGCGGTATGGATGAGCTGTGCAAAAATGGCTGAACTGATCGAGATGCCGTTTGGATGGCTGACTCGTATGGGCCTAAGGAATATATATTGCGGCGGACGAGTGCATTCGACGCCGCGAGGGGTGACAAGATGGCGATGCGGTGTTTTGCCAAATTACTTTGTAACCCGGATTCTTTGTATATTGTCTGCGTTGTATACGTAATATGTTTATGATTAGTGTTCGTGTGTTTTATGCTTTTGACAGACTTTGTTTCAGTAGCAAGTGGTATGCAAGAAACAAATGGAGTGGACATGGAAAAAATATTGATATGACTTAAAATAACTTAACTAACGAAAATGGCACTAGCTAAATGCGAACCTCTGCCTTCAACACAAATAGCCTACGCCGCCGCTGCTGCTGTTGCAAGCGTGCCCACTCCAACAACATGACTCTGTAGATCTACTAGAGTAGTTCGGCATCCGTCGTCAGCTCCGCCCAGTGTTATAAGGTTCTGACAAATAGTATGTCTTTGACTGAGAGATACGCAGTGTACGTTTAACCCATTTGGTCCAGAGTTCCAAAATGGGAACAGTAACTAAGCCAGACTGGCTAACCGGTCACGTTTAATTTTTGACTTTCGGGCATTCCGGCGCTCAACCGTGAGCGCCGGAATGCCCGAAAGTCAAAAACTAAAAATGGTCGCTTAGCCAGCCTGGCGTTCAACCCCTGAATTACAATTCAGGGGTTCAAAATAGCTACACCATAGTGTAGCTATTTTGGGAACACTGAGCTAAAATTGGTTAATGTGTATTGTCGTGGTTGGACAGGTGAGTGGAAATACGACGACCCTGTTGTTGTACGGTTTGTCTGCGTTCACTAACTACTCATTCTCAGTGGAGGCGTGCACGGTGGCCGGGTGTACCGCCAGCAACCAGTCTAACCTCGTCACTACACTCTCCTACGGTACGTTCAGACTTCAGAGTGACAGACCGTTCTTTGACTCTGTTTCAAGCTCAGTTTTCGACATCAGTTCAAGGCGTAATTGTCAGTCCGAAACGCGTTCGTGTTTTACTTGGAGTTGTTTGCACATATCAGCGGGCTGAGATGAAGAACTGAAGGTGGATGTGTTATGTTAAAGAATCAGACAGGTTCACGCGTAATTGGTTGCGTGGCACAGTGGTCTTTGGCCGGCGAACTTTCCCTGTCCTGCGCCCGACCTGTTGTGGACGGATGACCACTTATGTGGGTAAGCCGTCCGCTATATATAGATCAACCAACCAGGCCAACTCAGCCTTTCATTCCTTCGGGGTCGATAGATGAGTAGTAAGCTGCAATTGGATGTCTCTTACCTCAATTAGAGGTGGCGCCATCTGGTGAACGCTTACGAAAGATAGGCAGGCATGGTGTATTTGCAGGTAAAACTGTGTGATCCATGCCTGAGTGCTTTGAGATATACGTAGTATAAAAAGGCGCTATATAAATACTCTTCCTTTCCTTTTATAGTGAGTTGAGAGGGACAGAGAGACTATAGGAATTGACAATACAATTACAGTACTGGTGCAGCGAAATGGGTTGAGATGGTACAGATGCTGTGTATTCGATGGGGTCCAGATCCGTCAACGAAAACGAAGACCGATCCGGAGGACTTAGAGCTCAGAAAGTGCTGAGATAAGCGACCAGGTCGAATCACAGTGAATTCAGAGGATACAGTAACTTGGACTACTTTTGGGCTAGTCTGCGGACGCCTTTGGGCGGGAGTTTCGACGCCGGCCTTGCAACCAGGTGATCCACGTCGGAACGATCGCATATCGGTATCTATATATTAAAATAGGACTGTCGCGATGTGTGCGTACGGGCGTGGCTTGGCTGGCAGGCGCCCGGCAGGCACAGGCGGCAAGCGCCAAGCTGCGGACCGAAATAGACGGCTCGGGCGGCGGCGGGGGGTGGCTTACGATGCGCGCGGGTACAAGCAAGGCTGGGCAGACAAACGGGCGGGCAGACGGGCAAGCCGACGGCCCAAATCGAGCCAAAATCACGCGTTTTGGCTCGTAGGTTTAATACCCGGTCGCCATTTAGTCTAGCTGATCTTTATGCAGTTATTACTTATTTACAGTTTTATATTTAGGTCTGCTTTTCGGCCATGGTTGGCCATCCCAACTGTTGCTAAGCTGTTGTTTATACGCATGGCCTACTAGGTCGAATCAGCCTTCCACCCTCCGTGGGATGGTAAAATGAGTATCAGCTTTAGGGCTGAGTAATAATAAATGGCGATGGTAGATGCGGATGGTAGCTGCCATTTCCGGCGGACTCACAGTCCAAGTCGATTGGCTTGGTGACTTGGTCTGAGGGTTAGCGGCCAACCGGTGCTTAGTCTGCATTCATCAAATGAACCGGGTGAACTCTCGCAATGGCTTTGCCATGATGACAGCACCATAAATATCATCTCGGTTATTATTATTATTATTATTATAGCGCCAGACGCTGTCGCTCGTCCGTCGCTGGAGTCGATCAGTTCGTCGGCTGTGAAGGTGTCGTGGTCTGCACCTCGTCAACCTAACGGCATCATCACTCGCTACCTGGTTGAACGTCGACTAATCCTCGACGACGGCGCCTCAGCAGACCCGGTCACCGTCACCGTGGTCGTCGTACCACCGTACCGTGAGAACTACGAGTACCTCGACGAGTCGGTGTCCTTGCGGCCGCATACGACCTACGAGTATCGTGCTGCCGCCCAGACGAGTGCTGGACTAACACACAGTCCATGGACGAGCATTGTCACTCGATCTGCCAGTACGTCACTCTAGTCTTCTTTCTCCTTCTGTTTTCAACGTTTAAACAGCTGGACATTTTTAACAACCGCGTTAGCCGGGAAGGCAAAGCCATCGGGATAGCTTCCGTCTGTCCTTCCGTCCGTCCATCTGTCCGTCCACTTGTTTCCACTCTTATCTTTTGACCCGACCTACCTTTGAACTTGAACTTTTGTGCGCGTGTGCGTCATGACTATAGTTCGCCCGGGATTGAAAGTGAAGGTCATAGGTCAAGGTCAAAGGTCAATGTCCAGCGTTTAAACAGCTGAACATTTTTAACAAAGGTTTTGCCTGGCGAAACCTTTGTTGAAAATGTTCAAAATGAAAAGAAATGTTCAAAATTCGCCCCCGTTTATTTCAAAAACAGATGGTAAATTCTCTACAAGTTTTATTCTATCTAAAAACTGTAATGCACAGTCAATCAGATTTTCTGATTTGTATTACTACTCAATATACACAGTGTCCCAAAAATATGTCCACCGTTTTATTTTTTGAATAATGCTGTCAAAAGTTAACCCATTTTAATAATTTTTGTTTGTAAAATCCTGAGAAAATTTGACATCAAAAGCTTGTAAATTTGCCCACTTTACCTGTCAGCTGCAGCCACTTTACCTTGGGAAATCCAAAACAATACTACTAATACATACTTCTGATTATTTGCGTCACATTTTCTGAGGATTTCACATACCAAAAGTCATTAAAATCGGTTAGTCCTAGAAAATATTTATAGTCTCTGGTTGTATGCAGGGCCTGGTGGTGTTCTGGCTCCTCGTGTAGAGGTGCTTGGAGCTACTGAATTAAAAGCATCGTGGACTCCGCCAATCAACCCGAATGGTCTGCTCATCTCTTACACAGTCCGGCTGCCACAGCCTCGCTATGACGTCAACGTCAGCGTGACGTCACTCAACGTCCGGGAACTTGACCCATATACACTGTACAATGTCACGCTGACCGCATGCTCAGGTAACTAGGTCACCGGGTTTTTTTAAACTAGGTTAGTATGTCATTCACGAGGTCGTCGAAGGCTTTGTGAAACAGGTGGATTTTAATCTGGGAGTGAAAGATTGAGGGAGTTAAGAATGACGAGACTGGCGATGTCTCATGTTATTTAGAATGCATCATTTAAGCGAAATAGTCATGAAGTGGTAATAGTATTCTACCATATGGTGTATTCGGCAAAAAGTTGGGAACCGCTGATCTAGACTGCATTAGAGAACGCCACCCCACCAAATTCCGCTACATTATACAATTTTGAAAATTGGTCAGCATCTGGCGAAGTTGCAGGCCAGAATTCAATGCGCATTTTTGACTCACGTTGTTTTTTTGCGCTAGCGTTTATAGTGAATTTCTCGAATTTTTAAAAACGCCAAAAATTCACGATTTTTTTTTAATTTAAAAAAAACTACCTTTTGTTCTGTGCATGTTATAATGACGACCAATACTAACAAGATGCAGTGGGAGACGGCAGACTCTGCCGCCGGTGCCGCCACCTGGCGAACTGGACGACACTTACGCGTCTTCTTTGATTCGGGTGTGTGCGCTCCATCAAATGGAAACATGGCGTCATGCACAAAACCGGAAGTACGTAACGTTGCCGTCAAAGGAATAGGCCTGCAAGTACCGAGCCACGGCCATGTACAGAAGATTTGGTGAAATTTGGACGTGTGGTTTATGAGATAGGACCTATGTGAGCGGACAGACAAACAAACTAACACACAGTCACGCTGATCACAATACTTTGCATCAAAACAGGCGGCTAAGTCTTTATGGCTTTTCCTTTGAGCGTAGGCCTAGATAACGAGGCTGTATATCATGTATTGTACGTTACAGACGGCGGATGTACGGAAAGTCCGGCGACCATAGTACGTACAAGCCCCGCCCCTCCTGATGACGTCACGGCTCCGGTGGCCACGCCCATCTCACAGAGCTATATATCGGTAGTTTGGCAAGCGGCTGGTCGAGCTAACGGACCAAACGTCCGCTATGAACTGAACAGGATGAAGATACTGCAACCTCTCGACAGTAAGTTGGTTTTTTTGCGCCAGCTTTTGGGCATGCGATAATATCGTATCGTATCGTGTCGTGTCGTATCGTACTGCATGTTTTGCATTCGTCGTCCTTCAAATAAAAAATGGCTCCGAATGTAGACGGAGCCTCATTAATAAACCGGGCCGTAGTTGGCAATGAAAACTAGAAAAACTGTCGTCGATCGAGCATCGAGGTCAGACCGACCGCGTTACTGAGTTACCACACCCATACGCGCTTCGACCTTGATCTGTGACCTTGACTTTCAATCCCAGGCGAAACGAGCTATGGTCATAGTTCAAAGGTCAGTCGGTTCAGAAGATAGAGTGAACAACAAACGGATGGACAGACGGATGGACGGACGTGAACGATTGCTTAACGTTCTCGGCTAACGCACTCGCACTCGGTAAACAGTCGTTGTTGGTGATGTTACAGGCAACGCAGTTGGTTTCGGCAGTTGGCTGAGAGTCTACTTTGGACCGTCCGGCGTGACGTACTATGATGATCGAAGTCTGCCGATGTTCACGACCTATCAGTACCGTCTCACCGTCTACAACGACTTCGCTTTCACTGTCAGTTCGACCTCGTCCCCCACTGCCACGTTCGGCGGCGTTCCCACACGACCTGCGAACGTCTCGGCTGACGCAATCAACCACACCAGCATTTACGTCAACTGGACATTGCCACGTGAGTCAACGGTGCCATTACGCTGACCGTGTTTAGCGGAAAGTAAGTAAGTAAGTAAGAATAGTTGAACACGGCGCAAAAAAGCAACAGTCAGTATGCGCCGCAGGCCTAGACAAACAAAGTGTCTTCAAAAGTCTCTTAAACTGTACAAGTGAGGTGTCTCTGTCACGTAATGTAACAGGCAGAGAGTTCCAGAGACACGGTCCAGCGACGGGAAAAATCCTGTCTCCGAGACGCGTTCGTGTTCTTCTTGTGGCACACGTCAAGACATCAGCCGATCGCAGTGATCGGCGGCCGATGTCGGTCAAGAGCTGACAATCTTCAGCCAGGTACTGTGGTAGCTGTCCGTGTAATGCCTTGTACACATGAACAGCTAGCTTGAAGTCAATGCGCTGTCGAACTGGTAACCAGTGCAGCTCCGTGAGAACTGGTGTGATACAGCTCCCGTAAGCGTAATGCAACAGTCTGGCGTCCGTCCGTCCGTCTGTCTGTCTGCCCCGCGGCATACTCACCGTGATTCGCCAGAGGGCAGCATGCGACGAGGCCGGCATACATTTCGGCCCGACAAATAACGAGGAGTTACCGACATACTTGATTAGTCCATAGCGTCATTTTGTTGTTGACGACCCACTATGGAAACGGGCCACTCCCACTCTACGTTTGCGTCGTTCGTGAACACTGGCCGGATAAATCTCGTCTCCAGGCTATTTGATTACGCCCTGGAAACGTCCGGATGAATCCAGTCGGCAGTTCGGTGAAAAAGTATGCCACCGACGATGCTCCAGGTCTACTTCGAGGAGCAGGTGCCCACAATGAGCGGCAGGGAACAGTCTGGAACAGAGCATAGAGATGTTTTGAGCACACAGCTTTAGTAGCAAGGTCAAGACTCAAGCCGAGTATAAAGCTAGCGGCGTCAAATTTTATACAAAACGTTTCATCGGCGTCCCAGGCAGGGAATCTTCCAATTTGGGGAACTTTGCTCCCCCAGAAGCCCAAAATCGGACGAATCGGCCACCGCGTGAAGGACGATGAATGTTCCAGTTGGTGACTCCACAGCGTAACGTTTACGCATGATCGACATGTGTGGATATACCGTTAAGAGATAAGCAAATAAAGTCTGGTGTATCTTGCGTATATAAAACCGGATCTGTTTGTGTGTCTGTCTGTTTTTTGTTCTTTTTTGTTCTTAGTTTTTATGCACGTGCCACAGTTTTGAGCAGATCCGCACGAAATCTGGCGTGTGGCATCTTTATACTCTACCTGTGGGTCATGTGCAGGTTTGAAGCCTGCGAGTGTTCTCTGTTTGTACGTGTGTAGCGGTGACAGAGTTACGAGGCTCAGTCAGCGAGCTGACACTGCACGTTATCAACAAAAACTCGACCGATTCCAACAACTCGATAACGATAACGATACCGGTTGATGTCAGCGAGACTATCGTGTCGGCCCTTCAGCCCGATACCGTCTACTCGTTGCTGCTGACTATCACTGTTCATGGAGGACACAATATCACCAGCCAGTCGGCGACCACACACACCACTAGCGGAGGTAGGATGGCTATAATTGCAGGGGTGGACACTGCAGGAGTGTAACCTGTCCGACTATGTGTGTACAACTTTATTTCACCATCACATGGTAGCACAAAATAAGAAAAACAGAATAAACAAAGAAGCAAACAAATAAGAATATAAACAGACAAGGAAGAATACAAGCGCAAAACACGAATACGCAAGCAAAGTTAAGGTAGCGCAACACTTCGCAGTTGTTGTCAACTTAATTCAACTGTCGCAAGTTTATTATGCTGATCGTCCACCTTTGTTTACTACACGTTGGTCATGTCACAGGGCGTCGCGCGGTGCGTCTGCAACAGCTGAACATCTATTTATTTATTTATTTATTTATTTATTACTATGTATAAAACAATCACGTCAAACGCCTGATAATGATAATATAAGCACATAAAAGACAAGCAGAAGTACAAAAATAAAAAATACGAACTAATAAAAGCAAACAAACTAATTGAAACACAATACAAACGAAGTAAAGCAAAAAATCAGTAGCAATCATCAAATATCAGTGTTTGTTTGTTTGTTTAACCGACGTAACGATATACAGGAGTTATGCTCAAACTTGCAACAAGTTTACAACAAATCGAAGCAATGAGCATAACAGGGTATACGCTTGAGGCTGGTCACTGGCACTAAGCAAATATCGCCAATTATAACACCGTATAGTGAAATACAATGCAACATTATTTTAAAGATTTCATGAGAATTTGCAGCAAATGATTGCGTATACATACCGCTTATGTTACTTATGTTAAAACTCGTCGGTCTAATTACGAACGATGGCATGCGTGCCCAAACGGAGCCCGTGGCGAGATTCGATAAAATACACCTGTCACTTCGAAAACAAATCTTTGTTTCATTCGGACCACTCAGTCCATGACTGCAGTTGGAAACGTATCAGCCAAGAAACAAGTGGATGCGTCAGATTCCAAGGATGAAGAACCATGCCGTCTTCACTGACATATTTACAATTTTAGAAAGGGGGTCACCCACTTAAAAAATCAAGTTCACTTATGGATTTGTCAAATTCTCTGTTAATACATTTGTGAGAACTTTTCCAGCAGACCACAGCGCCTTGCGTCACCTTAGACAGCCAGCGTCCTGCAGTCCGTCGCTGAGTGTATTCACGACGTCGTTAACTCGGCGATGTTGTGTTGATATCGCGTGTCGCAGTGCCTGAAGGCGTCCTCGCACCTGTCGTCGTCGTCATTAGCGACACGTCAGTGCGAGTGTCATGGCAGGTGCCAATCAAGCCGAACGGACCAATCACCGCCTACTTCCTCTATGTCGATGGCGTCATCGTGGATCCTCACACCACCTGGCCGTCGTCCTATGTTATCGACGGGCTTCAGCCGTATACCGTCTACGTTATTCAGGTCTCTCTTTCTCTGTCTGTCTGTCTGTCTGAGTGTTTTTATCTCTCTTTTTCTGCCTGTCTCATCTTTACTAAAGTCATGAATGTTGCATATCTGCGTTGTCGAAATAAAACTCGCTGACAAAAGTCGTTATAAAAGCTTTCGACTTTATTTATCGCACCGCGAAGATCATAGGCCCGCGTTAAGTATCCATATCCATATTTTCGTATAAATTCCCGTTGACATATCGCAACAAGAGTCAGGCCCGTAGCCAGCTCAAAATCTAGTCTTTGTACAACATTATGATTACTAGATGGAAAATAGTCTGAGAGAGTACAAATCCCCGCGAAAGCGTTCTTCAGCCAATCAGCGATAATCGCATGAGAATGTCTGTCAGTCGTCGATTTGTTATTGTTTCGAATCCGTTGAAATGCGCGCGTCAGACGTGTTGTATCTTGTTGCGTCAGTAGCTGAAGAGTGTCATTCGTGCATGAATATTTTCGAACGTGGTCGATTCAGTTTTATGTTATTTTAAGTTTTTTTGCCCTGGTACTTAGTTCCAAGGGAACTTAGAAATTAAAGTAATGTGAGAAATAAAAATAATGTTTGCAACGGAGTAGCTTGAACGTGTTTTGGAACTAGACCGCGTTCCCGTTCCCTTTTTGCAGTGCCAAGTGGACAAGTGTTTCCAGCTCCTCTGAAGTTACGACCTAATGACACTATACAAATCTGTTTATTATCATTATTATTGTTATTATTATTTATTTTTTTTTTATTTTTATTATTATTTTTATTATTGTTGTTGTCGTTGTTGTTGTTGTTGTAGCAAGTAGGAAGTCTCTTTCGTCGCCAGTGGCGTTTATCGTTTGTCTTCGGATTTCCTTGACCTTTTTAGTTTTATTTTTATTTGGTTTTTAACTTTTTTATGTGCGAAATGAAATTCTCTCGCGGCGAAAGAATGCGTGAAACTACGCTGTTCGCAGGTGGAGGTGTGTACGGTGTACGCCTGTGCGTCGAGCGATGGAGTTTCAGTGACGACCGCTGAGTCTCCACCAGTTGATCTGTCATCGCCCATCGTCGATGTACTTAACTCGACAACGGTCGTCGTCAACTGGTCACCTCCACGACACAGCAACGGAATCATTATTGAGTATCAACTCCACCGAACAGCGGTCTTTCCTGCCTGCACGTACGATCTCACATTTTCTATCTATCTCACATGTTTACTTTACACATATTTACCCACCACTTTGTGGTCTACGTGTAGATAGGGTGAAGCGACGTCACAGTGATCTATGGTGACGATACGATCTCCATGTTGTAGGACATGATGTCGTACTTTGCGAAGTTAACTGGTAGAGATTTGTCACGTTATTTGAATAAAACTGTTTTTAAGAAAAGCTTAGTGCTAGCGCCAGATTGGCGATCTGACTGTAAGTGTAAAAGTTTTTACAATCGGCAGTCAGTCTACACCGTGGGTCAAAAAACGCTTCATTCATTCACATGACTGTAGTTTCTAAAGGTAAAGGTAAACGTCGGTTTCTTATATAGCGCAGCTTACGCGATGACCGGACCAGCGCGCTTTACAATCTCGGAAGTGGCAGTTGATTGGCAAGAGCCAATGGCGCTGCAGCGCAAACTGCGGCCATCCAATTGCACGCGTTAACGTACAATTGGACCCGCGTTATGCAGCTAGCAAACACACCACCGCTCCAATCAACCGCACCAGGCCTTCATTCCGTAAGCATTCACCAGACGTCGCCACTCGTGCGAGAAAGCAAACATCCGATTACAACTTACTACTCAATTTATCGATCTCGAAAGGATGAAAGGCTGAGTCGACGTGCGTGGCTGATATGTTGAGTGTTGCATTGCAAATTAACTCAGTACACCGTGCGCCAAAAATTATAGAAATCGGTCAACATTGTTGACCGATTTCTATAATTTTTGGCGCACGGTGTACTGAGTTAATTTGCAATGCAACAGTAATTTACTTTCTCATCGCACCTACGTACTGCTGCTACACTACCTTGGGAAAGTGCACAATGATAACTTTCAGCCCTATCAACCAAAGTTACACATTACAGTTGCACATCTGCACAACCAGTCCGAGTCCAAGTTACTACAGCAAGTGTTCAAAATGTCCTTATTTTTCATTCACACAAGCCTAAAGTCTCTACCGCCATTCGTCAATAGCATCGTCCACAATGCTCTGCGACAAGATATTCCACGTGTCAATCAAACGCTGTCTCAGATCGGTCAATTCTACACACGATCCTGCATCATGTCCCTTGTTCGATAGTCAACAAGACTAAGATCACGACTGTTCGGAGGCCCAAAAGTCCTGAGGATTTTGGACTTTCACGCCGAAGGAGCTTGATTGTGTGACGTGCCCTGTATGATGGCGCACTCCGAGCACTGTCTTACTGAATACAACAATTAATGTTTCCAAGGTAGTGTAGCAGCAGTACGTAGGTGAGGTGGGTAAGTCCGTAACTGTTATGTTGCAAATTAACTCAGTACACTGCTGCCATATTATAAGGTATTTTTTATCTAGTTGTTCTTGTTGCGTATAGACAGTTTTATGTGTTTTCTATTTTATATTCATGTATAGTTTAAACGACTTCTCTATGTATTTCATGCATATCAATGTAAGTGGCCAATCGGTCCTTTTGTTCAATAAATTAATGATACATCGTGTGCCAAATGTTATGAAAATCGGCGTTTTTTGAACCACGATGTACGTTATGTTATTTTTTATTTATATCTCGCCTGCGCAAAAATGATTGTTTTGCTTTAAAACAGTCACGGTTTAGCCGATTTTATGCACGTGAAATGGATGTCGAGATATTGTGTACTAACTGCAGAAATGGACAGCATTCATCTGTCAGTTCGACCGCAGTCAGCTGTGCCTACGTCCAGTGTCGGAGAACCGAGAGTTTCTGTGGAGATCAGTGCTACTCCGGACGTAAGGTTAGTTACCGCGACCGTAGATCGGTCTTTCTACGTGTTTTCATCGGCACTACGCGGTAGCCCAAAAAACCTGGCCGTTAGTCACTGTTAGTCAGTAAGATGCCAGACGTTTTAGCTCCGTGTGGGCCCGAGGTAATCCCCCCTTTCTTCCATATCTCTTTACTGCTCCACTTCCCCACAGTCTACTCTTATCTTTTATTATTTTTTTACTTTTTCCCTACCTCGCGTGGGGCCGGGGTACCCCCTTTCCGTCTTTGCTCCTCCCTTGTCCATTCACTTCCTCATCTTTTGCTCTTTATTACTTTTTTTATTTTTCTGTTTTCTCATTCACTTTACTTATTTTCTTCTATTGTCCATCCGATCCCTTTCTACCAGAATCGCCCCACTCCGTTTTCAGGCGTGAGGTTGTAGGAGGCGACCGAACCTGGGTTTAGTTTGTTTTGTGTTATGATTGTGTTATCTGTATTGTTTAGTTAAGATTTATTCTGGTGTTTTGTTGTATTTGGTTTAGTTTAGTCTTGCGGTGTGATAGTTGTCTTCCATTGTTGTAGGCGCTGGCGTAATAATTTAAATGAGCCTCTTGATCCCTTTCCCTTTTGGGTGGCTGCTGTACAAAAAGGCGGCCAGGGTTGAGGTTAATATATCGCTGGCCTTCCTTCACAGGGTAGGGATAGCTCTCCACCCTTGACCTTTTGTCTCTGATATAGCCATATTTGTGCTGAAAGGGGACGTTAAACTCCAACTAACTAACTAACGTTTTTCCCTTTTTCGCTCACTTCATCTATTTTCTTGCTTTTCCACCTCTTTCCATTCCATCAGAATAGTCCCACTATTTTTCCTGGCCGGATACCGTAGGAGGCGACTAAACTTGGCTTTAATTTTTTTGTGTTGATTTTGTGTTATATGTATTTTTTAATTAAGGATGCATGCTTTGTGTCGTATTTGATTTAGTTTTGTCTTGCTGTGTGATAGTGTTAATATAGTGCTGGCCTTCCTTCACTGGGTAGGGTAGCTCTCCAACCCTTACCTTTCATCTTTGATATTTGTGCTAAAAAGGGACGTTAACTCCAACTAACTAACTAGCCAGATGTTTTACAAGATAATGCAACGACATTTTTACGGTGTAGTAAAATATTTAATGCAAATTTGCTGCTCAGTCGGCGGTGAAAGAA
>Ga0209780_1002746_pt1 | contig 12708 bp, 8 predicted proteins | sample WorMetexBAHAMAS2_FD_187384 | JGI IMG/M metagenome (GOLD analysis project Ga0209780, IMG submission 187384) | Marine gutless worms symbiont microbial communities from Max Planck institute for Marine Microbiology, Germany - Inanidrilus exumae... | ecosystem: Host-associated > Annelida > Digestive... | reverse complement strand
GGGACGTCGCCCGCAATCCATCTATGGACCGTTAGATAGAGGAATGATGTAGCTACAACATTGCTGCTGGAAGTTTTCAGACAAAGAAACTTTGTAGCAGACTTTTTTTTCGACAGAAGTTGGATTTTACTGGCAAAAACAGCAAAATCGAGTTTTGTGCCACCCTTTGGGAGACTTAGGGGTAACGTACACGGTTCATCTATGGCTCGTTGCAAAGCGCGTGGTCGACTTCCTATTAGTGCTAATAAAGAATCCGTGGTCATTTGCCAGCCCCCATTGTAAATGGGGCAGAAAATAGCTTTTGAAAATGGCCGAATTTCCGACTTTCAAGGGCTCGTGACCTTGACCTTGGATCGGGTCATACTGCATACCGTCATGCATCACACGTCGCCCTCTACCTACACACCGAATTTCATTGAAATCAAATAAACGTTTTGTGGACGGACGGATGGAAGAACGGACGGACGGGCTGACGGCCATTTGAGACCCATTTCATTAAGTCGACTAGTTCAAAGGTCACACAAATACATTTATAGAATACATGCGGTGATCAACGACCACACATTTCCGAGTGGGCTGCATTGAAAATAGTGACCAAAAATGACAAGACTTACCTTGATATATCGGACCATGACCACGATGCGTTTCCACAAAGGTAATAAGCCGTTGTACGAGATGAGCTCCTCAATCGTCACATCATCGCGTACTTCACCAAGTATGGACAGTTCAGCAATCCGTTTGTCGGAGAGCACCATATTCGTCACAGCACCATTTATAAACTGCGACATTAACAGCAATAGTGAACGCACCATTGGAATCAATGGCAACCAGTGCATGGTATTCGTATTGAATATAGTCCTTATCAGAATTCTTAGGTAATTGAATAAAGACATCCAAGGATTTCAAAACTCCTACAATCAATATGTAATGCCCCGTGAATTTTTTGAATGTTAAGTCTGAAATGCTGTCCACTGCAAAGTGCCACTGGGGCAAATGCCAATTCCCTTGCTCATCCTCCTGCAGTCACTGCCTATTTCAAACACAAAAAGCATTATACACATCTGTTTTGAGCAGATCTGCACGAAATTTGGCATGTGGCATGCATATCATCTGGATGGTCATGGGGGTTAGCGAGCGCCACTCGAGCCCGAGGGCTCGCGCTCCGCGCGCCCGAGAAATTCGGAACTAGCGGGCAGCAAGCACAATGGATCGAGTGCCATAGGCGAAGAAGCTCTATCAGGAAATTCGAAACTAGCTGGCGGCAACCAAAACGGATCAAGCGCCGTAGGCGTCAGATGTGACCGAAGTAAATGGTAAAAAGGGCAACGGAAAAAAGGGCAATGGAAATTTGGGCCACGGAAAAAACGGCAACGGAAAAATGGGCTACCGGTATAAAGGGCAACGGAAATTTGGGCAATCGCCAACGGTACAAAAGGCAACCTGCACCCGGTAAAAACGGCTAAGGAAAATTGGGCAACCTAACAATAATCCTTACCCTATAGGGGTAAAGTCAGTTAATAAACTAAGAACGCAATGCTCTATTAGTCGTTTGACTCTTTGATCCCGAGTAGACAGCGTCGCAGGTGAGTGTGTGTGAGTTGTCAACGTTTGATCATGCGCGACGGGAGTCCGTCGTCGCATAAGTCCAAGTCTTTATAGTATAGTTTATTTGCCTGAAACGTTAGCATACTGTTTGGTAGACACAAGACACAAGGAGTGACAACAACGGCCGTATAAGCGAGTGATTTCTTTAAAAGCGATCCCGTTAATAGTAAATTGGTTGCCCAATTTTCCGTAGCCATTTTTACCGGGTGCTGGTTGCCCCATTTTCTGTTGCCCATTTTACCTAAGTGGTTGCCCAAATTTCCGTTGCTCTTTTTACCGGTTGCCCATTTTTCCGTGGCCCAATTTTCCGTTGCCCTTTTTTCCGTTGCCGTTTTTACCGTGAATCGCGACCAAACACCATAGGCACAAGACTGTACCGGTAGTCCATTATAACATTGCAGTGAACGTGTAACAATGCTTCACAGTTCACAGTTTTCACCAGGTTCAGAACTAGTTTAGTTCAGTTCAGTTCATTCACCACAATGTGGTATCTACCGTCCTTCAAGAGACAACTGAAAACATTTTTAGTTACCAAGCTTTCCCATCACTTTGAATTGCTTCCTCATATTTGTGTACCGTGTCCTAGAAGCTACTTAGCTTATGCCACGTTAATCAGTACGTTCTACTACTACTACTACTACTACTACTACTAATGTGAACAGTCGCTGCAGCACGCATGTGTTTAGAACTGCAAACCAGCACTGCAATAAGTTCAGTTGCTGCGATATGAAAAGACCTTTAGACTCGATAACATTAGCAAGACTGTGCATTTTTGCAGCAGCAGTTACTGCTGGCACCATAGTGACATAATAAATTCTACATAACTGCAGTCACAACTAAGTTCCCAAGAATTTCTACACTTTAATATTTGTACGTGTTTTCAGAAACAAAATATTAAGATGCTGCAAAACATATTTTCTCAACTACCAGATGCATACTTTCTAATGCAATATCAACAACTACGATGGACAAACGATGCTAAAGATCACGTACCATTTTTAGGCTCAGGTGGGCTCAACGAACCATGGATTAAATGGAGAGCAAGATCCACCCACGGGAATAGGCAATCGTTGGGGCTGTCTGGCCCATTCAAAAGCATTGACAGACTTTGCTGCAGTGTCCACAGCAATAATTTAAAAAGCATCTCACAACATTTTTATTCTGTAAACACTACGGTCTAGTCCTTGAACAATAACTGTGCTGCTTTATGTATACTGATCTGGTATTTTTAACCGTATTTTAGCTTAATTCATTATTTTTATTTTTATTGTATTTTAGCTTGTACGGGACTGGTCGGCGCTAGCCATAAGTCGCCTTGTTTAGTTATTATTATTATTATTAGTAGTAGTAGTAGTAGTAGTAGTATTATAACAATACACAGCAAAAGTGATCATTAAATCCTCCATAACAGCGATGTGGCCTTTCATCAAAATTATATCTGACTTAATTCCATACAGAAGAACGTGTCCATTAACCGTAGACCACACAGCCACCTGATGTTTCTTATACACATGTGAAGCAGTTATATTTAATATTCCTTTCTTCACTACTATGCAATGTACATTAACACGCTCAGAACACTAACCATCATATTGATGAAACACTGATTGTAGCGCACGATGATGAACTTATCCACCAAATGAACATTAGGGTGGACTCCGAGTATCACGTACATATGCTGTCGACCAAAATAAAATAGCATATAAAATCAGTACCGTAAATACAATAAATACATGCAGGTCTGCATATCACAACAAAGAAGTGCTGATAATTTAATTGACAGAAAATGAAGATGCTGTGTTATATAGGATTATTAATTAGTTATGACTTAACAACGCTTTCAACACAATTTAGGTCATATCATGTCTCGAGATTTATAATTTATGATACAAGTTGACACTTCTCATAATATTTATAATATTTCTACCATGCAACGCTATGTTAGCATGGTATAAGCTGCCGTCGTAAGTCCGTCCGTCCGTTTGTCACAAGGCAGTATTGTACCAAAATGGCGGAATGTGGAAGGGTTATGTTTGTCAGATCTAGTAGTATGATTTGTTGCTTTGATGGGTTCTAAATCAGAAGGTTGAATTTCAGGGTCAGTCTCTGTTTGTATACCTGTGGAAACAGTTTTTTAGCTATGGAAGCACGTGATTTGAATTTTAGGTTCGACACGTCTGCGTGCTTCAGTGAAGGTCAGGTGGTGAGTGCTAACTGACTGACTGAGTAAAGGTTTTACGTCCCACTCGACACAAAGTAGGTCATTTCGGAGACCTAAGCTAACCTGAAAGAACACACAAACGACAAAACCTAAATAAACAAACAAAAAGAAATCTAAGCCTAACATGCAACAATGTACGAACGGCTCACATGTGTGTGCATATCATTGTGCACAACTGTCGTACACAACACAGTACAGAGCAATTCTGAGGGGGGAAGCACTTTAGGGAGTAGTTTATAAAGGAGCAGTATCATTTTGTTCGGACCTGAGGATGGGGTAAACTGTAGAATGCCGCAGTCGGAGAGAAACGGAAGGATCATGTTCAGGTGGGAGAATTATCATCATCATCATGAAAATTATCATCGTAATTAACATTATCACACAGTGGCACAACATAAATAGGCCATCGGACATTGAGTCAAGAAAGTGCTACATATTTCACACAGAAGTGTAGTAACAAGTGTAAGATGCGATTAACTTTAATGATGAATTTGTTACAAATTTAATGCTGAATCCCATGGAACAGTATTTCAGAAATCAGGCAGCATTTGATGAAGCCACACGCAAGAGGACAGTGGCATATTTTAGAGTCACAGTGGCCACTGACCTAGTTTATTGTGCCAGCCTGGATAATGACAACTACAAACAATGAACTCCATTTACAGCACACTAATCTCCAAAGATTACACAGGCAAAACGAGGGACATAACCTGCATTGAGCATGTGAAATATGCCAGTTGAACAAAAACTGAAAGAAGCTATACAGATAGCTAAGGTTCTAATGGTAGCAGAAAAAAAAACTATCACAGAAGAGACAATGGCAGCAGATAATCAAAAATAAAAAAATAAGTAACTTACTTGAAAAACATAGTCAAAAAAACGTGTGCCACTGCTTATGGTCAACGGAGTCAGCGACCCAGGCAGTATTTCTCTGCAACACAAAAAGCTCAGCTAATGCAGAAGGACAATGGCGTGTTATGTTAGTAAATTCGTGCTATGTTTCACGAGCTATGGCAGTTATAAAGGTTTCAAACAGCAAAAATGACCTTTAAGGCTATTCAAGGGCATTGGCAATGGTGCCATCTGATAGGCCACACGGTATTTCCTATTATCTTCCATTGCAACTATGTCTCTATCATGCACCGTTTCCGAGACAGTATGGGATAGCTGAATTTGCAGGACTGGAATTTGCAGGACGGAAAATGACGGACTGAAAAATAACGGAGTAGAACAAGAGCAAACGTGTGCATTCAAAGTTATACGGGTATTGTTTGAGGAAACTGGAGCAACAGTGTGATCGACAGCACTGACACCTACACTTAGCACGTATAAGTAAGCAGCAAGCACGTTGTTTCCGTCAAAGACGGCGGTGAGTAGAACAACAATGAAGCTGCCGACGTCATCAGTCGAGGCTGATGCAGCAGTGCGAGACACGCGCTACGCTAAAGTAAACGATAGCGACTTCTATCGTGGCGTTGTGGATGCCAGTGAGCACGGTTCTGCACTTGTGTTCGCCAGTGACGAACAGCTGGAGTTGCTGCATTTGGAGACTCAAGTGTACTTCGATGCCACCTTTAAAGTACAGCTCTAGTACCAACCGTCTTCTACCAGCTATTCACCGTGTTTGCATCATTCACAGACGCAGCCTTTCCGGTTGTATATGCACTGATGTCGCGCAAGACCCAGGCGCTGTATACTGGAGTATTTGCGAAAGTTAAGGAGCTCGTACCGGACTTTTCTCCCACCAGCGCCATGTGCTTAAAAAAATTACATGTCGTACACATTAAAGTTTTTCTTCATATGCAGTATATACGTTTGCTCTTGTTCTACTCCGTCATTTTCCAGTCCGTCATTTTCCAGTCCGTCATTTTCCAGTCCTGCAATTTCCTCCCCTGCGACTTCGTCCGTCATTTTCCAATCTGCAAATTCCACCGCGTTTTCTGGGGTGGTCCGTCATTTTCGTCCTGCAAATTCCAGTCACCCGACAGTATCACTTATTTCCCAAAATTTATAAGAGGTCACGTGACTCTATATACATCCCTTTTGGAAGTAATATATCATGCATGCACTCGTACTCCTCTGTGTCAATCAGCACACGAAATTTGAAGTGCAAAGCTTCACCAATTGCAAAGATATGATTGGGGCAAAATTAAAAAATAGCCCCAAATGGGACTGACGGTCGACTCTTTGCAACTGACGTTTCTGCCATATTCAAAGTCACGTGACACAGAAACTAAGCCAAATATCAAAAATCCAGCCCTATCAAATTTAGATATTCAATCAATCAATCAAGAGACATTTTAATGTGGCCTAAACAGCTAAAACTATCGCAAGGACCATTATGCAACGGGAAATGATAGCCAAATATTGTGCCCTAGTTCAAGAATCAGTGGTCAGTTACCAGCTCCCATTGTAAATGGCGGAGATAGCTTTTGAAAATGGAAGGATTTCCAACTTTCAAGAGCTCACGACCTTGACCTTGACTGCATACCGTCGTGCATCACTCATCGACTTCTTCCTACATGCCAAATTTCATTAAAATCAAAGAAACTTTTTGTGAACGGATGTACGTACGTACGAACGGACGGACATTTGAGACCAGCTTTATTAGGTAGGTCGACTCTGTCGAAGAGTCGACCTAAAAACGGGTCACGTGACTCTGACCACGCCCCTTTTAGGGATGGTTCGTCACCATAGGCTAGGATTTGATATCGTCTACCTGCATGCAAAATTTGACAATTCTAGCTTCAACCGTTCCAGATATATCACTGGGGGAGGCGTCAAAATTTACAGCGGGTATCGTGAGTGACGTGACCCTGACCACGCGACCTTTAAGGGTGATTTGTCATCCTTATGCTAGGACTTGACATACGCTACATGCATGTAAAATTTGACCACTCTAGCTTCAGCCGTTCTGGAGATATGGTTGGTGCCCACCAAAATTTAAATGGTGCACGTGACCTGACCACGCCCCTTTCAGGGACAGTTGACCATCCATGGGCTAGCACTTGCTATGATCAACCTTTCTACCGAATTTTAAGTCTCTATCTCGACCCACTACGAAAATACGAAAAGTGCTAAAAAAATAGCAAAAATGGAGTGCCTGGTCACTGGAAATAGCGCCATTCGATAGAGTGCATACGAGTTCCTATTAGTGTTCCATAACGACTATGTCGCTATCTTGCACCGTTTCTGAGATATAGCAAGATGTTGGTCTAAAATAGCCAATTTGAACCTACCCCACCTCTATTTGGCACTCCCGCAGAAGGTGACCCCGCTGGAATTACGCCGGGGTTTTAGGCATCAGAAAATTGGAGTCCCTGTGCTATCGTACTGCGTTGTCGGCGTGATACTATGTTTAGTCGTTTTGGTACAGTGCTGGCTTGTGACAGACCGACGGACGGACAGACAGACACACGACGACAGCATATACTGCGCTAGCATAGCGTCGTGCGGTAAAAACCATCCATGCACAAAGAAGATGATATAAACTGATCTGAATAATCTTCTAATTATTGCTGTTATTACTGGGGTGGTCTGGTGGTAACATGTCCAACTGCAGTGTCAGAGATCGAGACCAAACCCCAGTGTGGGCAGTTGTGTTTGTAACAACAACCATGGTGATACAGTGTTGCACATGCACTATACACCCTTACTGCAGTACCTAACTTAAGTAACTCAGCCTTCCACTCTCCATGGGATAGTAAAATCAGTAGTACACTTTCAGGCTGAGTAATAATAATAAATGGTGATGGTTGATGTGGACGGTAGATTAGCATGCTATAAGTGGATTCAGAGATAAAGTTGATGGCTTGGTGTGAGGGTTGGTGGCTGACTGGCGCTGAGTCTACATTCACCAATGAACCAGGTGAAGTTAGAGAACTCTCACAATGGCTACGCCATGTGACAGCATCAGAAACGTTGTCACGGTATTATTAGTGTAGTGGTGTAGATGCCATGATTTCAAGGAATAAGTCTTTTGTTTGTATTGGCTGTTCAGAACAACCAACTAGTACAGCAAAGGCCAGTGCACAGACTGGTGTTCGTAGTACCCTGGAATTAGTAAAAAAGGTAAAGGCTTCCCATACTCGTTACCGAGCTTTGGGCCCTGAGCTAATCCCACTGTACAGGCAGTCAGCCCGCAGGTGACTATAAGTCATCCACCCGGTGGTAGGTTGCCATTACTTTACGCTAGGCCTGCGGTTACCTTCCCAGCCGCAGAGCATCACCGCCCCTAGGTCGGCACCAAATTATACTGCTTGGTGACAGAGATGCACATAGGTGTGAAAAACTTGCCCAATGTTGTTACACAGCTTTGCCCCGAGTAGGAATTGAACCCATGACCTGTTGATTACAAGTCCAATGCTCTACCCGTTGCGCCACCACGCCACCTCTGACATTAGTGGACAAGTGTTATTACATGGGTGAAGTGACAAGTGTTAATCAGGGTGGGGAAAGGAAATGAAACTTGGGTGGGCTTTAAGTCCTCTGTATGAACACGAGCCTAAATTTGGGATCTGGGCCCCAGTAGGATCCACAGGCAGAGCGCTTAGTCAGGTGATTAGTGAATCCTCTCAAGGTATTTTAGCACTCGAAAGACAAATCTGTTCATCGTGCTGCATTCATGCAATGTTAAATGGTTTTACCCATTTTAAATGCATTTTCTCACGTTAAATGCTTACCGTACTTTGTTGCAATGTTGTTATTGTGATGATGTATGCAGCATACTGTCAACTACTGCAATAAAACTACTTTAAACACATAAAATAGACTTTTTGCTCAAACAGATAAAAAAACATACAGTGCTATGATCAGTGTTGTGTTCTGTGATAATTTTGGAGAAATTAAAAAAATGCACGAATTTCTGCTGCTGTCCATTTGGGTGAGCTTGGGCTAATTTTGGGTGGACTTGTTGTGGATGGAGACGCTGATGCAGCTGTGAAGATTAGAATATAAAATGGATGGGATGCATTTAGGCAAATAGCACCTCAACGTATCAATATGGGTGATGCACTTTTATGAGAGGGAAGCTGTACATTCCACGACAAAAAAATATGACCAGTATAGAAACAGAACGAGGCGACACTGACACTGGGAAGCCTGTGATTTCGTAAGCTGTTTTTTATTGCTGTAATATTTCGCACTTGGAAATTTCAGTTATATTTTCAGCAAACATTAAAAATTTTGCATATATTACTAGATCATTCAAGAGTGCTGCAGAAAGTACAACTAACTGAACATTGGAGGTGGTGAGAAACTCGTGGTCCGTTGCTAGTGCTGAGTCAAACTCGTGAATTATTTCATCGTCTGTTTCACGCTCAAGTGCAGTGACTGGACGAGCCTACACATAATGCCGACAAATCTCAGCAGTGACATCGCATTCTGCAACTACCGAACTACAATAAGATGTCTCACATACTGCATAGTATCAAATGCCACACTGAGTCATTTATGATTTGATATGATAAAATAATACAAAAAAGGATATAAAGTTTACTCAAACACCGACTGTATCCAATTCCATAACCAGCATAGTGTGTGCGTGTGTGTGTGTGCTGCACATAACAAATTTATTAACAAAAACTAAACAAGAAGATGCAGTCGAAGATGGCAGACTTCGACACTGGTGCCGCCACCTTGTGAACTGGACGAAACACACGTGTCGTCTTTGATTCCGGCCATTCCCTGCATTATATCAAAACATGACGTCGTCTACAACACCGGAAGTATACATTGCATTGCACTGTCGTCAAAGGAAAATCGAGCCACGGCCACAGGTAACATACAGAAAATTGGTGAAATTAGACATGTGGTTCTGAAATATGCAAGCGGACAGACAGACAGACAGACAAACATCTAGACAAACATAGATAAACGCTGATCACAATACTTTGCACCCCTACCAGAAATAAAATAATAAAATAATAAGAAAAAATATAAAAATGAAAATTAATAAAACTGTTCCATCTACAGTTCTCTTGACTTCATTGTGACAAATGAAGCTAACAATATTACCAACAGAATTAGTTATCACCAGTTTTGCAATTTCATCAGCACTGCAGATATGTACTGCTCTTACTAAGGGAACTGCAGTAAACGTATACACACATTTCACATAAAAACATTCAAATATTTCTTACTCAAAACTGAAACATGGCTATCAGTAACACTTGATCAATATGCAACATTCTGCAACCATAAGTGAACCAGGTCTACGATCCCTGTAGCTAATATATTGATTTAAATATCAAAAAGCAATTACACCCAAACGATATTTCACCAGACTTTTCACCAGACTTTTTCTCAAAACAAAAAATATATAAAAGATGATAATTTACAAAAAACATTATCAAATGTGCAAACAACAATATTAACCTGCAGGAGATAGACGGTGTTGTCCTCGCCGACTGCAAACTCAATATCTCGAGAATTACCGAAATGCTTCTCCAACTGCGTACAACAACATATTAGAAGCTCAGCTATTGCAGAGGGACCACACAATGTGCTGTCAGCTGAAATCTTGTAAACTGCTGCACAAAAGTATGAACAAGAGGCTCAGCTATCACCAAGAGACCCGTGCAACGCTGTGTCAGTTGAAGTGTTGTTAACTGTTGTATGAATAACGCAAACAGACCGCATGTCAGCCTCAGCAGCAATTTCATAAACTGTCGCTTTTTATTTGGTTACCTCATAGTTTTGTTCAGGCATCGTTGCACCATGTTCAACTATCACAAACAAGCATGAGATGCTCCGTGTCACATATACACGTATGCAAAAGTGAGCCGTACATGTCATAAACAAATGTCGTCGATGACCAACGTTGTTGATGACACCGCCTACTCCTCTACCAGTAAACCGTTGAGGATGAAAACCACCATGGTGGACGGACAAACATTTTCGGCACTAAAGCATCGAGACTTCTCGAGCGGTCATAAAACGCAATCTTTACCTACCCCACTTGCATTTGATGACCCCGCTGGGGGTGATCCCATCGCATTTTCGTCGAGATCTTTCACATAATAAAACTAGAGTCCCTGGGCTATTGTGCGGCATTGTCTTTATGATCCTATGTTCAGCCGTTTAGGTAGAAAACTGGCGTGTGACAGACGTACGGACAGACGGACGAACATACAGACACAGAGTCACAGCAGATACCTACCATTCCAGGTCCGAGCATTGTGTGGGTAAAAATTACATGGGAAATCATTCGTTTTTGACGTGACAGTTGAAACTAGAAATGCATGGCAAAGCCCAACGTGCATCCCGCCTAGGGAAAACGCGCCGGCAAAACTCAGTTGTTACTGGACCGAAGTTCACCAAATTTTTATCAAATGTAGAAGGGTCATCAGCGATGTAAACGCATGCATGCATATTGCGATCCTTCCATCACTTGTGGAACGCCAGTGCACACAATAAAGGCGGAATATAGCAATTTTCGCCAATTGGTGCCAAAATCGGTTACCATAGCAACGTTCGTTGAGCAATTGCAGGAAAAAAGTCGGATTGATCATGCCCACTCACATATGTATCTATCTTAAAAATTTTGTGAAGATTGGTGTATCGCGGTATATGTTGTCGTCGTGTGTTCTTCTGTCTATCCGTCTGTCCCTCACAAGACGGTATTGCACCAAAATGGCTAAATGCCAGACAATGGAAACAACGCCATACAATAGCCCATGAACTATAATGCCAAACATATCAGCAAAATTTCAATGGCGTCATCCACAAAAAGGGGGCGTCCTATGCAGATGGGGCAGCTTAAATAATTTTTACCCGCGCAATGCTATGCTAGCGCAATACTTGGTGTCATTGCAACGCCTCTGAAGTTACGACCTAATGGCATTATACAAATCCATTTATTATATCATTATTATTGTGTGTCTGTCCGTCCATCTGTCACAAGTCGGTGTTCTATGGAAACGGCTGCACCTAGGATCATGCAAACAACTACGTACGATAGCCTAGAGATGCCAGTTTGCTGACGCAAAAGATCTCGGCAAAATTCCAAAGGGGTCATCCCCAACGGGGGCCCCAAACAGAGGACGGGTAGGTTCAAATCGGCGATTTTCCACCAATAACTCAGACGCTGAAACAAAAAGGAAATAATAAAACATTTCTGTCGGCGCAGCTGTTGACTAAAATTTGGTTTCACTTTTACATCAGCAAAATGTCACTTGAACTGTAATAAACTGATATAGCATTATGTACAACCAGATGTCAAGTGGCTAGTTGGCTCAACAGTTTCAGTGTTCACTTTTAACGGACAGGATCACATGTAACACTAGCGGCTTACCCGGCCAAAGGCTGGTTACTCCTCGCGCCTACAGCGCTTTGTTACTACTCGCGCCACTCGCGCCTGTGGCGCTCATGGAAAACAGTCTAAGAGCCTAGATATGCAAATATGCTACAATTATTATTATTAGATTACATTGCAGCTGGTTGCGTGCAGGGCCGCATTAAGGCTAGTGCGGGCCCGGGTGCTGTGCAAAATGCGGGCCCCTTAGAGGCCTATAACCAGCTAACCACTCCCACCAATTGTGGGCCCCCAAAACTGGGGGCCCGGGTGCTCCAGCACCCCTAGCACCCCCCTTAGTGCGGCATTGGTTGCGTGGCACCATGGTAGAACGTCGGTCTTTGGCCAGCAAACTTTCCCTGTCCTGCGCGAAACCTATAGCTGACGGTGACCACTTACGTAGGTAAACCACCCGTATAGGTCAACCAACCAGGCCAACTCAGCCTTTCATCCCTTCGGGGTCGATAGATAAGCAGTAATCAAATCAAATCAAATCAAATTTATTCGCCATAAGTAAAGTAAACAATATAACAGTTCATATAAATCATATTTCACTTGGCTGGACAGACAGGCGACAACTTCGCACTTA
>Ga0209780_1002745_pt1 | contig 12710 bp, 6 predicted proteins | sample WorMetexBAHAMAS2_FD_187384 | JGI IMG/M metagenome (GOLD analysis project Ga0209780, IMG submission 187384) | Marine gutless worms symbiont microbial communities from Max Planck institute for Marine Microbiology, Germany - Inanidrilus exumae... | ecosystem: Host-associated > Annelida > Digestive... | reverse complement strand
CACGAGCACCGAGCATCTTTGGAACAGAAAGCTCGTTTCTCTGACTTCCCCTGTGTTCTCAGATATCTTCCTACCGAGATCACACAGTAGCTGGCGAGCTGATGTGTTAAATACGCCCAGTGTCTCTTATTATTATTATTATTATTATTATTATTACTGTTATTATTATGAATGCAGTGTAGAGCGTTATAGTTGTACACTCGTACTAACACTTCACTTTTGCAGTCGCAGCCGGCGCTGGGAAGTCAATATCGAGGATTACTGAGAGCTCATTTCGTTCTGATTCACGCCCGATTTGCGGCTAAATAACTGTCGACCGTCGGTCTGTTGGCCAGTTGACCGACGATGCCGTGTCGCAGGGCGGCGCACATCAAAGATGTCGCGGCCGTGGAGCCGCAGGCCGCCGAGGTCGGACGCCCGCCGACAAATCCTATCAGACGGTGCTAATGCTCGGCCGTCGACGGCGAAAGTTGGGTTAATCGCATCAGTGAGCTGGACAGCCGCGGGCAGCTGCGGAACTGATCGCTGTCAGTCAGCGGGCACTGCCACTGACCGACCTACCGCCGTCGACAGCGACCGTACGGCACACTTGTCACTGTCAACAGATGCGAGACGACCACACACACACGCAACATTTCACCTGCTTTCGCAACAACCAACATGCAGCCTATTCGTATTTCTTTTCTAGATTCGATAGCTTCCAATATCCAACCTCCACCGTAAGTTCTTTTCACTGACAGATGTAAACTACGAAAACCAAACATCCCATTGTTGCCAGATAATTAAAACATCCCACATTTGAGCTAATAAAACCGTTAGTACTAATTCAATACGTTGATTTTGTGTTTTAGATCCATATCAGCTGTTTGGACCGTTGTCTAGTCGATTGTCCAGCACAGGTGAGTTTATATCTTTAACCTCGTTGCTAGTTTTACTCATTCTTTCACACTTGTCACAGTGACAGATCATGTCATTTTATAGCCAATTATCCGACTGTATCTGTTACCAGCATAAAAATACTTTTAAAACACTTTTGAGATATATTTAAAATAGGTTGCAATTTACTTTCCATGTACTCGATAACCAGTGATACGCCTGTACACGTAGATTGTAGTCTCAAAATGCTGAATAATGAGAAAAGCATAGAACATAATTGTACGGTTAGTGTTACTAGATTTAAATTTGAGATATAATTGCATCTAATGAAGCATGATTAATGAATGATCTAATAAGATATTGTCCTCAGACAATCTTTTTTGGCATACCGCTTTTTACTTACACGACAGTATTACGTTAATTATTAAACAAATTGCCTAGTGTTAGGCTTTCTGAAAGATTAAAAAGATTTGACGCTAAGTATGCTGCTATAAAAATCTCAGTAATTTATTGATGCACGTACACCCGATTGTCATATATGTTTATTATGTTCGCACTGTTTTCTGTATCAACTGTCGTCCACGCTTCTGCTGTATTATTATAGCTCTTTTGTTGCTGCTGTTTTCTTGTCTTTTTAATCTATCAATTGCTGATGAAATAAAAATGTTCAAATGTATATACATTACTGAAAGAAGTGTTATATATAATTGGCTATGTGATAAATCGTTTTTTTACAATTTTTGACACACCAGACTGTCACAGTCGATAAGTCAGTATCGTCATCAAACTGTCATATAAAGTTCAGATAGATGATTTGCCCATAACTGACGAATTGACTGCTGCTGATGAATACATAGATAGGTCTTCATATTATGTTACATCATACTCGGTTTTACGGAATGTAACAGTCCACTGACTACTAAAAGTAATTGCCATAATGTGCCCTAGACGAATTTATTAGGCAAATATGAGAGATATGATGGCAGGAAAATGTCGTCGCTAGAAGAGATCCGTTCTTCACGAGTTGATTGACGTTGTGCGAGCGTTGACAGGCAGCGGTCAGATCCAGCTGTGGCAGTTTCTACTCGAGCTGTTGTCCGACGTCAGCAACGCGTCGTGCATAACGTGGGAAGGCACGTCTGGTGAGTTCAAGATGACTGACCCGGACGAGGTCGCTCGACGCTGGGGCGAACGCAAGAGCAAGCCGAACATGAACTACGACAAGCTGAGCCGCGCTCTGCGCTACTACTACGACAAGAACATCATGACCAAAGTGCACGGAAAGCGCTACGCGTACAAGTTCGACTTTGCCGGGTTGGCGCAGTCGATGCAGCCGACCGATCCGTCGACGGCGGCCGTCGCCGCCTGCGGCTACAAGTACTCGTCTGAAGGACTATTCATGCCGGCCGCCTACCATCATCATCATCACCATCACCACCAGCATCACGGCATCTCGGCCAAGTTCAACCTGATGACTTCCGGTTCCGGTTTCCTACCGCCGCCGCCTCCGCCGTACTGGTCGCCACCGGCGGCGGCTGCTGCGGCTGTGGCCGGCGTCTACCCAGGCATATCGGCAGCTGCTGCGGCAGGACGCTCGGTTGTCTCTCCACTGCCAGCCGCCGCTGGACACATTGCGTCACATCTGACGTCATATTACGCCTGAGCTCAACCTCGTGAATGACAAGAATTTACCGAGTCTTTATCTTGGAGCAGTTTGGAGATAATTACGTAAAAAGACCACCTTTAACGGTTTATCTTGCATTTCTTAAATCTCGTTGAAATCCAGCTCAAATCTTTGATGGTTCACCTAAATCAATACGTTTTAGAAAAACCCATCAAGTCGAAAAAAGAGATGCACAGTGCAAAGTCCCGTTCAACTAGTCACGAATTGCTAGGGAACCAGATCTCCTTTGCTAGCAAAACGCCCACAGACATGTCTACATTTAACCGCGCGACGCTATGCTAGCGCGTTATATGCTAGGCCCTGCGTCTGCCCGTCCGTCTATGTGTCTGTGTGTCTGTCCGTCACAAGTCGGAGTTCTGTCAAAAGGCTAAATATAGGATCATACAAACGTCTACAGTTTTCTGGTAATAAAGATTTCGATGAAATTCCAATACGGTCATCCCCAACGGGGGTTCTAAATACACACCTAGTGGGGGAAAATTTGCAACTTTTGACAAAAAAATCACTATATCTCGAAAATAGTACAAGATAGAGATATATTTAATGTCAAAGGTAAACAAGAAGTTGTATGCGCTTTATCCAATGGTGACATTGTCGATAACTTCGAGTGATCTTAATCTTCCCAAATCACCCCCTTTTTAACGCTTTGTGTCTTCCTTCAGATCTCTCACACGGCTGAAGCAAGAGTCGTCAAATTTTGTACACGGGAAGACTATATCAAGTAGTAACCTTGCGATGACAAACAACTCCCTAATTGGTGTTGTCGGGGTCACGTGATAAATTTTTAATGTTAGGGCCCCATCGTAATTCTGGAACGAATGAAGCTATAGACACTTCAAATTGACCGTAGTGAGTACTAGCATATGCATACTAGACTACCCCCAAAAGGGGTGTGTCCAGGGTCACGTGACATCTTAAAATTTTGGGAAATAAGTGATAAAACCTCGGAAACGGTGCAAGATAGAGACATACAGGGTGGGCCAAAACGTGAACCCCATCTTTTTTACTCTTATGGTGTAAATATCATCAAATATGCTGGAAAATAGTGTTTTTAGTGATATTTTGATATATTCGTGAACAAGCGCTTGGCACCGTGAGTGATCTTGACAGTTACTTTAGCTGTTTGTAACATTTCTAACCCCGATACCTTGGGAAATATAGCACGTATTTATTATCTACGATATTTTACACATGAATCGGAAAGCGTACGTGGTATATCAGGTCACAGGCAGTCATATACACTGAAAGTGAAAAGTTATAATATCGCGGAAAGGGTGCAAAATACAGAGTGATGCTGTTACTATGCGGACCACTAATAGGAATGACATATGGCCTATCAAATCGCGTCACTTCTGATGACCTTCGGTGACCTTCAAGGTGATTTTTCGTACTGTAAGCCTTTGAAATGCGATTTTTCGTGTAGTTATGCTGCAGTTGACAAGATTTCAACTGACAGAGCTCGAACCGCGATCCCTCTGCGACAGTTGAGCTTATTGTTATAAATGTTCTCATTGCGATTGTAACGCGTTTTGAAGCATGTTGTAACGCAAGGACTACATTATTGATATTTTTTGTTTTATTGTATGTATAACTGTATATAATCATCGATTTCTCTTCTGCAGTTTTAATGCATTGAGGATGGATGTCCTAAAATGACTGTGGGAATGGGTGAATATGAAACAAAAAGCACCAACAAAGACCAGACAGCAAGTAAAGACGATTAAATACTCAATTCGTCTTTGTGATAGACTGCACACTATGTAACGTTTAATTTCTCGTTCTCATAGTGAAATGCGGTTGTGAGATGACAATGAACACAATTACGAGATGCTTATGACTAGAGCGAGAAAGTACACTATCAGTCCAAATACTGGAACAGAATTATTTTCGCGATAACTATGACGTATAATTATATAAATTTACTGTTGTTACCAGGGATGATCGGCGCATAAACTTGCTGGTGAATAAAGATTTTCAAATGTACTCAACTTAAGAAGGCACAAGCAACAACGTAGTTAACATGTGGCGGTATTTGTCACGCAAAACATCCCGGATCAAAACAAAATGACATGAACACAATCGGTTCACAGTTGACATATTTATCGTGAAAAATTTGTGGCATTGGTTTTTATCGACGTGTAAGAGGTCATTTTGTACACATTAAAATCATTCACTTCATAGGATCGTTTAATGTGACGAAGATCGTACCTTACCATTCAAAATTTTTATTTGATCCGGAAATGCTTATAGTACCATAAAACAGACTTGTTTTTGCTTGTATCATCTTCATTTTTATTGCACTGTACACATTTGCGATTGTCATATTACTTACTTACTTACTTAGACAAATAAAAGCTGTGCTTAGTTGAATATAACTCACACATGTGCCACAGTAAAATTTGAAATTATACAACAGCACCGTTAAATATCGCGAATTTTGATTTCAGGTACGATATTGTTCAGAGTTATGCATGTGGGTGTTTTTAAAGTTTTTGAGACGAAAATAAAAGATTCCTACGGTCTATTTATTTCGTTTCTTTATTTTTTCTCATATTTCTGTCTACCATTATTTTTGTGGCAAATACAGATTTTCCAAAAACGATGTCACGACATCACAACGGTTCAGTTGGCCGGATTGGTTGAAGCGTAGTCTAATAACGGTTTTTAGCGGCGAAGAATTGACGATAACGCCAAGTACTGACGGGGAGCGAATAACGAGAATGAAAGACGCGATTGTTTTCGGTTCTGCGACGAAACTTCGGCGGCAGCAGGAGGTCGTCGCCAAATGCGTTTGCGCTGTCATCGGTGAAAACTTGACGCGAGCGTCAAAGACGCGGCGCCGTCATCTCGTCAGCTGCGATCTCGAGGGACGTTGTCAACGTCCGCCGCATGTCGGCATCCGATAACCGGCGACGTCGCTAGCAGCAGCCGACCGGATAATCGGCCGATGACGACGCCGGCCGAGCGGATAGTAATCGGCTTACGGCGCGACCCGGACCGCGTCGAATGGACTCGGAGAAGGAGGATCGTGGAAACCGGGACGCGGAATGTCCGTGGACATTTCCCGGCGACGAGAACTCGGACGACGTGACGGCGATTGACGGCGGATAGGACACGTGCACACATCATTAACGACCGAACGGCGACCAACACTATTAATCGCTCTCTCTTCTCCACACACCCGCAAACCGACCCATTCACACATAAGAGTCACGAAGCAATATCGTCGTAGGTGACTCCTCAGAGTCAAAACCGTTTCGGCAATATATAAATCTTTATTCAGTTAAGAGTTGCAGCATAATACATAGATTGACAGTGACGTAATTTCTTCATTTTATCTATGTCAGCTGTAAACATTTGCAGCACTTACAGTCACATCGCTGAGATGGCGTTAGCACTAAACTTTTCTTAAACCCATCAATTCAATTTCATTCAAATAACGTCACATATCATCACCAGTTAACTTCTCAAAGTACGGCAACTTACTCTACAAGATAGAAATCATAGATTACTGTGACACCATTTCATCCTATTCATGTACACTGTTCCCAAAACGACACTCATTTGGCTTGTTGTAACTTCGACGTACACCAACCGATTTTGATAATTTTTGGCAGATATGTTACCGAGAAAGCATGCAGTGGCAGTCACAATTATTTTTCGACTTCACCTAAGTAATGCTTCTGCATTACCTGGCAAATCTGTTCCTTGAAGTTATAGCAAGCCAAAGATCTGTCGTTGTTTGGGACACAGTGTAGTAACAAAAACCGAAAATACAAAAAACAAATAAGAGAATAACAAGAGCACGCCTGTAGATTTGTTACATGTACACAGCACTGTGGAATTACGTCCAAAACGGCCACAAACCAAAATGGCCACAAGTCAGACCAAAACGGCCACACTGAAAATCCAAAACGGCCACAAACCAAAACGGCCACATGATATGGTCATTAAATCAGCAAACATGTGAACAAATAACTTTGCCTTGACAAAGCTGGAATCATTAGCTCAGGCATTGAAACCACGCCAGAAGTAGGTTTAAACGAAATGCCGCACACCAATTCACCTTTGATCACAATGAAGCTGCTGCTCATTGCAGGTTTAACGTTTACGCACTGAGTACAGTAGGGTTTATGTCGCCGTGAGTAATTTTAACTACGAATTACTGGTTCGACCGGCCAACGTGATGTTGGGTAACTCAGAAATGAATTGCTCTTGATACTATTTGACAAAATGATAAGTTATCTTTTATTCTATTCCGCCGAATGCTTGTGAGCTTTTCTGTGGTTTTCAGTGAAGACAGTAATTAAAGAGAATTTTTCGGTGATCGCCTGCTTAGAAGATACTTATAGCCTACAGGTTCACTAAATATCACTAAGCGGCGTGCTGCTGTGCATACACGATGCAACAAGAAACAGCTATTGCAACACATTTCTACGATAAATGACCTTTAAGATTTGCAGTGGGTGATTTGGTCAAGTGACTTTGAATGTCATTGACGTTTATCGTAAATGGTGCTATTCGATAGGTCATTCATCACTTTCAATCGGCAATCATCATTTCACCGTTTCCGAGACACGCTATTAGGCCTATTCCACGTGTCTATAAAATGAAAATGGTAACGTGATGCTGCATGACTACGCCTCAACTGACGATGATTTGTCATCCGTAGGCTAGTACATTGGTGGCAAATAATAATTACGTTGCGAAGTTTTTCGCACGAAACTAAAACTGAGACGACACGTAAGATCGAATCGCGACCGTAAACATCACCAGCGAAATTTGACAACTATGCGATGATCAGCCTTTATACTGGCCAAATTCACTCGCTTCATTTAACCCAGATGGGACAAAAACGGAGCTGCGACGGTGTTGTCATAGTCTGATGTTGTGTGTATATGATGATGATGATGATGATAATGATGAGTAGATTTGTAGAGTGCGCCATAAATGGTCCTCAGACGCGCTGTAATATGGTGGAAGGGGAATACGGTCAATGATGATCATAGGCATCTGTCTCAATAGCATGTCGTCGAATCGATAGTAGTTGGTACGTAGTTCAGCACAACAGCGTGTGTTGGAGTGCTGCCGAGCTGCAGCTACAGCTGGTGTCTGCCAGAGCACAAAGCAAAGCGATTACGCAATCTCGACCGCGTCTTGTCGCTTCGCTTGTAATGTGGTCAGCATGACCAGCAGCCATCTGTCACGACGTCTTCGTGAACGATATGCCGACTACAACGTGGTGATCGTATGCCGGCCATGCCACTCAACAATCGACCTCGACCTGCAGTGCATTCATACAGGGTCTGCCTCCTCATTGTGTTAATGTACATAACTTGAGATTTTAGTATGAATATTTATTAAACGTGCAACCAGTTTATTTACAGTTAGCAATGGACTGTTATCGGACACTGCAGTCTGATCGATGCCATTTTATTACTGAGCCGCCTACACATTAGTGTAGGGGGCCAGACTAGTAACGGTCGCTGGCGTGTGTCGTCATTGTCTGTCGTCGTCTGTAACATTCCACGGTGGTGCAATGTGACTCACCAGGGGCAGCACGCAACGGCGGGCCAGTCGTGTTACGTCCTTTCAAGGCGACACCTTGTTAAATTTTAAATAACGATTAAATGAACTGAAACTTCTGATATAAATTGATTAAAATATTTCAGTCACCCTTATGCTAATCTTTATTCACCGGAATACAACCGGTAGCAAAGAGAGAAAAACAAAACGTAAGTACATAAAACTTAAGTAGATAAAGTGGGTGATAGCGTTAACAACGGCTAGCCTATCAAATAAGCCAAAGTAATAGAGCTTTTCCTCATCTATTCACAACCACGTCACTCGGAACAGAAAATTAAAATACGACATGCATTCATTTATAACGTTACGGTTCGCTGATTTGAACAATTTCATCTAAGGACGAAATAATTTCACGAAAGATTCGTTGTTGCCACGGCAGTAAAGTCGAACGTTAATTGCTTCGACATTGTTGCCAAAATGGCAATAATGTCGAAGCAACGTTCGACTTTGTCAAAGCAACATTCGATTTTGTAGCATTCGTCAATGTTGCTTTGACATTGTTGCTGGTGTTGACGGGGTTTAGCAGTTCAGAATGTGACAGTAGTCTGTATAAATGACTATAAGATGATGATAACGACAATGATTACCAGTGATGTTAAACGAGAACAAAGCAAAGCAAAGCAAAAGAAGAAAGAACGGCGCAGGCTTCAGAGCCTCTATGCCCCTAGTTTACATAGAATAAATCGAGTACCGAAGTACATTATATATAATCATTTAATGTTACTTCTATTACCAAGAACAAGCCTCCGAGACCGGCTGAGACCGAAATTTTGGCCTCGATACCGACATCAGAATTTTGGTCTCAAGACCGAGACTAAAATGTTGGTATCGAGACTTTTAACATCTCTGATGATTACACAGAGGCCTGACACACCTAAGGTCTAAATCACGTAAGGTCTAAATCATGTAATTTTTTCTTATTTAAACTTGTTAATTCGCGAATCGTTAGTTAATATTGCATATTTATGTTATCGGCTGGTATTCATTGCATAGCAAAGGATTTACTTGTCAATATTATTCTGTACAATTAATATTAGCTGACAACATTTTTATAGGTACTCTGTAAACTCGGAATCATCATGTTCTTATCACCACAGCGATACACGCAGGCGACCTCTGGCGACTAACTCGACATTACGTGAAAATTATGTTACAATTTTGCATCTGCGAGACAAGAAAGCCATAAACCTATGTACAGAGCATGGAAGGGAAAATAATTTCAGGACCCCATAATTTTAAAGTCCATATTACATTCCTTTTAAATAAATCATATTGCTATTACGATTACAGTCTCTACTACAGTGTCTAATGCGGTGTTCACAACTGCAGTGCTACTGCGATGCGAATGCGACGCAAGTGCAACAAAAAATTAACATGTTCATTTTTCTACGAGCGCGCGTGATTTTACAGCCAATCCCAATGCAGGAATTGATATGGGCGTGGTTAAAGTTTGCATTACTGCCAGACGTTCTTTCGCTGGTGTTGGTTGGTCATAACGTTTGCAGCCTCAAATTGCGACTTGGCCGTCTGCAGCAGGTGATAAATTAAAATGTCTACACGTCCATTCTCAAGAAACCGTGAAAAAGAAATCAAATGCATCTTCTTCCCGAAGTTCTCAGATAAGTACTATGTAGCATCCACGCGACAGTCGTCTTTGATATATGTATAGCCGTCTCATCGAAATTCGCTGACAACTTCTATCAACCAGAGTCGAGTTCTGAGGCACAAGCGATAATGGTGACAGTTACAGCCGCTGCAGATAGGCCTATTAAATTACTATCCATCTGGAAAAGTGTAGACCTTGTTTATTTAGTATTTATTTCGATTTACCCCTTGTTTCTGGCGACAAAATGTGTCAAAATTATTGCGTAGTTGGTTGTTTGACAGGTTTTGTCGCACTCTCGTCTCAGCAGCAAAATTGTGAACATCGCTTAAATTGAGAAATTACAGCGACAGATCTGTGCAGAAATTGCCTGTACTTTTCGACTCATGTTTCACAGAAGATGTGAAATCTAACGCTCTGCGTACAAGCCTATTCGTTTTTCTGCAGTTTGGCTGTCAAATTTGAATAGCTTCAACGGTTCCGAAAATACAGATGGCTCCAAAATTAAAATGTGCCACACGACTCTGGCTATACGCCGGTTTTAGGAGTAAGGTTATTCATGGCAGTTAGTACGTGTGGTGTTCAATCTGTAATACCAAATTTGAAATACCCGGCTTCAGTTGTTTCAGATCATGTTTTCTTGGATGTGTTAAAGGTGACGTACGGAATTTTGTATTAAATCTCAGATACGTAGCTTTACCCATTTCACACTACAAAAAGGTCTCAAAAATCAAAAAGAAACCCAAGTGGTCAATAATAATATTTTTTCGTAGTAGTTTTCTCTGAGTATTTTATGCCACATAACCCTTGATGCTTAAAATAAAAGCTATAATATTGATCGTATCAACGACAATACAGTTTTGCTTCACTGCACTGAATTGTCCCTCGTTGTAATAATGTATGTTGCGACATAGTCAGCTCTTATGGTTACGTTCTACAATGGGTCGATTCAATTAGATACCTAGGACTAGTTCATTTTGTCAGAGGAAGGTATTTCAAGTGTAACCTTGAAAATGCCAAAGCGTCCTTCTATAGTGCGTTTAACGCAGTATATGGTGGAATTGGCAGGAGTGGCTGAGAGGAAGTAATTCTCCAGTTGATAAGATTCAAATGTATGCCATGTTTACCGTATGCTTTAGAGGCATGTCCAGTAAATAAAACTCAGCTGAGGTCATTAGAATTTACCTTGAATAGGGTCCTCATGAAAGTGTTTCGAGCTACGTCGATGGACGCAATTGCAGAGTGTCGATATTGGTTTGGCCTACTGGAAATAAAGACGCTGATTGCCAAGCGCAAGCAGAGGTTTATGGCCAAATACGTTCAGTCTGACAACGTATTATGTCAACTGTTCGCTCATGTTGAGAGTGTGTAACATGTGACAATTTAGACATTATTTGTTTTTTCTTTTCTTTTTCTTTGTATTTATTGTATTTATTCTTTTCTTGTTTGCTGCCAATTAACTTGGTGAATAAAGTTGACCCTTAATGTGTGAAGTTCGCTAACGATAGAGACAGTGGCGCCGACTGGTGACGCCCGTCTGAACTGACTTGCGATGAATGAACTTGAGCTAGCTGCATGGTCGTCTGAAAACGCAGGATCAGCAAATAATACGTCCTCATCATCATCTCAACAGAACACTCGCTGTTCCACGGACACCCAGCAGTTTTGGCTACAAAAGCTTTGCTGCTGAGGGACCACTTCTGTGGAACAGTTTACCTACTAATGTGCATTATATGCATATTTTCTTTTTTTTTCTTTTTATTTTGTTGCTACCGGATTTTCTTGGTGAATAAAGATATTTAATACTAATTTACTGCAACGAAGTTTACTGTTACAATTTGGCACAAGTTAGTTCGCTGCCGCCGAGAATCACACGAAAATCACACCACGTGTTATTACGTCTGTAGAATACTGTTGTTTGCAAATATTTAGTGGTCACAATAATGGCGCAAAAAAACACAGTCTTAATGGAAGCTGGAAGTAATTTACCAAATCCGCAGCTTAGGAACCGGATATTCGAATTCGGTATCCGGCGGCACGTTAATATCCGTGCATCCCTACTGTCGACTGTTCTGTGTATGGGGAACATTGCTATCAGGATGCTCGTTCTACGTCTGTGATGATCGTGAGTCATGACGCCGGTCAGCAAAGCGCGACGAATAGAATGTCATACTCTAGATGTATTCGACGGCGACTAGTCCGACTCCGCGAGGAGATCGCTTCCTCGTCGTGGCCTGGTCGTTGTCTGCGTCACGCCGGCCAGTCTCATTCGGCACAGTCGATCTCCGCTGCCGCCACGCTGCTGGAAATTGCGGAAATCGGGACGGGCGTCGTCGTCGGCGGCCGTGTGCCCGTGGGCGGAACGGAGCGTGTCCGGCGCCCGGCTCGCATTAGAAGCCGGAACACGAAGTATCTCGCTACGAGACCAACCGAGCAACCTTCCGGTCCGGATTGCGTCCGCCTCCCGCACACGGTAGTCGCGTCTGTATGCTGCCATGATGAGTAATTGAAAATGAATATGCATGATATAATTCATTGACGGCTCGTCATACATCTACACCAGACTAACGAACAACAATAACAAAACACTAAAATATCTGTCATAGATTCAACAATTCTAAAATATGTAATTTATTACTATTTAGGCATTGTCAAATATCATAACATACGGTTTTGTATTATTTTTACGATTAGTATGACTACTTTCCTTTTAATCGACTTGCCATTTTGTACTGTTTTACAATACAATACAATGAATATTTCTAGAGCGCCGTGATGTTTACGCTAGGTGGGTAAAGAGGCGCTTGGGGAGGTTACGTTACGTCCTAAGAGTCAAAATCTGTTGTAAACAGTGCGGTTTTCAGTCTTGATTTGAAGATGGCCAAGCTGTCACTTTGGCGAACGTAGTTCGGTAGGGCGTTCCACGTTGATGGTGCAGTGACGCTGAAAGCCCGCTTGCCG
>Ga0209780_1002744_pt1 | contig 12711 bp, 7 predicted proteins | sample WorMetexBAHAMAS2_FD_187384 | JGI IMG/M metagenome (GOLD analysis project Ga0209780, IMG submission 187384) | Marine gutless worms symbiont microbial communities from Max Planck institute for Marine Microbiology, Germany - Inanidrilus exumae... | ecosystem: Host-associated > Annelida > Digestive... | reverse complement strand
TAGATACCGAGGGTAAAATAATAATAATAATAATAATAATAATAATACACATTTCTATACCGTCATTAGGTCACAACTTCAGAGGCGGTGGCCAATACAATCACCAACGGTCGCGTTAAGCCGCGTTCATGCCGGGTCCGGCGCCGCCCGGCATGCTTCGTCGTTTTCACATCAACACGCCGCAATATGCCGCGAAATACCGCACGTCCAAACAGCCAATAAGACATCGTACACGCCGCTAAATTTGCATGTGGCATGAGAAATGGCTAGTAAGAAGCAGTTTGAACAAACGTTTTTAGTTTTACGTTGCGTAAAAGATACTGTACTGTTAATTGGACTCTATTTTTTACTGAGCGCATTGTAAACCTGCAGAACACATTGCCGCCGGACACTGTAAATTTTTTTAATTCAAGCTCTAGTTTTAGGCCTTCGATTAAGCTAATTGACTTCTATGGTTTTCTTAAATGTTTTTAACGATAATGTATTTTTCTTTTCTTTCGTTTATATGGCCATCCATAAGTGCTGCTATCCAGCTTGGTTTGTCCAGTTCAAATGTCTAAGTTATTTCTGCAGTTAACATTCGCCCATCACTGGCAGACACAATAAACAAGGCTCTTTGTGCGCCAGCAGCAATCGAATTACACCAGTTGTTAGCATCATCGTCATCAATATTTTTAAAGTGGCCTGAATAATGAAGTTATTGCTAGGTCAACTTAGGAGTCGAAGACGAATACATAGTTTATAGGTTAAGTGACAATGTGACAGTATGATTTCGAGAACAGAAATGTCTTAAGGCGCTGTCTGAAGACCGCAAGTGACGGCGCAGCTGTGACGTGAGCCGGCAGGTCGTTCCATACCGCGGCGCCGGAAGAGCTCTGTCAATGTGCGACTGCCGACTGTGGATCGACGAATGATCGGTACGTGCAAGCGATCAGAGCCGGACGAACGCAGTCGTCGTCGTGACAGCATGTCTGCGACACGAGTGAAGCAGGACTGGAGGTAACTCGGTCCACGCCGCGCATAGCGATCTGTCGTCTGTTATGGCGTCGTTGGTTGCGTGACGATAGGTTAAGCTATTATTTCGATGCAATATCGGATGGACGGACGGAGGGAGAGGCGGACGTAGGGAGACCGGGCGTGTCGCAGTAAAAACAAGTGTCCAAAGTTATCTGACAAAAGTCCGCATCGCCGTCTTGTTACCCGTCACGGTGGCGAATGCATTCGTCCGCCGCGTGCGCTACACAGGCACATTCGCCCGCAGCGACAGGCGAACAGTGCACAATGCACTAATGCGTAGGTAGGCCTACGTCTCAATGGGCCGGCATAATATCACCCTCAAAAATGCCCCTTCCCACGGGAGATCTGGACCCACATCTATAATACATGAGTCACTCTCCCCAAAACGGCACCTCGATCGGTTCAGCCGTTTTCACAGCTCAACCGTGTGCCCAACGCACACAGACACACATACCACGCTACGTGCGACACCTGTAGCAATAGAAGGCCGCATGCATCTATGCACTGCGTGCAGGCGATGCGGCCCAACTAGCGGACCGTTTCTGCTGAACAACTCGGTTTTTGATTTTAGTTTCTCCTTATTTTTTCGTTTTTGGTTCCGTGTGCTAGATTAAGCTGTGCCTTCTGTCAGCTTTTGAGCGCATGTAAATATACAAGCTCGTATAACTAGCGGACCAATGAGAAAACTAACGGACGCAACCGACCGTGATCGGGTACAGACAATGAAGCGCCAAGCGCGCCATCAGCTGCGGACGGTTTTGCCGAAACGTCCGCTGCGGTGGACACGCGGGTAGTCGACGGCCGATGTTCTTCGTTATCGGCCACAGACACCGCCCGGCTACTGGGCATCGTCGAGTGCCGATGTCCGCCGATGATCTGCGTCTTCTCGGTACCGGACTCGACGGCGCTCATGATCCGGTGCTGATCCCACTGAGACACGCGACGGGTCACGTCCACCATCATCATTCCGGCCTTCGACACGGACGCCTGGATCTCTTCCAGGGTCGGCTGGATCGTCTACACACGACACGTCCTTCCACTCTCACTCAGACGCTAGACCATAAGTCACATCTCTTACTTACTTAACGACGGCCTTACATTTTGGTCACAGCCGTGGCGGATCCAAGATTTTGAAAGGGGAGGGTGGATTATGGGGGCAAACCTCAAGCGAAAAAAACGACCCCTTTCGGTAAAATTTTCAAAATTCTGTTTCGATCGACGTTGTTGTGTTCAAATGTCGTAAAAATTTATCCGACGGGAAATCAGCGAAATCGTGCATTATTTACCTGACAAAAAAATTTCGTCTGCCTCTGAAACTGTTGCTACTGTGCGGATCGCGCCCAAAATCTACCAGGGCCAGCCCCGAACAATGTGCTCATCACAGTGATCCCGATTTTCATCCAAATCCGTTAATTTACGACGGAGTAATAGCCGTAGAGTGTTTCCATAATTCGCCCGGGCGAATAACAAATCGCGATGCTTTGATGTCATTTCACTCTATTGAAACTATTTTAAATACATTACATAAATAAAATTAGTTACACATTTATACTGAAGCGCAATTACTTACAACGAAACAAAATTATTTACACCTAACGACAAACATCGACAAGAATTGACCAATCAGCGTTCAGCATTCATTCTTGCAACAAAGTCGCATAGAAGGCTTTAGTCAGTCTATATTTTCTTATTTTTTGGCTATCTAGGCTCTATATGTATGTATGTACTTTTTGTGACTAATCCAGCTGTTGCTGCCAAATCAAATAAACCATTATTATTTATAAAAAGTTGCACAATTGTTAAAAAGTTGCGCAACACGTCATGTCACACTTGCAATTTCGTTGCGTGACAAAATAGCAGGTGTGACATCGGTCTTACACTTTCGTCACAGCAGTAGCGAACTATGGGGCAAGTCTCCAGCGTGAATGAGGGCTGGAGCTCCTGGCGGCGGTTAGAAGGGCGGAACTCCCTGCAAACAGGGGCCTGAAGCGAAGTCATTCGGAGGTTCAACACTCTGGTAGTCAACTTAGCCTTACCTTTGCACCTCGCAGTACCTCGATCCAGAACGTCGATATATGGTCAGAAAAGTTTCGCCGTCTCCGGTCCGACCCTGTGGAACTCCGTGCCGCTGAATGTTCACGACTCGTCATTAACTCTAAATCAGTTCTGTACGCGTCTGAAGACTGTTCTGTTCAGTAGAGCTTACGCAACATCATCATAGCGCCTCCGTGACAGCTTTAGGCTGTAAGGCTTGCTGAGCGAGACATAAATGTACTTACTTACTTACTTACTTACTTACCTAGTTTTAGATTTTCTGCTCTGGCGGTCGCCAGGCGAGGGGGCATCCGGTCCGCCCTTCCCTTAGCGTCAGAGATGTCGTTATCGTGAATGACCGAACACAGGTGCAGAGAGAGAGATGAACTTACAATGTTCGGAATGACAAGCGTGACGCTAGTGCGGAACATTGGCGGATGTTCCTTGAACAGTCGCTTCTCGCCTGCCGCTTGTCTAACAACCAACACATCGCGCTTGATCGCTTCTACTCCGGCAATAACGCTATAATACTCACGCATTGTCGAGACTCTTATTGCCAAACTGATCCAGCCCGTCATATCGGATGTCCCTTTCCCTTTGCCCAATTGCCCTTCCTTCCTTTCCCCACCGTCTACTTTCCTCTTACCCCGCCCCTTCCACGCACCTTCCCCTTTGCTTAACCCATTGGGTATTCTACACAGCTTGACTTGCGGGATCTTTGAGAGACTGGGGAGGCATTTATTATACTAAAAGTTGCATCCACGATCTTTTTGGGGAAATATTCTTTTTGATTAAATTCCCCTAATAAATACTGCCCTATCCCCCCAACGCATACTGGTGTGGATTGGGAACGAGAGCAACTTTAGTTACAATGCTAAACAAACGGAAATTACTTATGCCAAGGAAATTGTGTTTTGCGTTTGTTTGTCTGTCTCTCCATCGCGGTGTTTATCGAAGAAGGTACATCCACTGCAAAGAGACGGAATAATGTTGACAGCCTGACATCAGGGTGGAAAATCCCACTATGGGAAATTGGCATGGTATGATCAAGCTCAGCGGAGATTTGCAACTCTGCAGTCTCTGAGTAGTCTACAATCCCATTGCGCACCGCACATGAAATGTCAGAAAACCAGCGTTGTAGCGACGCTATGACGAGCCAAATTCAGCAATCAGCACGTTGGCTGTGAGATTGGAGAGTTTGGGCCCCCAGGATGTATGAATCCCTGGTTCATTGGAACCCTGAACCTATAGCTATACCACTGCAGAAGACTCAGCACAGAAACATGACCAACAGTATATACGACTGTTCAACAAGAAAGCCCTCACTTGAGGTCGCACCGACCACTTTAGCAACATTTTAGCCGACCGTGAATGTTCAGATAACTATCATGGTCTGTGTGTAAGTCTGTGTGTGTGTGTGCGTATCTGTGTGTTGGGCACATGAGTGAGCTATGCTAAAACCAGTGAACCAATCGAGATGCCGTCCAAGGAACCAAGTATTAGATGTGGGTCAAAATCGGACCAAATCCAATCGCAGCCGCGAAAAGTGACAAGTCGGCGATGCGGCCTTTTGCCAAAATACTTTCGACACTTGTTGCTTAGCCACCGTACGTAACTGTTTTTTACAACTTCACTACTACTTTTCAATATCTTACTCTAACCTAACTTTGATATGACTTTGACCTTCAAACGTAACCCGGTCGAGATGAGCATGCCAGTTATCACGATCGAAGGTCATTCATTTTAAAGTTAACGTCTGGGGGACATCGAAAGTAAACAGCAGCGGCGGCAAGCTTACGGCTGATAAAAGATCCTTTTGCGCAGTAGATCGATCGAGCTCTTGGCCATCTTCAGCAGCGAGTCGAACAGCCGATAGTTGAATGCGGAGAAGAGCTCTCGGAGCTTGTCACGCATCTGATTCTCCTCTTTCTGAATGCGTCGCTCCAATTCCTTGGAAAAGTCGGCTCGGTCCACGTCCTCGTCGGCTGATTAAACCGACACCACCAGCAGTAAATCCCACTAGAAGAAGCCAGCACTCGCAACAGTGCAAAGACCCACGCCGACACTTTTTGTGACTTGTGGCCCTGAATACTGACCAATTGATCCCAAAACAAAATGGCTTTCCAGGACTCATCGTGGAACATTTGTTTGTTAAGTTTGGTGATATTAGCTGCATTGGTCTTTGAGATATCGTGCAAATAAACAAACAGACAAACAGAAAAAAGACGTTTAAATCCCTACCCCCGCTCTCAGCGTGGGTAATGAAACCGGTTTCCACGTTTTAATAAGGAGACATACAAGAAGCTAAGCTATCGCAACGCTCTACGCCAGAAGAAATCTTGTCACCTGCTGCTCAACTGTATGAAATATTGCATTCGATGACGCTTGCAATACGTGAATTGCCTTGAAGGTCACTCAAGGTCATCGAAGATGGCGCAATTCAACGGACCATATATCACTTTCTATTAGTGATCTGTAGTAATAACGACTTCTCTATCTTGCACAGCTTCCGACAAATTACTGTTTTACAGTGTACGTGACTGTCCTGCCCGTGACTTAAATACGTTTTTCAGTTTCAATAGAACAGTCAAATTATAGGCCACTTACGCTTTCCAATTTGTGTGTAAACATACCCTATCTAGTACATTTTATATTTTCCGAGGTATGGGATTCAGAAAAAAATTCAAAACAGCTGCAGTGAGCTGTAAACAATAAACAAACCGTCGGTATATCCGGTGACATCGACGCACTCTTTCAGCAAGGTAGTGGCGCGGCGGAACAGCATGGACACCATCTCCTTCAGAGCTTCCTCGACCCGGTAGCTCTTTCCGGCCACGTCGTTGGCGCAGAGGAGCGTGAAGTCGGCCATCTGGGTGTAGAACTCTTCGAGCGTGAGACGTTCCATGTTGTTGTTGTCGAACAGCAGGTAGGCGCTGATCTCGTCGAGGACATGATCAATGCGCGACGTCCGCACGTCATCCACCTGCAGCAAGTTAGTCCACGGATAATACTACTAACAATTGAGTACTTATTAAGGTTTGAAGTCCCATTCGACACGGAATAGGCCATTTTGGCGACGTTCTTCCCAGCCAATCTGTTGGCTTGTTACTGAAGAAACTAAACCCAGCACGACAAAAGCATGCAAAACACGAATAAGATGATCTAAGTTAACACACAAAAAAACACAAAATGGTAAATCAAAACAAACACACAAAAACAAAATGTAAACTTAAACCAACATGCAAAATCAGAAACTATTCACGTGTGTGTGTGTCATTGTGCACGACTATTGTACACAATACAGCACAGAACAGTTCTGATTATTTTCCCTACTAACCTCCATACGATCATCAAAGCTCAGATGCTGTCTATTAATCACTAAAAAATTTAACACAAATTAATTTTTTGTTTAGCCCGAGCGGCATGCATGCCCGGCGGGCTATATGTTCTGCTGGCGTTGATTAATTTTTCTTTGTTAATAAACATTTGAGCAAAGAAAACTCAGGATCTACTGGACAGATTTTCACCGTATGGTAGGCATTTTATCGTAGATTACTGATATGACCCCCTTTTTCCGATGGCTCAAGGAACGCTGCGATGGCAACCAGTCTAAATTGGCAAAATCGGACTATTCACCTTTATTCGTAGACTTCACATTCCCAAACAGATTGCAATATCGCCGTTCTGATTTTAAAAATTTCATCTGTGATGATCTGGCTATATTGTATGTAAATTTAGTGAACTTTTATATATAGTAACTCCCGAGTTTAATATTGCCAAAGATATACACCCGGTCGTTTCTATCTTTAAAATGCGCAATTTGGCCTCCTCCATTGACTTTGACATTGGCTTCTAACACTGCGTATTGCGCTACTGCGAATACGCATGACAAACTTTTTGAGACAAATTATTTCAGGATCCACCAGACCGATTTTAACCATATTTCACCATATGGTTAGTATTTGATCGTAAATTGCTGATTTTACCTTCTTTTTACCCTTATTCGTAGCCCTGGCATTCCGAAACGGACTGCAGCATTTCCACTTCGATGTATAAAAGTTCATCTGTGATGATCTGGCTACATTGCACGTAAATTCTTTTGTCCATTAACTCTGGCGTTTAAGATGGGCAAATATGTACACCCGTCGTTTATTTCTTTAAAATAAATTATTCAGACAAATTATCTCAAGATTCACCAAACCGATTTTCACCAAATTTTCACCATATGGTAAGTATTTGATTGTAGATTACCCATTTGACCCTTTTTCCCCTATCGTTCAAGGGACATTGCCATGGCAATGGCAACCAATTTTAGGGTTAAAATGGGCGAAATCGGCCGACACAGCTTCAGTCTTCGCCTTGGCATTCCTAAACGGGGTGGAATATCGCAATTCCGACTTCGACAGGTTTATCTGCGATGATGTGGCTACATCGCGTATTTGGTAAACTTTGGTTCAGTAACTCCGGAGTTTAAGAAAAGCAAAGATGTACACGGCCTCATCGATCAACAGTTTGGCTAAGCGGCGCCACTGCTAGTAAGTAAGTAAGTAAGTAAATTTATACAGCGCGGTTATCGTCAAAAACCTCTAACGCGCTGAATGCACTAGTATCAAGCGAACAGGTACGTTTTAAGCAAACGTCTGAAACAGTCTGCACTGATGGTCGGGTCCCGGATGAAATACGGGAGAGAGTTCCAGACTTTGGGGCCGGCAACTACAAAGGCCAGACGGCCGTAAGTGTTGAGCCACGGTAGATCGTGCAGGGATCAGTAATGAGTCTTCTGGGGCGATCACTACTCAGTTTTGTTACACATATACGCCAGAGGGCGTCACTGCTATGCCGCGCGGACTACACGCTCGGCTCTGCCACGCATTTCTAGTTCACTAAGTATCTACACGTCACATTACGAGTGAGGTTTCTTGTGGCAAGTACATTACTGCCCTGGGCTAGCTGCTACTTCGACCAACTCAACTCAACTCAACTCAACTTTATTGTAACATATTTGCAGCTGAACAGCTGAACAGCTGAATTGTTAAATATATACACAAGCTATAGGCCTAAACATGCGCGATAATCAAATACAAATAAAGATACATATAAAAGTATAAATACAATGAATACTGCTAATAAAATAAAAAATACAATGAATAATACAATACAATAGAAATAAAATGAGAGTCAAACAATTGTTACAGTGTGATGCTAATAGTAGGAATGGTGAATAATATAAACGGATCTGTCTATGAATCATTGTATATTCTATCCTGATAGTGGCTCAGTGCGTACTGGACAAATCGAACGGTATCGTTTAGTGAGAGTATATGTAACCTTGGAAATTTTCCATAGGATCTAAGTTTAGAATTATGGGATGGTAACTTCGGGTCTGGTAGAAGATGGTAAAGACAAGAAGTAGACTTGCTGATGTTATGGAAACAATCTAGGCGAGATATCTTCTCTGCGACTGGCTAGCGAGTGCAAATCTGCAGCAAATAGCATTGAATAAGCGTCATAGAAATGGAACAACACTGACCTGACAGACGAAGGCGGCCAGCTCGTCAATGCCCAACTTGACCACGTCGAAGTAGCGGTCAAGGTTGATCGACGTCCACGTCAGTGAAATCAGCCCGGGTCGCAGAAGTGCGTCGATCTGCAACGCAGCATCGTGTCCGTCCGTCCAGCGACTTCTAGCGGCAGTTCGCAGTTCTCGGCGTACGTACGACGGCCAAATGTCCCGTCATTACGTCATTACCTCTGCCGCAGCTTGAGCGCGGTAACCGTTTCACGCAAGTTTGTCTGTCTATAATCAGAACAGCTCAAAATTATGGGTGGGTTTTCGTGAAATTTAGATGAACAAGTATGTTTGTCCTCGTTATACTCGGACGGACATGTACGCTGGCCGCGTCGAGTGCTGCCACCTGGTAAGACACGCTGAGTATGCGCCGACGGGACAGATGGACGGACAGACGGACCGTTACATTATGCTTTCCGCTAGACACGGCAAGCGTAGTAAGTTGATCATGGAATAGAGAAGAGCTGACTAAATGTTGGAAGTAATCCGCAACATAATCTGGATATTGAAGATATCGTAAATGTAGGCCTACCACCCTGCTACTGCTGGGCTTTGCATAGAACAGGGCCACTGCACGTCTGTGGCTGTACTCGTACAACGGTCAATATTCATTATTTCATTTACATGCATGCAGCCGTTTTTCGTCGGTAACGACACTGTGCCAATTTCAATGTGGCGTGGCGGAGTTATGCGCTCCACGTGTGCCGTCTAGTTTGCTGCAGTACTGTTTACAGAGTCGTGATCGTGACCACAAGCAGTATCTGATTGACACGGGTTAACGGCAGATTAAATAGCATTGCGAGTCACTGTTGCGTTGTACGCTGCAAAAAAATAACGGCATTACAGCGCCAATGCTGCACGCAATGCTGCCGAATGGTCGGTGTCACATTACGTTGCGCCAAAGTAAAAAATCCGCCCCGTGCAATCATTGCGATGCGGCCATTTGTCTAAATTCTTTAACCACTTGTTTTACTTTATTGCTAATTTCAACTACATGATTTTGCCCTTGTATTTGTAGGTAACTGAAAAACTTGCATGTTTGGCACGACCTTCGGCCGCCGGGCGCGTGGGCGGTCGCGCGGCGGTACTGCATGGCGGGCCAGTACGGTTACGTCCCGTTATGGCCACACCTTGTTTCATTGAAAAAGTATAATTTGTGTAAGATTTTTTATTTACGGGGGTGCAAAGTATTGATAACTGATCATATAGCTGACTTTTAAAATAAAATTTTAGGATATTTTGGCTGGGTGTATGATCAAAAAGGAAGGAGCTAGAAGAAGGAAGGAGCTAAGAAGATACGAAGGCCAGCTAGAAAAGATGCGTTTTTAGATAACGGCGAAAAATAGCTGGGCAGGTATACGTTTGGAAAGCTGGATAGAGATAGTTCCTAATTTTACGGCCTGCAAAACTAAAGTTGCGGGCGCCGCGTGAAATGATGAGCATGCAATGCAGAAAATAAGTAAGTAGGCCGAGAGGAATAAAGAGTACAGAAGGTGATGGACTCATTTGAGAGGAGGCGCGTCGTCGAACTAACCTTTTTGAGGCTGGTGTTGAACAGCGGCTGTGCGATGTCATCGATCTTGGCGCGGATGTCGGCGTTGTCGCGCAGCACCTGCAGTAGCAGCGAGTGCTGACGCCGCAACTTCTGCTTGGAGTAGAGCAGCAGCTGGGCGTCGCGCGGCACCGCCAGCTTCATCTTGGTCATGCAGACCGACTCCTGGATCACCTGGTAGATGCACGGATCGAGATTCACCAGCAGCGCCTTCGACTCCGGATGTCGAACCAGCGGCGGCACCTGTAGCGCTGCGTTACCAACACGTTTCATTCCGCATCATACCGCCGACGTAAAAGACTCACCTTTATTCACCAGAAAGCTGGTAGCAATAATAGAAAAGCAAAAAAGACAAACGCACGAAAAATCATACACAAAACATGGGAACATGGTGCAAAGAGTACACAAAGTTCTACAAATTAGCTCGATATTTACAACGTAATGTGCGTGCCAGCTGACTAGCACTACGAATGATAACGTTTGGTTTGTATTTGCCAAATATGCCATCAAGCTGCGTGATCGCACGCTGTTTGAACAACAAGCATAATGTATTCTTTGTCCCAGAAAAGGCTTGCAGAAATTTGCTGTTTTGGCTGTTCTTATTTCTAACTGCAACTCTATCGGTAAGAAATTAAAATTTGGATACGTGGTTTGTACCACGCCACACTATGCTATGCTGTCGTCGTGCGCCCGTCTGTGTCTGTCTGTCCGTCTGTATGTCTGTCTGTCACAATCATAGACTCCTTAAGGAGTCTATGGTCACAATCCAACACTGTAGAGGTGGGGTATGCTCAAATTGGCGATTTTCGACCAACATCTCGCTATATCTCAGAAACGGTGCAAGATACGAACATAGTTACTACGGAAGATTAATAGGAACTCCTATGCGCTCTATCGAATGGTGCTATTTCTAACGACCTTGAGTGACCCTTACTACCCCAAACCACCCCAATTTCGCTATTTTGTATCGCCTTTCGTATCTTCGTAGAGGGTAGAGATAGAGACTTCAAATTTGGTAGATAGGTTGCGTATTCTTACCCACCGTAAACGCCGCGCTAGAGATGCGCCGTTCGTGGAATATCGCGCGACGTGTGGCGAGGGTCGGCATGTGTGGATATGTCAGTCCCGACTGACGTACTTGTCTCATTTTTTGCTGCTATTGCAAACCCTAGCCGTGCCTATTTCATTTCTGTTCAATTTGTTGTCCATAGTTACAATATCTAATCTAATGTAATGTGTATTCAGCTGTATTTTTACACCCAGTAGTCAATCAATCAATCAATTTATTTGTCCAGAAATAGAAGACAATGGACCGGACACCAAAGGGTTTGTCCGTTTGCTTATCTCAACAAAACGTTTAGCTACCGCTATGTTAGTAAATTTGTGTTATGTTTCACGAGCTATGAGAGTTATAAAAGTTTCAAACAGCAAAAGTGATCTGCACGGTCATTCAAGGGCATTGGCAATGGTGCCATTCGATAGGCCACATACGATTTCCTATTGGTGTCCCATTGCAACTATGTCTGTTTCTTGCACCGCTTCCGAGATATTGCCAAAGAGATCACATGACTCTGAACACATCTTTTTTGGAGTAATATATCACGCATGCATTTGTATTCCTCTGTATCAATCAGTACACCAAATTTAAAATGCCTAGCTTCACCAGTTACAAAGATATGATTCGGGCAAACTTTAAAAACGCGTCACGTGACTATGACCACGCCCCTCTTAGGGGTGGTTTGTTATCATAGGCTAAGATTTGATACTGTCTACCTGCGTGCAAAATTTGACGATACTAGCTTGAGCCGTTCCCAGTGTTAGAATTACAAAATTGGTAACGGGGGGCCCGCCACCCCCTGTCGTTGGTGTCTGTCGTCGTCGTCGTCGTCGTCTGTCGTCTGTAACGCGGCGCATATGCAACGTAACTCACCAGGGGGCAGCACGCGGCGGGCCAGTCGTGTTACGTCTCTTGTTATGTTTGCACTGTTTTCTGTATCAAGTGCCGTCTACGCTTCTGTTGTACATGCTCGTAGTTTTTGTTGCGCTGCTGGTTTATCTATCACTTGCTGATGAAATAAATTTGTGTTCATAATTCCGTCGCCTCAGCTTAGTCAAAAGCGTCTACTGCGTATGCCTTACAAACCAATAAACGAACATGATGATGATGATGATGATGATGATGATGTTAGTCGACGAACCTCCTTCGACGACGTCGATGGTCTTGAGCCAGGCCGCGTGCCAGACCATCTCGTACTCGAGTAGGACCTGCGACACCCGGTTGTACATGTGAACGACCCGACGACCCGCCGAGCCCTCGAACACGCTCGGATGCAGCTTGAAGATCTCCATCGGCTCCTCGATCTTCTGCGCCATGTGCCGCGCCCACTGGATGCGGCCGCTGATCGGCGTCATGTTCCGCACGATCACCGGATCTTCATAGTTCCTCATGTACGTCTGCAGCGTCGCAACTCATTCAACCAGAAACCATCCGCAGACATTTCGTGTTCCGTGGTTAAAGTGAGGGATGGCTAAGGGGCTC
>Ga0209780_1002743_pt1 | contig 12711 bp, 8 predicted proteins | sample WorMetexBAHAMAS2_FD_187384 | JGI IMG/M metagenome (GOLD analysis project Ga0209780, IMG submission 187384) | Marine gutless worms symbiont microbial communities from Max Planck institute for Marine Microbiology, Germany - Inanidrilus exumae... | ecosystem: Host-associated > Annelida > Digestive... | reverse complement strand
AATAGATATAGCTTAAGGTAGTATTCACAAGAATCTACCATATCATTTATAAATATTATAAACAAAAGTGGGCCCAGTATTGAGCCCTGTGGTATCCCACTGAGTACATTTGCCCAACATGAAAATTCCCCATCAACCCTTACTTTCTGTTTGCGGTCTGCGAGGAACAAACGTGCTAAATCTGACACGACTAAAGTAACAGAAGTTCTACGCACTTTTCTTTGTCTGCTCTGTGTTTCGGCTACACACGTGTCCAAAATTTGGGGGTTGTTGCGCTCTTTGTTGATTTTTGCTGCCATAAGAAGAGACATTACTATAGTAAAGGTATTCATGTGACTTTTGGTCACAGTTAATTGGTGTCGTTTTGTAAGGATTGTGTTGGGATAAAAAAACTGCGCTGACCAGCGAACGTGTGAAATTTGAAAACTTTGTTGGATTCCTCAGTGCACTTTGACGAAAAAGATCGAGCTGGCTTTTAAAAATAGACAACATTCGGTCGGACTTCATTATTTAAAAGAAATCTGGGTGTCCAAAATAATGATATGCGTTCCCCGTAATTTTAAGTGAAACTCGAGACCGTAGTTTCTCGTCATTTTTGGTTATCTCCACTCAGCTGTGGTCAACAAGTATGTCCATACTTGTATAATACTTGGACGGAAATGTACGCTGGCCGCGTCGCATGCTGCCCCTGGAATAGCTGAATTTGCAGGACTGGAATTTGCAGGACTGGAAAATGACGGACGAAGTCGCAGGGGTGGAATTTGCAGGACTGGAAAATAACGGACTGGAAAATGAAGGACTGGAAAATGACGCACTGGAAAATGACGCACTGGAAAATGACGGAGTAGAACAAGAGCAAACGTATATGCTGCGGACGAAGACAAACTTTAATGGTTACGACCCGTTACGACATGTAATTGTTTTAAACACAAATCTAACGACATATATTTTTCAGCATTTACAGTTACACTTATTGAAAAAATGAATAAACAAAAGAAATCATAAAATGACCACAGTACGTCATGTATACTCTACTTTAGGTTACAGGTTCAGTTACAAATGTCCATGCCTAGTTGCTGCAATCGGATGCGTTAAGCAAAAACGCGCATCACCATGCTGATAACAGCTCTGCACAGTGGGCAGTTAGGCCTACCACCGTCGTACGCGACGCGCACAGTTCTCACAGAATCTTGCGTGTCCACAGGGCACCAAGGCAAAGCCTTCCATCGTTGCCAACAGACATACTTCACAACACTGTAATGGTGTGTCTGCAGCAGCTGGCGCTCCTGGCACCGACGCTGCGGCCGACGTGCTGACAGCAGTCGGTGTCAACTGCTCGGCGTCGTCGTTGTCGTCGGAACTGTCGGCGTGTTGGCTGGGCAATTTTCATCGTTGCTCTATACTCACCGCCGTCTTTGACTGAAACAACGTGCTTGCTGCTTACTTACGTGCTAAATCTAGGTGTCAACGCTGTCGATCACACAGTTCCCTCAAACAATACTGGTTTAACTTTGAATGCATACGTCTGTTCTTGTTCTACTCCAGTGCGTCATTTTCCAGTCCGTCAATTTCGAGTCCGTCAATTTCCAGTCCGTCATTTTCCAGTCCTGCAAATTCCACCCCCTGTTTTTTGCTGGTCGGTCATTTTCCACTCCTGCAAATTCCAGTCACCCTGCCCCTGACGAGTCACGTTGAAATTGCGCGGCGCGCTCTATTAATAATAATAATAATAATAATATACACATTTGTATAGCGCCATATGGTCGTAACTTCAGAGGCGCTAAGGTTATGGACAACACGGACACTCTATTACCGCTAGAAAAAAGATGGGACTGACGGAAGGACAGACGCCAGACCGTTACATTACGCGGCCACGTAACAATGCGAACGTCTAAAGTTGTTGACGGCAGCAAGCGCCTGGTTTCATGCTGCAAGATCGTGAGCATTAACAGATCATGAACTAAATGCGACTGTAAACACTATGTGTGTGGAATGCCCAAAATACAGTATTCGCCTCGAAGCGCTAGGCTATCTGTACACAAGCTGTTTACTTCCTGCATTCGACGAGGCCTAGTGTCACATGACTCGACAGTCGATGATGATTGGTTTCCTGCGACTGAGTGATGTCAGCGTTATCTGCAGTGTTGTCGACCCGCGTCGGACGTCGCAGAAAATTTGGGGAGGTTTCTTGTGCAAAGTGTACAGACCAGGGGAATGACTGTGAATTAATTCCAATGGTAAAAATAAAAACTAGAAATCCCGTAGAGGGTTATATTGGTAGTGAGTTTCCGGCGATCTGTAATCATTGCGTGTATGGTGTAATCATTGCGGAGTTATAGCGGCCTAAGGTCGCAAGACGTTAACATTTTCTGAACAAATTTTGCGTTTTTTTTGGAAAAACGACATTAACGGTAAAATTTAAAAAAAATTATGTTTTAAAAGTTTTCACCGCGACACCGATCGACGTTTTGTGTTCATATTTTGTGGAAATTGGCTGACGGATAATCGGTGAAATCGTGCGTTGCTTACCTGACAAAAACAAAATTTCGCCTGACTGTCCAGCTGACGCTACTGCACGAACCGCGCCCAAAATTTGCCAGGGCCAGCCCCCGACAATGTACTCAGAATGCTCCAAATTTCATCCAAATGGGTTCAATTTCGGCGAAGTTATAACCGAACTCGTGAACACCGTCAAAACGCGCCGTAAAGTGAATCCAATATTCGGCTGAAGCCTAGCTTCGAGCCGAATAATAATGATGTCGACGTTTATAGCGAAGTACTACAAAAGAGAGTTAAACGTAGTAATCAATGCACAACCTTGCTGTCGGCTACCGTATTTCATTGGCATTCTCACCTCGCTGATGTTGGTGTTGTGGCTTAGAGAGGTGCGCGGACGAACCCAAAACTTATTAAACATTTATATAGCATTTTTACCGCGCGATACTATGATAGCGCGGTATATGCTGTCGTCGTGTGTCCGTTTGTTCGTCCGTACGTCCGTCTGTCACAAGCCGGCACTGTACCAAAATGGCTAAACGCAGGATCACGCAAACAACGCCGTACGATAGCGCCGGGACTCTAGTATTCTGACGCCAAAGGTCTCGGCGAAATTCTGACGGGATCCCCCGACGGGGGCGCCTAATAGAGGTTGGGTAGGTTCAAATCGGCGATTTTCGACGAATATCTCACTACATCTCAAAAACCGTTCAAGATACGGACATACATGTAGTTACTATGGAACGCTAATAGGAATGAGTACGCGCTCTATCGAACGGGGCTATTTTCAGTGACCTTGTATGACCCATATAATATATATAACTACGCCACACCACCCCATTGTTTATATTTAGTATCGCCTTTCATACTTTTGTAGTGGATTGGGATAGAAAGTTCAAATTTCGTACTTAGGTTGATAGTAGCCTGAAAAGGGGCGTGGTCAGGTCACGTGAACTATTTAAATTTGGGTGAGCACCAACAATATCTCTGGAACCGCTTAAGCTACAGTCGTCAAATTTTGTACACAAGTAGGCCATGTCAAGTCCCAGCATATATACTAACATTGCGCGTCGCGCGGTCCCTCTACGGTAGCTGAGCTTGTTGTGCATTGACGATGCATACAACAGTTAAAGTGAGTGGCGCAAGGGGGCTAAGCCCCCATCTCGGATTTTAGCCTTTCCACCTCAAAGTTTAGCCCCCTTCACATCACAGTCGGTTGAACGTAATAGTAGTATACAACGCGCACAAGAATGCTATTTCCCTAGCCCCTCCTCCAAACCCCGCCTCCACTGGACAGGGGACACCGCTCCCCTCCGCCCTTGCAGCCGAAGTCAATCACACATTACTGACTCCCCCCCACACACACTGGATGCATGCAACACAAGTACGCGTGGCGTAGTGGTAGCGTCGTTGGTCCAGATCAACGAGGTTAACCTACGCTGAGCCCGGTTAGTACTGGGATGGGTGACCGTGTCCAGGTTCGACTCCCGAAGACGGCACTTTATTTCGGTATGTAACCAACCACCCAGGTCGACTCAGCTTTCTACCCTTCATGGGACGGTAAAATGAGTAGCCTACCAGCCAAAGGGTGGTGATGTTCTGCGGCTGGGGAGTAAAGGCAGGCATGGTGTAATTTGCAGGTAAAACTGTGTGATCCGTGTCTGAGCGCATTTGAGGCGCTTTGCGTAATGCGCTATACAAATATTTGATAAGTAGGCCTACGTAAAATTAAACAGAAATGACGCTGTAGTGCCCGTCATACTGTCATGGTTATTAGTCTTGTTTGAAATGCTCGCTCTTAATTTACAAAACGTTTGGAACATTTTTCGTTTAACCCGGCCGACGCCCGTGGTGTTGGTTATGCGTTTGAATTACGACGTATAGCGGAGCAGAGCACGCTTGAGGTACTTACACCAGCTTCTGGGACGAGTCGCTGACACGAGCAACAGCTGTTGAGCGTCAGGCCGAAGCTTCTGCGGTTTCAGCCGTTACCACGTCACAGAATCGCGTGCTACTCTTTTTGCGCGATAGAAATTCGCGCTTTCAGAATGTTGGCGCGCTCGTCGGGACTTTCGGCGAGATATTTCAGACAAGACGATTTCCGGACGAGAGATTTCGTCGCCGTCGACGAGGAAATTAAATGAAACGTTAATAAGACCGACAGAAAGAAGATGTGGATGAAGAAATCCATGCAATGTGACATGAGATGACGTCAAATGGTCAACATCTTGTCAATGTGATGTCAGTTATCATCTGTCTAACGTTCGTCGTTACTGCAACATCGGTCGTCGCACCATCTTCAGCCGACGGTACGAAATCTAATCTTTAGCCTGCTTACTGGAAAGCAGACTTGGCTAACAGTTAGAATTAGAACTAGAAAGTACACTTGTAGAGCCCATAAAACGAAAAGAATCGTCTCTAGTGCGATGAATGCGTAATCTGCTCGAATAAAAACGTCTTCTTAGAGAGCGTTTGAAGATGGCTATTGTTATCGGTCCACCTTTAACAATTCGAAGTCATTGTATCTGAACTGTTCGCTGACTGTAGTCTGATAAAGTTTCGTTCTATGTAAGACACAACTTTGACTCATTTTTCGCGATCGGTTGAGATATGTAGATTCTGTTGGGGATTCAAAATGCACCAATTTTTCGGAGCAGTCACCATTAACACAGAGCTGACTATTCCACGCATCCTGCAATGCAATTGGTTAGACTCTGGCGATTCTGTAAAAACGTTTTTTCGCATAATGCATAAGAACATTTGTTTTAGACCATTCGAGTCGGCTTGCATTGTTTACGTCTAAATGGAAAATTGAGTGTAAAGTTCACATGCAATGTATTACATTTTTGCGTCGATGCTTCAACCTGTTTGTGACATGACCTTGATCGACTTTCGCGTGAATTATAAAATGAGCATCCGCCCAGCGGTCATATTTCAAACAGCTGATGAGCTCTGCACGATGTGACTGAATGAACTCAGGGGTAGGAGTGTCAATTATTCCTAGGCACTTTGGTCATCGCAGCCCTGCTGTGTTGCTTGTAGGTCTGTTAGCGAACCGCCAAGTCGACCCTCACAGCGAGGTCATTACAACTACGACGACGAGTAAGTAAGTAAGCAATGCAGCGAGTAACAGTGAAGTATAGATCAACATGACGAATGGGGTGGGCGGAGAACGACGGGAAAACTTCTCGTAGACGACGTTCAGCAACACGTAAACACACGTGCTCACTCGCAAACATCGCGCGTCACTGCATCTCAGCTGAAACACTTGTATACCGACCGTGCTGAGTGATAAGTTTGTCGATGTGAAATTCAGTCTCAGAGAAGGGTGCTTGTAGCCTCGTATATATAGACAAGACACGGACTATATATCACACAACTGTACTGCACGCTCGAGCAAATTTGCCGTATGTATGACTGATAGCTAACAGCCTCTTCAGATTTTTTCATTATTATGAAAAATTCATCACCTAAACTGGTATGTCTCAAAGTAGTCCTCGAGTAGGCTACTGTCATCACAATATGATTTGATCAATTAGTGGCTTAAGGATAGTTTCAGTGTTCAATGTAGGCCTACAATGGGTCACTTTATCTTTCGCTAAAACTAAAGGCTAAAACTTTGGTCTAAAACTAAAGTTTAAACTGAACGGCTAAAACCTGGTTTTAGACCGAGTTCAGTTTAAACTTTAGTTTTAAACTAAAGTCTAAAACTAAAGTGATTTATTTTTAGTAAAAAGGTTTAACTGTAAGGGTTTAGTGATAACTGCCTATCTAAATGCATTACGGACGTTTGGTTTAAAACCGGATTGTTGAGATTAACTTTGGTTTTAGACTAAACTTTAGTCTAAAACTTTAGTTTAAGCGGCAAGTTTGGTTTTAGTCTTTAGTTTAAGACTAAAGTTTAGCGTCACTTCACGTTTTGCATTAATTAGGTCTTAAACCGAAATTTTGGTTTTAAACTAAAGTTTTGGACTTTGGTTTTAGCGAAAGATAAAGTGAACCAATGTACTTCGATACACTGCAGTATTACAGAGCAAAAAAATAACACACAATGTATATTATTACTTATTGTCATGAAAATGAAACTGTGGCTACGGGTGTCTAAAACACGGTATTTCTGATAGAGCTGGCAGCGCTTTAACAAACAAAAATGACGGCCATTTTTCTTCGTTGTGAAAACTGTACTCTTTTTCGTTTTCGTGCAGTTACCGGACTGATAAAGACTAACAGCGATATACGGTAAGGTGAAGGTCAGCCATGCCTCTTAGAAGTCTAGGCGGGATGCTCCTCTCACTCTCATAGGCCTTTCAGTCCATCTTATAAAACTGAATCTGTCTATGTGTTCGTTTCGCTGTTCTTTATGCACGGCCACAGTTTTGAACGGATCTGGACTAAATTTGGCACGTGGCATTCGTATATCCTCCGGATGGTCATGGACCGGTTTGCGAGCATCGCTCGCGCCCGCAGGATTGCTCTCCGCGCACTGTCTATATACGCCGGAAAGCTCCGTCGGGGAATTTGCAACTAGCGGGCGGCAAGCGCAACGAACCGAGCGCCGCAGGCGCGAAAATCAAGCGCCGCAGGCGCGGAGTAACCGAGCGCCGTAGGCGGGAGGGTGCACTGTTAGTAGGCGGATCAACCATTAAAGTCTGGGATGTATGGCTAGTGTTACGTCAGACCTGCGGTTACCTTCCCAGCCATAAAGCGTCGCCGCCCTTTTGCCAGTACCAATTTATACTGCTTGGTAACAGAGGCAGTAAAGTTGAATATATTGTGTGTGAATAACTTCGTTAAGGTTGTTACCCGACAGTGCGGCGGCCGGGTATCGAATTCACGACCGTCGAGTCGCAAGTCCAACGTCCTATAGCCACTAGACTACCGAGCCACGCCAGTGATGTACATGTTCACTTACCTATTGTATCAGTACGTAATGGAGAGAATGACGTCAGAAGCGAGCACCTGTTCAGCACGCAGCGATTCGATGACGTCATCGCCACTTACATGCGCGAACGACGAATTCCAGGCGCCAGCGTCGCGGTCGGCAGAGACGGACAGTTTCTCATCAGGAAAGGTAGACACGCCGTCTCGAGAATAATATTTTCATAGTTTTGAGAATCAATTCACCGTCGCTGGATAACGTGGGACCCTTTAGCTAACCATATGAAGCCTAGTACGTACTTGAATACGCATGTTGGCTTCTTAGTACAAATCTCCGCTGCCGCTGACAGACCCGCGCGACGCGGTGCCTCACGCCCACCATGTTGAACCCATACACTGGTGACAGACGACAGTCACCTGTTCATCACCGTGACAGTCTACCTAAGTTGACAGCACCTGAGACGATCGACGTGACAACTCTACCTGCAGCCGTTGCACAGATATGGTTGGTGCCCACCAAAATTTAAAACGGTTCACGTGACTTAACCACGCCCATTTCAGAGATGGTTTTCCGTTTATGGGCTAGCAGCTGCTACGATCACTTTATCTACCAAATTTGAAGTCTCTATTTCCATTCACCACGAAGACATGAAAAGCGGTATAAAATGTCGCAAAAATGGGGTAATTTGGGGTAGTTAGGGTCACTAAAGCACCATTCGATAGAGCGCATACGAATTCCTATTAGCCTTTCATAGTAACTATAATATCCATGTCTTGCACCGTTTCTGGAATATAGCGAGATATAGGTCGAAAATCGCCGATTTTAACCTACCCCACCTCTATTTGGTGCTTCCGTGTGGGGTGACCCCGTCGGAATTTTGCTTTTTTAGCATGAGTAAACTAGAAACTATGGATTATTGTACGGCGTTGTTCGTGTTTAGCCGTTTTGGTACAGTGTCGACTTGTGACGGACAGACGGACAGACAGACGGACACACGACGACAGCATACACCGCGCTAGCATCGCGTCGCGCGGTAATAACAGAAACTGGTTGGCAAAGCAAGTCGGTGAAATATTTCTCATAGCAAGTATTACTGGCGATGCAGACTGCATTATGTATTATGTCGGTTCGTCCATCCGTCGGTCCGTCTGCCTGTATTGTTAGGCTTGAAACGCAAGAATGTAGAAGATTCGATTTGTAATGCAGGCCTATGCGTTATCAGAGAAATAGAGAAATGTACAGTCGTATCGACATGCAGACGCACGCCGGGCGAATGTAAGTTTTGATTCCACTTGTTGCCATCACTTGATAACCCCGTGATGTTGTCCTTTGGGGTTAGAAGTTGACCTTTGCCCTTTTGACCTCATGCATGCCGAGGTCATGCCATGGACTATATAATGTCTACCGACTTCGGTACATGATAGCTCAAGCCGTTTTCCGTTTAGAGCGCAGACAAACACACAGACAGACATGCTGACTTCAATACTTCGCAACCGCTCCCGCAGGCAAAGTAAAAATACATGAAACAAATAGGCCCATATAACTCATGCATAGGCCTACAGTCGCCTACTGTCGACCTAGCACGTTGCAAAGTACGACTTGGCTTGTGCTGTCTCCAAGTTTCATTGCTTTTTTCTTGCTAAACTTAGGTTACGGCCGAGCGACTACGTACAGATTGATGACCCCGTGGACGCTGATGAGGATCGGCAGCATATCCAAAGTCATCACGGCCGTGGCTGTCATGAAGCTCATTGAACAAGGACGATTCAGTCTTCAGTCAACGGTATTCGGCCCAAACGGTCAGTTTACGCCAAGGTATCATTTCAAGGTGACCATCCGTCCCGCATTTTCTGGGACAGTCCCGATTTTTAACGACGTGACCCGGAAAAAAATCACAGCTCTCCCGGGACGTTTATTTGTCCCATTTTTGTTTGGTGTCCCGGATTTGTCCCGATTGGCCCATCTCTGCAGCCCTATGCTTACGCGTCGGTGACCAAACGTTAGCTCAGATTTTATCTGTATATAGAAAAAATCGCTGGCGGCCGGGGCCCTGGGACAGCTCTCGACGCTCCTCTGACCCCCAAGTTGGACCCCCAACGGTTAGCGCCTATATGGCGCTTGCACTCTATGATTCGCGCCTTGGGCGCTCGTCCCGAATTGCGGTGCCCAACTTATGGCCACCTTATATCAGTTGTCAAATTTGACTGCATCATGGACCAGAAAATGTCTTTACTTGTTTTAATTTACGAGAATTAACGTGATTTAAAAGTGCACCACCAACTAAAATAATGCAACATATTTAAATAGAAAAAAAAGAAATGAAATCATACCAGAGGGTGCAGTGGAAGAAAGAAGCGTTGCAAAACACTTATATAAACACCGACCCTTCAAATATTTGTCAATGTTTACCTTACAGTTTAAAATTAAAATGTAAAATTAATTTTGTTGAAATTTTAACATTTTATCATTTCAAATTAAAATTTACAGTTAAATTTTACCTTCGGGTGAGTAGTTTTATACTGACTCCTCTGCGCTGTGGCCATATAAAATGTCTTCCATTCACGTTTCTATTTTTTCAGCACAAACTCGGCAAAGATGTATCTCCCTTCCATATGAAAATTAGTTTCATACTGACCACCCATGTTTAATGACAGTTTTGTCGTCTACGTTGTTTGCTAACTGCTACAATTGACGTCTTAAGCCCGGTCCATACTAGCAACAATGTCGAAGCAACGTTCGACTTTGTCGAAAGGACGAAATTTCAACCCGAAACTCGTTCGACATTGTTGCCGTTTTTGACAACAAAGTCGAACGTTGCTTCGACATTGTTGCTGGTGTGGACCGGGCTTTACTTGCGTCCTGAATGTGATACAAGTAAGCAAGTACTTTATGAGCGAAGACATGGGCATCAACCAGCAGCACAATTCAACGCTTTCAAAAGTGATCTACAAATCACAACTTCGCCAGAGAAATGATTTAAAATGAGTAAAAATCACTGTTCTGTAAATGACTTAAACCAGTCTCATAAATCACGCTAAGCGTATTTTTAATGATTACAAACACACGGTACGTAAATAAAGAATTTAACACGATCGGCAATATATTTGATAGAAAACATCACTCTGAAGATAAATTTACAGAAATATTACCGTGTTGCGTATAATTGTGAGGTGACGAATAGTTTTTGAATACTCGACAACAAAATGAAAGTGAAACCTAGACCAGCCCGCAAATTATTACAGTAGGCCTACGAACCTAGGCTATATGATACGAACAGCTATGAAAGCCGACTGACAAAGCAATGAGAATGGTTTAATTTCGACTTTCGTGGCTCCTTAACCTCTGAACTGATTTCAGATCAGATCAGATTTATTAATGCAAGGGCCAGTTGGCCACTAACAATGCAAAAATTAAGACAATATAAAGCACTAAAAACAGAAACGTGTAATAAATATGTCAAGGGTAGTAACGTACATGCAGTCTGAAAGGAACTTCCAATCTGAGATAAGCCTTTAAACCCAAAAAATCCTAAGCCACATATGAACGGAAGGAAGCGAGAATCATTGCGCAGTATTTTTGACGTCATCTTGACCGCAGTTGCAGCAACAGTTGTTAACGTCGTCATCGGTGAACGTTTCTTCGTAAACGAACGGTCGGCGATTGCTAGCAGACTCGTGATCGCAGCCACGTGCCGTTCGACTCCGATTAGGGCTACGACAGGTGCTGGCGACCTGACCTTCCTACGTGCCAACGAACAACCACCACTCGTGAACGAACCTTACGAACTGATACAGTCCGTGAAAAACGAACTAATCCGTCTCCGATTGCGTCAACACTGTAATTTCCGAGACTCGGTCCACTGTCCGAAATGTCAGCGTTCCGGCCGTCTAAAGCCCGGTCCACACCAGCAACAATGTCGAAGCAACATTGTCGAATGCTACAATGTCGAACGTTGCTTCGACATTGTTGCTAGTGTGGACCGGACTTAACGCCGGTCGATGAGGACACAAGCTACGTATACATGCAGTGACGTGACGTCACAGTAATCTATGGTCGCGATATGATCTCCATGTTGTAGGGCACCATGTCGTACTTTGCGAGGTTAATTGATATATATTCATCATTATTAATATATATTCATCACGTTATTTAAATAAAATCGATTCGGTAGGTTTAAGAAAAGCTTAGTGATAGCGCCAGATCGGCGATCTAACTGTAAGTGCTGCAAAATGTTTGGAATATATGAAGCGCTGTTAAAAGTAATGGCACAGCCGAACTGTTAATTTTATTACAGATATTATAAGTACATTAAGACACAAGCGGTAACAAATGGCGTAAACAATGTTCTGAACGAGACATTCGATTAAACAGCTTTTTTTACCGATCAACTAATTAGCTATCAAAAGTAAATAACAATGGAGTAAGAGACCATTTACGAGCTTTCGTAAAATCTTGTCAATTTTAGCAACATGCTCTCTAGCAACACAGGAAACTCAGTTGTCGCAGAGGGACCGCGCGACGCGCTATGTTAGTAAGTTCATGCTATGTTTCACAAGGTATGGCAGTTAGAAAGGTGTCAATCAGCAAACGTGACTTTCAAGGTCATTCAAGGTTATTGGCAATGGTGCTATTCGAGAGGCCACATACGATTTCCTATTAGTCTTCCATTGCAACTATGTTGCACCGTTTACGAGATACTATCGCTTATTTCCACAAATTTAAAGAGGTCACGTGACTCTGAACACATCATTTTTGGGATAATATATCATGCATGCACTAGTACTCCTCTGTATCAATCAGCACACGAAATTTGAAGTGCCTAGATTTATCAGTTCCAAAGATATGATTGGGGCAAAATTTTAAAAAGCGGGTCACGTGACCCTGACCTTGCCAATTAGTCTGTCATCCGATGGCTAGCACTTGGTATGCTCCACTTGCATACAAAATTTGGCCACTCTCGCTTTAGCCGTTGAAGACCTTGAAGGTTACTTTTGCTGTCTGAAACCTCTCTAGCTCCCACACCTCGTGAAATATTAACATAGCACTAATTTACTAACATAACGCATCGCGCGGTCCCTCTGTGGTAGCTGAGCTTCTTGTTAAAATATAGCGAGATATTGGTCGAAAATGGCCGATCTGAACCTACTCCACCTCTATTTGGTGCCCCGTTGAGGGTTACCCCATTGAAATTTTGCCGAAATTTTTCGCATCAGAAAACTAGAGTCCCTGGGCTATCGTATGGCGTTGTTAACGTTATTTTATGTTTAGCTGTTTTTGTACAACACCGGCGTGTGACAGACGGACGGACGGACGGACACATGACGACAGCATATACT
>Ga0209780_1002742_pt1 | contig 12712 bp, 6 predicted proteins | sample WorMetexBAHAMAS2_FD_187384 | JGI IMG/M metagenome (GOLD analysis project Ga0209780, IMG submission 187384) | Marine gutless worms symbiont microbial communities from Max Planck institute for Marine Microbiology, Germany - Inanidrilus exumae... | ecosystem: Host-associated > Annelida > Digestive... | reverse complement strand
CCAGTTTGTGTGAGTCAGGTGCAAATGTCTGTTCACTGGGTAGCCGAAAGACTACTCCGAAAAAAGCAGCAAAGAATATCTAAATATCGAAAATTCTGTTCATTACGGAGAGAATAATTTCTTTTTTCTAGAGTTATGTTTCACATAAAAGTATTCAAAGCACACCATTAACCATTTTAATAGTTTATTTTAAAACAACGAAAAGAAAAAAATCGCTATACCCCGACTTTAAATGATTATGGAGCGTTTATACATGTTTTCGTTTACTGCTGTTCAGTTTCACACGTTTTAGTTCAAAACTAATTTGTATTATTATAATGTTAAGTTCTGTAGTACAAGTGCACATAACACAATAGTTAAACGACTTGCAAGTAATTTTTCTAGTAAATATTATGCATCACAAAGTCCCAAAATCTGTCCAACAATGGGAACAATCAGATCAGTCGGGACAATGCAATACAATCCAATTGTCCACAGTAGATCTATTGAATTACTAGTTATTATCCGCGCACATGTTAACATGCAGCAGCATGTAAGATCATAAACCGTCGTCAAACAGAGGTCGAACTATCTCATTCCATGCATCATCCCATCTCAACCGCTGGAAACTCCTCAGTTCCTCTCTGTAACGCTGCAGTCGGTGACACTGATCCGGAAATCCTCGCAGCAGATCCTGCCAGCGTAACACACCACATACTTGCAACAGTTTCACAACCAGCCAATCAGAAGTGATGTTTTGCTCAAAAAGACAATTTTCTGTACATCTGTGATGTTTAGTAAAATGCAGATTTTTCAAACTAGCATCTATTGTATACTAGCAAATATGCTCTAAATTTGATACAGGTTATAGTAAACCAAATTATTAATTTTTGTCAAATACTGTTTAATCAAAATTTAAGGTTGGTTGGCTAACTTGGCTGGAAGACTAACGTCTCCTTTCAGCACAAAAATGGGCTATATCGGGGACAAGGTCTTAGGTGGAGATTTAGTTCCGCCAGGTTAAGGATGGAAACGATACAGTAACCTCCCGACCTCGTTGCCTTTTTGCTCAGCAATGACCCAAAATGGGAAATGATAACGGAAGCTCATTTAACTTACTACACTAGCACCTACAACAGGGTGAAAACTAACCAACCACCACAAGACCTATTTTTCAGTTCAATGTGATATCTTGTGTAATTGCTGTTCATCAGTTAATATAACATATCAATGCCTAACGACTCTTGTTGTATAATATCTTTTCCATATGGATCTGGCTTTGGAATACTTCTCTTTGATAAAACCAAAAAGCACCCGGGGACCTCTGGCCCATGGTATCAGACCTGCCCTCTTCACCCCTAACAAAATTTAACAATATTGAAAAAAGAAATAGTTAATCTGCATTTCTTTGCATCACTACTAGATTACAAAACAGGGGCATAGTCATAGATACCATTGTTAAATATCACTATGAACAAATCAGTAAATACATAGACGACAGCAACAACAATAACAGCAGCAGCAACAATGCTGATCCATTGTAGACTACCCGCTATCGATTCAAAAGAATCTACAAAATGGTCCAAATACCCAGAATAAACAGAGAAGGAAAACTCAAGTGGGACTGGCTAACCAGGTACACTTGTAAAATAACCATTAAAATGGTGATAACGTCCAAATTTGCATGACATAAAAATTAAACTTCACAACCAGTTACTTGTTCCATTATATTGTCAAATAGTAATTAAGTAACATATTCCAAATACTTCACTGTACTCACATGGAATGCAACAGATCTGTCAGACATGAGAGTCACATAAGGAGATCATTACAAGCCACGTAATGTGTATTGCAATGTATGCTAATTAATTACCTCAAGCTGCTGTTCTAGTTGAGAGTCAGTGTTGAAGACAAGACCGTTCTTATCATGCTTCACAAGTTCACCCAAACTACAGACCCAATACCGCTCCATGTAAAGTTCATACTCAGATGACCAGCAATTCAGTGTGTTAATGTTCAGTCATCTGCTCTCCCAGCTCCCACCTCTATCACCGAACGTTGTAGAACGACGGATGTAGGAGTTGAACAGACGGGACAGCCGGGGAAGACAAGATTGGGTGATGTTAACGAGAACATGACAACTTTTGCTCTTTCTCAGGAAGATGCACAGGCTTGGACCAAGTGGAGGAAAGAATTAATGGGGCGATTGACAACCCAGGTTAAAACTGGTGCATACTGCTATCACCATCCAACTCATCCCAGCACTGTTTTTGTGACTCATGACCTTGACATTTTAACCCTGAAATAAATTGGTTTCTACGACTAATCGTGGAACATTTGTACGTCAAGTTTGGTGATCCTAGCTGTATTGGGTTTTGAGACATTGTGTGGATAAACTGAGAACAGACAGACAAACATATGGTGTGAAAAAACAGACAATCAGACAAACGTTAGTGATGAATCTACCCCTACGACAGCCGTTGGCATTGGTAATTAGTGACAAACGCAGATAGCATTACGTGATCACTTATCAATCTTACTTAAGGCTTATGAGAAGTGTGCCGGATGTGTTATTATAATTAATACGTTATAAACAACGTTTAGATCTCAACCGAAAATATCTGTATTGTCACAACAATGCAGGCTCGAGATCATATTACAAAAAATGTTTAAAAAGCAGAACTGTAAAACATTAAATCAACAGAAACACATGCACACATCATTATAATGGCTACATCTTTCATGTGAACTTGCGTTCATCAGCTGCTTCCTTGAATGACGAAGTGTGATCTGTGCAAAATTATCATATGGCCAAGCACCCTTCCTTATGCCAATCATGGAAACTACTCTCTAGACCTCATTGTTTCTTATTCTAATGATTGATGCCTGATGCGTGGGACGTTGCTCTCAACGCTATTGTACATATCACAACAGATAAACATATAAACATGTTTCAGTGAAATCGGCGGAGCAAAATGGCAAGTATACCAGGAGAAGTTGACAGCACAGACCGGCAGGCGACAACCGAACATATCAACAACTTTCATCGGGAGATCGAGACCACTGGATGACTTGTGCAGGCAGATACCAAGATCAGCGGAAGCGAGAAGTCGTGGATAATCGGCTGCATCAAGCCACGGTGTCTGCACTTTCACTCTGACCCACGACTTCTTCTCTATTATCCGCAAGTACTGTTCCTTCAGTGGCCCCTTGCCTGACAAAAATGCGAAATTGCAGTGTAACGACACGATACAATATGATACGGTAGATTAACGTACAATACAATACAATACAATATTCGTTTAATATAATAAATGACAAGTACGCATTATTTGAAAGTGTATGAAAGTGTCAGTAACTGTTTTTGTATAACATACGCATAATAAAATTGTTAATGTTTAGTGTTCAGGTTTTTGGAATGAGTTCGTAGTCATGTCGTCTGCGTCTGAGGTTGTAGCTGTATTCAGTCCTTGGAGGCAGCAGCGAGTGTAGCACACGTTCAAAAGCTCAAAAGCTAACGAGATGGTCAGCTTAATCTAGCGCACGGCACAGAAACGAAAAAATAAGGAAAAAATATATTTTAAAAAACGAGTAGCTCAGAAGAAAGTAACCACAATTCATCATCATCATCATCTCAGTTTTAAGTGTCAAAGAAAGATGCTATGATATGCAGAAAACATACATCATATAATTCTGAAGTTACAGTAAACAAATAAAAAAGAAAAATAAAATTACTATTATCATCCTGTAGTACGTACCAGTTATTACACAGACGACTGCTGGCAAATCAGACTCCACTGCTGCTTGCTTGTCATACACTACACGCAACACACCTCAAGCTTGCTGAGTTCACGTAACTGCAGGTTTGTCACAAAATGACACAAAGTGAAAAAATCCAAATGCAAATGCAATGGCATAATAATGACAACTCATATAATTCCATACTTTAAATTCGGTAACACTATATTCTGCTGTAAACGTGCCTATTAGATACACAAGAACATTACATTTCTACACACATTATTAACTTACAGTGCCTGCTCCAATTAATCCAAGAGGTTTCTTTTGGGGCCTGAACCAACCTTAAATAACTCAGGAAATGAAAATGAGTGTGTGTTGTGTATTTACTAAAAATACCAAATTGAACCTTAATAAGAAAACTAAAGTAATTACTACAACTGAACTTATAAGAACGTTTGACAAATGACAATATAACATAAAGAAGCACACTTTAATTGTTAATTGTTCAATCATCAAAAAAGTACACAACACGTTCTTACCATCAAGCGCATTCAGCAATATTGAGAAATCTTCATCTTCTGTAAAAACCAAGTAATATGTATGCAATCTGATCCAATACAGTCTGCACATATTACAATATTAATAACCTAATTCACACACTGCATTGTGTATGCAGCAAAAAACTTCACTTTCACTGCTGCATTGTTGTTGTTCTATTAACATACCGACTCAGCCATATATTTTCACACTTCTCAGTAATGTAACGTAACATATCATGTCCAGGAAAATGTGGCACATTTTTAAATTACGACAAATAATTTTATGTCAATTCAGAGTCATCTGCTTATTTCAAAAAGGTTTTAATATACCGGTACCTAATTAACACCAAGAATCTTTAAGACAGTCTAGTTGGTTTCTTAGTAGACAGATTAAACCATCATTAATGACTAAGTTTGCCTTGCATATTTTAACCTTACTTTAGGGATGTCATTTATTGTAGACACGGTGCAGAAGTAACCCCCTACATTAAAAATAATGCTGAGTTAAACTTTCTTGAGATTCTGGCTCAAAGCAAAAAAGTGCGATAAAATAAACAGACCTGTCCAGCTAGTGCTGCTGACCAGCAGTGCTGGACGAGATGACCGGTAGTTCAAACATCCATTGCCATCTTTCTCAGTGAATACAGTCAACTCTCTGTTGTCACTTGAATCTGTATTTTTCAATCTGTATTCAATACACATCACCATACAAGTCAACATTTACTCTGACATCATAATACTACACAATGCCTTACAAACAACATGCCCCTTGCACAGTTACGTTTAAGATATATCTCATAACAATTAGTTAGCCGTACTTCTAAATCACAAGCAGCAGTAAAATGCACAGATGACTAATGTTGAAGTGAATGACTAAAATTGATGTAATGAGAGCGACATCGGCTGCTAACGTGAAAATGTCAAAAAATTGTCATGTGAAGCACAAATAAAGGCACTTAATGGTCCTATTAACAGAGTCTGAATGAGCACGTGAGCATTATATTGGAGCATCCTCATCAGAGAGGCAACAAAAAGGGAGTAACATCCATTCTGTCAGCTGCCAGTCAGTTAATGATGTCCAGTGGATGATTCCCTAGCTGGCATCAGAAAGTAAAGTAAAGTAAAATATACATTGATTTGTATAGCGCATCGTCGTAACTACCTCTAATGCACTCAGACATGGATCACGCAGTTTTACCATGCCTGCCTCTACTCTCCAGCCTCAGAGCATCACTGCCCTTTGGCTGGTATTCATTTTACCATCCCACAGAGGGTAGAAGGCAGAGTCGACCTGAGCGGTTGGTTACATACCGAAATAAAGTGCCGCCTCCGGGAGTCAAACCCGGACATGGTCATCCATCCCAGTACTAACCGGGCTCAGCGTAGGTTAACTTCGTTGATCTAGACCAACGACGCTACCACTACGCCAAACCACAAACAGGGCATCCAACCAAAAAAAAGACTTTGTGACAATCAATTGGGAAAAATAGTCCAGAAAGTGCTGGTAAATGAACATTAAACTGTCTGTGTGTGCACATCTGCTAAAACATCTACTTACTATATACCAAGAAACATGTTCAGCATGCCAACTGTACATTAGGCCCACTAATGACCCGAAGTGTTCCAGGCCCAGTGTCCAATATCCATGCCAGCTACACACTATACTAGCCAATAGTATTTTTTTAATGCAGCATAACGCAGTTACACGCAGTCATAATAATGCTATCCTTGCATGCAAGCTGGTTAGTACAAAGAGTACATACTGAAAAATGTCAAGTCTGTGAAACAGCTCATGTTGGCCAGCAATGTCCAGATCGCAAAACATTTTCGGAGGTCTATCGTGCATTGTCACAGCCCTAAACATGTACCAACGACATCATATGTAAACTTTTCACACACAACAATTTCAGAAGTTTCACTTGGTGTTTTAACGCTGTTGCCTGGGTAACAACGCCGACTTCCTTGTCTCCTTGACATCTTTATTTTCAATTCTGTATTTATGAATGTAAAACTGATGGTAAGTAAGACAACTGACCTTTCAATGTGACACTTCACATGCAACGTCTTGCAATGTCACGTGCATCTTGTTTTGTAGAGAAAAACGTGCAGTTTTGGCAGATGTTTGTGGCCGGCGTCCCAAGTATGCCCAACCACACACCACACAACTTCTCCCCATCCATGCCACTGAACTCTGATGGAGGCAGACAATCCTTTGTAGGCCACATTGTTGCCGCTAAGACAACTTCCGAGTGGAGCCATGGAGGAACTATTTTCCAAGCTAATTAACCCACTCACTCATGACAGGAAGCTATTTCAACAATCTTGTTAATCTGCAGAATTATGCAATCAATACATGATGCAGTATGTGTTAAAACTGCAATTACAGATGGTAAAACATATTTTTGACAAACGGACGAATTATGAAAAACGTGGGTTTAAGCGTCGGTTTCAGATGTCATGACAACATTAAACAGCAACTGTAGACAACGGTCAAGCAGAACGTGATAGCTCTGTATGACATATGCAGTTTTAAGTCAAGAATGCAGAACTGCAAGTCAAAAAAATACAAGTTACAAAGAAATGGATGTTACTGGTGTCTAGATGGGTGGCACATCTCATATTTTCAAAAACCTAAATATAAACCAAAAACACTGAAGTGCCACCAGAAGGTGTGGGTTTTCCATTACAAATTTTTAAAATTTATGCATAAAAGCAACCTGAAATCATACGAGCCATTTCAGCCTCCGAAATATGGGGCACTTATGGCAGTTTTCAGTGTTCGGGGTGTCTTGAGAGTAGGGATCTGTGTCCAGTCTGCATGTAATGTATCAAGCGCAAACAAACAGACCTACCTGACGTTCCAGTTGTTTAGCAGGTCTTCCCTCATAGCGTCTGTGACACAAATGTTCTGAGATGACATTCTTCCACAAATTCTCTCATACCTTTCAATTTATGACACATGGGTCAATAAATAATGCCATCTGACAGAAATTTAACCAACTTACCTTTACATTACACTACATTACAATGATTACATTGCAAATAATGTACTCGTATTCGCTGTCATTACACAAACTTTTCCTGCAGTGCTTTGTTTGATACTGATAGTTGGGTGACAAGAAGGGCATCCAGTCTGGAATAAATTAGCCGCGTATGGGACTGACGGTCGACTCTTCACAACTGACGTTTCTGCCAACTTCAAAGTCATGTGACACAAAAACTAAGACAAATATTAAAAATCCAGCCCCAAAAATTAGATATTTGCCCTAGTTTAAGAATCCATGGTCAGTTGCCAGCTCCCATTGTAAATGGCGGAGGAGATAGCTTCTGAAAATGGCCAGATTTCCAACTTTAAAGGGCTCGTAACCTTGACCTTGGATCGGGTCATACTGCATACTGTCATGCATCACCATCGACCTCTACCTATAAGCCAATTTCATTGAAATCTAAGAAACTTTTTGCGGACGGACGAACGGACGTGTATAGTATGTACGCATGGATGGACATACGGACATTTGAGACCGGCTTCATTAGGTCGACTCTAAAGAGTCGACCTAAAAACCCGTACCACTTATCTGCACTGGTTCTCTTCCAGAAAAGGGAGGAAACTGGCTAAGCCGGGTTCATCTAAAAAACGGCTATTGAAATGGATGGTGGTTGCAATTGTAGAGAACATGAACTAGCATGTAATAGTTCATACCAGTAACAACCACTGCCAAAATGAGACTTCTAACTCAATTTCATTAAAACACAAACTTCAATATGTATTTTCAGTTCAACAACATGGTAACTGTCATTAATACAATAAAAAATCCACCATCATACAAATTCACAGACTACTTTCTCTTGACCTACTTTCTCTTGCTCTGTCATGAACATATCATCAGCTGTTTAGAATGGTCTAAAAGACAAATGTACTAGACCACATGGTCACTCAAAATCAACGCTTACCATCTGTGTACTGTGACAAGTGGATGACAAACACCAAGGTCAAGGGCAAGAACTGAGAAGCCGTAGTTGTGCCAGTCAATAACAAACTTGCATCCTTGTAACCAGCACACCAGCAAGCAACTGGCAGCAGCTGGCAATGACGGAGGATTCTACAATCAACCAAACAGGCATACAGTACAAGAATACTTCTCTCTACCAGGGCTGTCGAGTGATTAATTGGTTTAATCACACTAACTGCATGATTAATTATTTTCATCATGCATTAATTGCAGTTTTAATGCACATTTCCTTTGTGTTGTGTTTCAGGTGTAGGGGGTAATCAATGACCAGAGATGCCATGTCCTGACAACACATCATATGCCACATCTGAGTAATATATGCATCTGCACTCAAGTGTGTTAAACAGTCTGTTCACATTTCTTCAACTTATTATTAAGAACAAGTCAAAAGTGTACATATTAAATTTAAACTGCAAAAACAGTCCACTTTTCAACTAAAAGAATGTTAATGAAGTGAAGTGAATGTTTTGGAATATTATCAGTTTAAATTAGACTCAGCTCTCATTTATAAGATCTCTCTATTTCTGTGCAAGTATTTTATACAATACTTCAGTGAAAACATCCACTGCAAAAATAAATAATTACTTTTGTATGGAAAAGCACACAAATAAACACACCTGAAGCAATATATGAGACGGTTTAGGAGATGCAAGCAGCATAAGTAATGTGCTAACAAAATGCCAAATGACCTTCACAAAGAATTGTAACAGCTTCGGTAAATCTACAACAGATGTCCAAGATATTCAAGTCCACCAAATCACATGTATTGGCATTAGTTTACAAACAGCTACAAACTGGCAGAAAATATGCTTCAACGTCACAGCCAATGCACTATCAGATGTGTGCAATAAACCTAGGACAAAACTAAGTTAAATGACTATGAAATATGAATCTAGATACTGGTGTCAGAGAGATGGCATAAAGGGACCAAAGCCCCTTCTCTCAAGAGTCCTGTGATGAAAGAAGAAAGGATGAGGCACGGCCACTGGTTGAGGTCAGTGGTTTGTGATTCATTTCCTTCTATGCTTTGACACTGTTGTTTGGGTGTCAGGAAGGATATCATATCAGTCCATAAAAATTCTATGTCATTTATCCAAAAGGAACTTTTCCCAAACAGCTGGAGGAAGAGAGAGTACTAGCTAACTCAGGTTTTCCTGGAAAAAAGCACGTTAAAATGGAGGTAGCTGGGTAAATTTGGAGCATGGGATAAGTCACGTTTTAGCCAAACAACTGGCATCACCTTGATCAAAATACCCCAATGAGAGCAGTAACACAAGCATGTGAAACATGACTGACCACTAGTGAATGTGGTGAAATTAACATGCAGTTTAGTAAAAAAAACTAAAACAATTACTCATAAGCTATTATGCTTCGTGTAGCAACTGGTTACTCAGTAGCATCATCGATCAATCAAGTAACTTACAACTGACAAATGACAAAACTTGTGGTATGTCCTTCAGCTGAATGAGAGTATTGTCTGTCAGATATGAGTGAGGCCGAGATTCTACAAATATAATACACAGTAACACGTACTTCATATAATGCTATTCATTTTCTCTAGCCATCACTTGTTTAAACCAACTACACATCGTACATTCCGAGTTTGTTTAAATGGCCTTACATAATGATTTTTTCCAGAGTCACTGTAGGCTGGGTTGGGTTTCTCATAAGAGAACCAGGGAAGAAAATGGAGCAGGTTTTAACCTTGATCAGTCAGCCCATTTCCTCACACAGGTCAAGAAACTGTAAAATACGACTTCATTTTAAAATTTACTGGGTTCCTACCCATACTTCTGCACCACCAATCAGGAGGAATAAGGGATGCAAGAGCAATCCCAGGTCTCCTCTTCTACACTTAATTTCACCTTGATAGGCTAATCACATTGCAAAATACATTACATTTTCATACTCCACATTTTGCAATGATACCATCTAGCAGTGCAGAAAAAAGTTGATTGCACAAGCATACACAACTACGAACCTTCATCTATATAAAAGCCATCAAGAAGTTTTTAAAATTTTGGTGGCTTAATAATGGCAATGTCACTATCACATTCACAACCTTGACTGTTTACAAGCATGATATCTAAAAAAGCAAAAAACTTAAACAACAGTCCGAGCCCTATCATATATGCCAAGGAAACGACGAAGGTTTGTACCATTTTTGAAACTCCATAACTTCCACAACTTCTGCATGTGTTAAGAAAAGCTGACAAAATTAAGAACATGAAAGCATCATAGAATCGCCCATAAACTTTGAAAATTTTGCAAAAAATCGAACATTGGGGAGACTACATTCCTAAAATTAATAAAATACAGCGTTTCTGGAGTCCATGCACCCATCAATGCACCAATTAAGGTAAAGTTTGGCGTGAGCAGTAATAGATTAGATCAACATTAGGTAAAGTTTATAGGAGTAGTTACCTAAATAGCCGAAAATGCACACTTGAAACCCAACGTTGGTTAGTGACAGTGCATGAAACTGCATGCGTGGACTTCTTCCGATGTCTCCCAAAACAACAATATGCACACGCTTGCCTTTATAGCTCAGTCTACATTTGAGTATAAAAATAATAATCAAACCAACTATGACATAAATAAACATTTCAACTATAAAACCCTACACTATTTTGATAACCGAAACTGTAACCAAACAACGTAAACAACATAGAATATACAATCACAAGTCATACAAGTACAGAAAATAAGTAATTCCGTTTCTACAGAATCAAGACTAACCAAAAAATACAGCCCCACCCCCCGCTTACTTCCTATCTTGCACTTGCACCGTTTCTAAGATGGCGTCTGAAAGCTCCAAAATCGCTATATTTGGCTACCCCTCCTGCGTTTAAACCCCCGACGGAGGGGCTCCCCTCGGACGATCTCAGTAAATTTTTCCGTGGATGTCAAGGATGGCCAAGGTACCAAACGGCGAAGAAAAATTGCCGAAAATTTCAACCGGCTGAGTAGGGCGCACGAACGTTACAGTCAGACGACAGACAGACAGACGACAGACGGAACGGTGATAGCATATAGAGAACGTAAACGTGAGTTCACGTTCGCTAAAAATGCATGAATGTAACTTAGTTGCTTTGTTTACTTTGGCCAACCGTTAATACTTAGCAGTTAATACTTCAGTTATTAAATACTAGAAGATGGCTAATACGGATAATTTATTCGGCTTACCCGGAAAATCGGATAATAAATTATCCGGATTTATCCGGATATCCGTGAACATTCACTAGTAGCAACGTACGGCTATGAAAGCTGGACACTCAGAAAGAATGAAGAAACACGTCTTGACGCCTTTGAGATGAAAGGGCTGAGAAGGATTCTGCGAGTATCGTAGACAGCGGAGAAAACAAATAAGTGGGTTCTTAACAAAGCTGAAGTAAAGAGGTAACTGCATGTTACTGTTAGACACTGTCAAAGCAAGGAAGCTATAGCATACTATGGTCACACTATGAGGAAACAATGGAGTTGCCTGGAAAAAAAGAAATAATGGAAAACAGAACATACTCATGACAAAGCGCTGGACAAATGTCTTGTCTTAATGTTAATCTTAGTTTCTTCACTGGACTTTTCTGTTGAATATGAATTTACCAGTTTTACAGTTAATACTCTTTCAGAATTTTTCAAGATAGCGTGACATCATGGCTCCCATTAATACGCTGGCGATGCTTAGTCAAATGGTCCAGTGTTTTCTGTCCTGCATGTGACAATACGTGGTTTCTGCGATGCGTCACCGTTGACTGACTGAATCGATCCTCCTGCGGCTACAGCGGCCTCTGGACGCCTACTAGCGTATACGCCTGATGGCTCAAGAACGAAGCGTATAGCAGAGCACTCATCGGTCGCATTGACAGCAGCAGAGCTACTGCCTACCTGGCCTCGCTTTTGCATTAGGCAGTTTGCCTACCTGTGCGCAGTCGGCGCGTTTTCGCTCAGTGCTCGAAATGTCGTGACTGTAGTACAGGCGTAATATGTGCCGGGCATAATGTAGTATTAGACAATAGACAGTACTCAACACAGAAGTAGCGGCTTAAGGATTATCTCATCCAGGTGTCGCATAGCGAATGTAGGCGTGACACCGGTGACTTCACGATGGCCAGTAGCAGCAGCAGCTTGGCGCACCTTGAACACAGCGGCACATTGTCGGTGAGTAGTTAATTAGTCAGTGCCAGTTATTAAAGAGTTAATAATAGGCAGTAGACTGACGGGTCAGAGCGCCTGCAGGCACGTCTAGCCGCCGATAACTTACTGCCACTGAGAGGGCCTTGTCTAAAACATGCCGGGACGCCGGGACGACGCCGGGACAGTATAACAGGCAGAGACGCCGGCAGAGACGCCGGCACAGTCGCGACGCTGTACTAAGTGTGACCGTCGTCCAGTGAGCAATTACCACAATCCAAGCCGGGACGACGGTCACACTTAGTACAGCGT
>Ga0209780_1002741_pt1 | contig 12712 bp, 11 predicted proteins | sample WorMetexBAHAMAS2_FD_187384 | JGI IMG/M metagenome (GOLD analysis project Ga0209780, IMG submission 187384) | Marine gutless worms symbiont microbial communities from Max Planck institute for Marine Microbiology, Germany - Inanidrilus exumae... | ecosystem: Host-associated > Annelida > Digestive... | reverse complement strand
CCCTGTGGCCGCCCGGGGGCGAACCGACTCCGATCACGCTAAGTGCGTTGGAATCTTTTACAAAATTTGTTACAAATTTACTTCTACGTCTGCCATGAAAGAATTTTAAAAATCAGTTGACGGGTAAAGTTGATTGCCTCAAGCACCGTATGTGCCAGGTACTGACCTGCTGAAAGAGGTCATTTGAGATCTAACATATGGCTGGCAGTAACTGTTATAACAGCATCACGTTATGATAACAGTCTTCAATAACCTTGACTCTGTGAAAGACAAGTATCAGACTTGTGTTTTCTCGACTTCTTGTGACTCGCTGACTGATGCCATCAGTGACTGTCTGAACGCCGACCATGTGTGCAAGCGTTTTGTTGCAACGTTTTTCTTGGTTGCTGCAGCTGCGTAGAGTTGATGATTCTTTAGGTTTTTCAGTTTGATCACTGTAAATATATTTTTGTCAGTTAACAAGATTGTGCTAACATCACTGATGATTATTTTTTTCAGCAACTGTTAGAAACAGTTGCTGAAAAAAATAACCATCCAGTGATGTTGGCACAATCTTGTTAACTGATGAACAGTCTGTTTTGATTGAATGGCTGAGTTTTGGATGACAGTTTGCTCCACTAGCTCTGGAGCATGGCCATTTTTGAACATAAATATTTTACAAGGTAGTGTAGCGACGCATTTGACGGGTGGTGGGATATTTTATTATCGCTTTACTACAAATTTACCGCTAAGTCTGTCAGTGAAACAATTTTGTATATCGGTCAGCATTTGGCAAAGTTGGAAGGAAAAATATAGTGGATTAGTGGCACCTTTTTCCAGACACGGTGTATATTATTTCTTACCTGTGTCGAGCTGCGGTTTGTCAGCTTCCTTTTAAACGATTATTTTGTGTCATGATTTGTCTGCATTTTGTTAAAATAGGCTGTCTACTCTGATGTTTGCTGCATAATCCAAAGTTAGTTTTACCGTCTTATGTTATGTAGATGCCCACCGTGCATTGGAAATGCTGGAAGATTATTATAGTAACTTGCAGAAACCTGAAGACCAGCCTCTGAGAACAGCAATTGAGCAAGTAGTACGCACATTCAAGAGCTCTCTTTTCGAGGCTTTGATTGGTTAGTTGTATTTGTGATGCTGCTTTGTGTTTATTATTTTGTGGACTGCTTTGTTAAGAGAACAGATTAACTAGATTAAAAAGATGCATACACTGTTATTGATATTTGTCTTTTACAGTGTTATGTTATTATGTCTTGGTAGAACTGTGTTATGGTATTGTACTGGAAGTGGTATTTTTTGCATGACAAGCTCTCGTAACATACAGTGCAATGGCGCTGCATCTACTTTAGTTTTCTGTTAATAACAGTTATTTATCCTCTGTACTACAGTTCCCATACCTTTCGTCAGAATCATTGATTTGACTCAGTTGTGTACATCTGTTAGCAACGATGGATGACTAAGGTAGTAGATTAATTTCTGATGGTAAATGACAAATACTATAAACTGTTTTAGTATTACATGCAGTTATTTGATGTGCAGATTAATCAATCAATCAAAGTATTTTTAGAGTGGCCTAAGTGTCACTGCCACTGCAAGGTCCACTGCAGGTGTAAATGTCAGTAACAAAAGCCAGGAAACGATTGACAGAATAGATGTCTTTTCAGGTTTCTCTGGTAATTCATTACTCCCTAGAACTGTAACACAAAACAAAGGAAATGTGCATTAAATCGCGATTAATCGCGTGATTACTGCGATTAAAAAATTAATTGCTGACCAGCCATACTTAACACATTTAGTGTCTATAACACGGGTAACAAATTTAGTTATCCCATATGGGCATACATCCTTGGCTAGGAAGAACGTCTCCAAAATAACCTATAATGTGTCGGGTGGCATGCTCGGTACAGGCCCCAGTGTGGTAATGTGCCCTGATTCATTTGTTGATTTCGGCGCTATATAAGTAGTGTGTTTGTTTGTTTGTTTGTTTGTTTTCTTTGTTTTTTGTTTGTTAACTTACCTTATTTTCTTCCTTTGTTCCTTCCTTACTTTCTCCTTTCCTTATACTTTCTTCGTTACTTATTTACTTCGTTACTCATTTACTTCCTGACTTTTCTATCAACTTCTTCCAGAATAAGCCAGTTCCGTTTCCTGGCCGGAGGTCATAGGAGGCGACCAAACCTGGCTTTAGTTATTTCTGTTAATTTTGTGTTGTGGTATATTTTGTTGTGGATGCATGCTTGCTTTTGTTGTATTTGATTTAGTTTTTCAGTACTAAGCTAAGAGATTGGCTGGCAAGAACGTCTCCGTAATGACCTATTTTGTGTCTGATGGCATGTAAAACCTGAACTCAATCAGTTAATCAACATATCTAGTTTCCAGCATCACATTGCTACAAATTTCCTGGGCATCAGCCCCGTACGGACTTCAGGGCGGTAATATGTCCAGATTCATTTCTTGATTTCGGTGCTATATAAACTGTGTTTGTGTACTTAACTTTTTTTATTAGTTTCTTCCTTTCTTACTTCCTTTCTTCCTTATACTTTCTTCCTTATTAAATTTACTTCCTGACTTATGAACCCTTCCAGAATAGACCCGTTTCATTTCCAGGCCGAAGGTCGTAGACGGCGTTTATTATGCTAATTTTATATTGTAGTATAGTTTGTTGTGGATGCATGTGTGCTTTTGTTGTGTTTGATTTAGTTTTTCAGTACCAAGCCAAGAAATTGGCTGGGTAGAACATCTCCGAAATGACCTGTTTTGTGTCGATATTGATAAATGCAGCATGTTTATTTCGTGTGGTGACTGTTTTAAGTTCAGAAATATAATTCCGAACTATAATATGTGGAAGCAAGTCAAGAAGCTAACTGTAATTGCTATAGTGCTTAGTATTACATAAATACTATTCGTCCTTTTACCATTGTTGTCTTTGAGGTTACTTTCACTAAAGAGTTGTAATGTAGTTAGATAGTTAGAAATGTACAGATTAACGTGGCATGAGCAAAAGTGATTCTAGGACAGTGGACATGGTACACAAACTAATGTAATTTCTGTAACTTGTGTATGTTAAGTTACCAGCATTATGAAACGTGTAACATACATAACATTCATATTGTAAGTAATGAGTTATCTTTCTGCATACGTTATATATATATTATGTACATTGTTTCCACAGTTATTATTTTCCAGTTGCAATATCAGTGTTATTTAGGTAGTACAGGTTGGGTTTATGCTCTGCATCACAGAAATTCAAGAATTTTATGAAGTTACTTTGCTCGACAGTGACAAGACACTACAAGAAAAAACTGCAGAGACGCTGCAGATTGCGTCAAAATGGGAGAAAAATCCACCGATTTCTGAGCCAAAGCCAGTGTGTGTGACTGATTTTTCATCAGCTGTCATAAAGCAGCCACAGCTGCCTTCAGAATCTTCTCTTCCACCTGAGGTAATTACTTTACAACTGCAGGTTGTTTTGTACTTTTATTGTTAGTGCAAAGAGAGTGATATTTTTGAGAACATGCTGGTATGCTATGTTATAATTAGAATCAATACTGCTGAAAGTATAGGGATAACATTGTAATAATGTAATGATGATTCATTACAGCATTCAGCATATTAATTACTGAGTTTGAATTTTATAACTGTGAAGTCATAATGCTGTTGAGTCTGTTTTTGAGCTAAGTGCCACTGTGACATTGTCAGTGCTGTAGAAATATGCTTATTAGCCAGCCCAGCTTATGCTTCATGCATGTTTCATGTCCACACTCAGTCAAAATATACTAAATTTTATTTTAAAATCAACATAAATGATCAGCTATAATTTTTAAGCAGAAATCTTACACAAATTTTACTTTTTTAATTAAATAATCTGTCTGATTTCAGTTTGCTTATTTAATCTAAAACTACAGTTATTGTTATATTTTTTCAGTTATCTTACCCTAAGAATAATACTTATTAAATTGTAATATTTACAATATAGTTCTACCTTATAAGCATGATATGACCTAAATTATGTTGAAAGTGCCATTAAACTCTAACCAACCAACGTGTTTTCTAGTTACTACTGTTCCATTTTGTAGTACTGTTGGGTTACAGAGATTGTGTAGCTAACACAGCTGAAGAGAACTGTAGTGTCTTCTCCCTAATTGAGATGTGCTAGTTGACATCAGCAAGGGCAAGCAGTAAAACTTGCTACAGCTGAATGCTCCAGTTCTTAACTGGGGATGCTAACTAGCACAAGTTGTCCAGATGTTGTTCCATTGCATAGTAAAAAAGGAAAGGCTTCCCATGCGCATTACAGAGCGTTGGGTCCGGAGCTGATCCCGGTGTACAGGCAGTCAGCCCGCATGTGACTGTAAGTCATTTACCCGGCGGTAGGCTGCCATTACTTCCCACCATACCTGCAGTTACCTTCCCAGCCGCAGAGCATCACCGCCCTTGCCAAGGTATACTGCTTGGTGACAGAGGCACATAGGTGTGAACAACTTGCCCAAGGTTGTTACACAGCTTTGCCCCGGGTAGGATTTGAACCCACGACCTGTTGATCACAAGTCCAATGCTCTATTCGTTGCGGTCACAACATAGTGTATTTATCAATTATAAGTTTTTTGGTCATTGTTTACAACCATAATATATAAATGTATGTGTCCGTAATTCATGAATGTGCAGACACATGTTGCAAACCAGCCTGCCAAACGTAAGTCGGCTACATCCAGTTCAGAACCAGATTCTAACATCAACTTGCCACCGCAGCCAATGCTAAATGTGGCTGTATCCTCCACTGAAGTGCCTGGACAGCGTGCATCGGATGCAGCTGTTCAGCCTGTGTTTGAGGAAGCAGCTGCTGATCACTCTTTGACATTGGAGGAGCAACCGGCAGCCAGCATGACCACTCAGGATGCATCATCACCTCCATCCCAGCTGAGGAGTTCAAAGCGATCCACCCAGCGTATGACAAAGTCAAAGTCCAGCTCTGTGAGTGATGTGGTGATTTCCTGCTGCTCTATTTGCATTAGGTGCACTCTTGTCAGTTTAACAGCCGTCTCCAGTATTCTTCATTTCTGGCTCTAATTCAACAGTTTCTGCTGATTGATTGATTGATTGAGTTTTACGTCCAACTCGACAGATTATGTCATTACAGAGACGTTCTTTCCAGCTAATCTCTTGGCTTCGTACTAAAGAACAACTGTTTCTGCCATCATACTTTTATACGTTTTCATGTTTATGTACTTTTATGCTTATGTGCATCTTTTTTGTCTTAGTTTGTGCATATTAGTTACACACTGTCCTTAAGAAAGACATGAAAGTTTCTCCATTAGACGACATTTTACTTTCAGCTTTATATGCAAAGTATGCTATGCGTGTTGAACTGTGGAGTTTAATATTTTAATGTTAGATGTCTTCATATTCTAGACTTGAAACATTGAACTGAGTATAGCATGGCGATTTGTTTGTAAACTTGTGCAGTCAAAACGCTCAAAGTCAAGTCTTGGAAGTCAAGAAGCTGTAAGTACTTGTCAGTTCATGTTTCTTAGAATATTGATCACAGTGTTGTCTGTTGTTCATTTTAGTCAATAGACGTTCTGGGTTGATTTATGAGATATTTACATATGAGTTGTGTCATTAATGACTCTATTAGTGGCTTTGGTTGTCTTAAGCTTTTGTTGTTAGTATGTATTTGTCTTTTATTTCAGCTGACAGAAGATGAGTGGGAACATGAGAACATTGTTTTGGAACGTGTAAGTATAGTCAAGTGCAATAAACGTGCGTTACTGTCAAATTTACAGTTCTGCTTTACAGTGTATGATACATTGGCACTTTTTATGTTTATGTGCATGTATAATGTTACAGTTGTAGCATTACAGCAACATTGATTGATATGTTCAGGGGAACACTGGTCTTGGATTCAGCATTTCTGGTGGCACTGATAATCCACATGTTGAGGGTGATCCGAGTATTTTTATTACAAAAATCATCAGCGATAGAGCTGCAGCAATTGATGGTCGTTTAAGGTTGGTTTAAGAATGTTGAGAATTTTCATGTCATTGGTACTCTACTTTATCCACAATTCCACATTTTGCTTTAGCTTTTTTACATTTCCCGGGCATAGGTGCCAAGTATTGCGACCAGCGTGTCTGTCTGCTTATCTCTTTGTATGTCTGTTTGTCTGTCTGTCTGCTGCTTGCGTATCTCAAAAACTACATGTTCGAATTTCACCAAATTTTCTGTACATGTTACATGTGGCCATGGCTTGATCCGCTTCTGATGGCAATGCAATATGTTATGTACGTTCGGTTTTGTGGATGACGTCACGTTTTCACATAATGGAGCAAATGGGCCAGAGTCAAAGACTACACATGTTTTGTCCAGTTTGCCAGGTGGCAGCACTAGAAGGCAAAGTCTTTGACTGCATCTTGTTTGTTATTGTTTGTGCAAGCACAGTTTCAGAGATCTTCTAATTTGTTCGTGATAAGATAAAAAGAGTGTTAAAAATATATGTTGACTTTTGTGGCAGTGCAAGGCCAGTGTAAGTAGTAAGTAAGTAAACAGTGTATAGCAGTTAGCAACAACTTAGCTTCACTACTTTGCTACGGGAAACTCACATGTCAAAGCAGGTGCTTGATTTAGCAACCCCGGAGGGATGCAAGGCTGAGTTGACCTCATGACCGTTGTTACACAATTGAACCTACAACCTGTCAGTTACAAGTCCAATGCCCTACTGCAGCACCACCATGCAACACATGGACTCCCAGAGTTGTGCTTTTTTATCATGCATTGGTATAGAAGAGCTAGGCACAGCTCATTATGTTTAATGTGTTGAAAGCGCCGTTAAACTCCAACCAACCAATCATTATGTTTAAAGCAATACCGTCTGTTTGGCTGTCATACACTGTATTATAGCAACTGAACTGGTCACCAGGCAATCAATGCTGATGAATTTCCAATGCAATCACTCCCAATGGGGCCTGTAATACAGGTGGAGTAGGTAAAATTGACAATTTTCGTCGCTAGCTATCTGTATCTCTAAAATGGTACGCTATGGTATGGTATATGCACTCAAAAGCTGACGGGAGGGCTAACTTAATGTAGCGCACGTCACCGAAAACGAAAATAAAGGAAAAAACAAAAACCAATATATGACAAGTACATAGTTACTATATAATGCTAATAGGAAATCACATCAATTTTCAGTGGCTTTGACGGACCCGTGGCAACACAAAAGCACCCACAATCAGTAAATTTTGGGATCATTTTCCTGTTTGAGGGCTGACTCATGTCAAGGAACCACGTATTTGATGGGGTCATGGCAGTACATTGTAGTATTAGTTCTGACTGCATCTGCATATGGCATTGGCTCGTCTTCAAATTCTAGTATATTTGTGAATTTATAAACAGCATACTGTACATATTTGTTCAACCATGTTGGCAGTCATTCATATGTTTGTATTTATGTGTATGTGTGCAGATTAAATGACATAATTGTGTCGGTGAATGGTGTGACAACTGTCGATGTCACTCATGCTGGAGCGGTTGAAGCACTGAAACGTGCTGGATATACTGTGGATATGGTTAGTCAAAGCATTTACAGCTCTGAGCTAGTTATAATCATTGACATTTATTTGTATGTTACTAACCACCTTAGTGGTCCAGGTACCGCAAACAATTTGGTATTCTTCTGTTTATTTGGGCAGTAAATTTTGTAATACATGACCTTTGACCTAGGTATTTGGCATGTTGGTTCACCTTGACCCTGTGGAGGTCTAGTTTGAAGGTCAAGGTCACAGGTGAAAATGTTCCTTTACTCTGGATATATGCTACTAGGCAATGTATTTTATGGATATGCGTCGCGATGTGACATCTTTTTCATTGTTTGTCAGCGACTTTTCAAAATCATACGTTACAAATCGTGTGACTGATTTGAGATACCACCAGTCTGCCGTGTTGGAATAATGTTATGAAAGGCAAGAAAACAGACCAGATATGTGGAGTTTTTTTGTAGGTTGTAAAGCGAAGAAAGTATGATGCCATTGAATTGGAGCTTGTGAAAGGCAACAGAGGTGAGGAGGCGTCAGCAGCATATTGTTTTTACATCGTTTTTGTAATTGATTGAAAACGAAGATCCATGTGTATATGGAGTAAGGTTTAAGGCAGAAGCACTTGATTGAGCTGAGGGTGATTAGTTCCAATGAAGTTGCTGTATAACAGACTAGAACATTGCTTATTTCAGACTAGGTACAAAGATAGACCATGGCAAGTACTAGTTGACTGAAGTCTAGAAGAAGCCAGCACTCACAAAGTGCAAAAACCCACGCCATCACTGTTTTTGTGCCTTGTGGCCTTGACCTTTGACTTTGGACTTCAAAATAAATGGACTTACAGGACTAATAGTGGAACATTACTATGTCAAGTTTGGTGATCCTAGCTTCAGCTTTTTTGAGATATCATGCGGATAAACAGACAGACAAATGCCACTGAAAACTTTACACCGTGGCTGCCTTTGGCCTAGGTAATAAATTACACACAAAGGGAGCAAGAGAAGCAACACTCTAAACCACTCGTTTCTGAAGGACAGGAGGTGTATTGGACATGCATCTCACTGATGTAATAACGGCATGTGTAGTGTGCTTAAGAAATCCTTGAAAATGCTTGAATTCAGTCTGTAAAATTCAGTGCCTTTGAAAGTGCTTGAATTTAAAGTTTGTATTTCATGCTGATAATTTTGAGTCCTTCAAAAATGTACGATTCTTGAAAGTCCTTGAAAAGTTCTTTGCTTTTTTGGTTTCAACCGCAGTATGAACCCCATAACTTAAAGCTTGGTTAGTGAGTATGCAGCACTAGTTTGACACATGACCTTTCACCGGTGAGTTGGCTGCTGGGCCACTTCACCTACTTGGTCTTGTCTTTTGTAATATTTTCAGAACTTCTTAATTCACTTAGGATGAAATCTAAAATACCACTTTTAGTGTATTATTTTCATTTTTTTGCACCATACAATTGGACCTTTGTATGTTTTCTGGCTGTTTCAAAGCATTCGCATTACTGTCTAATTCACAGTCTGTTGAATTACGTTGGTGGTCAACCATTGTTGAGGCAAAGTTTCACATGCAGTATGTTCATAATTGCAGGTCTGGGCTTCAGCATAGCTGGCGGCATCGGCAACCAACATGTCGCTGGTGACAATGGTATATTTGTGACGAGGGTAACTGAGGGTGGTGCAGCTCAGGTCGACGGAAGAATGGCGGCTGGTGACAAACTACTAATGGTCCATCATTGTTATCTGTTTACTACTCAGTCTGCTGACATTCTAACTGTTAATTACACATTAGTGAATACACTTGTCTTTTTAGTAGCAGCTGAATCTTGGTTAGCCATTTGCTTCCATTGTTTTCTTTCTTCACTATTTCTGAACAAGAATAAGTGCCAATAATCGCTACAAACGCCATATGCCCTTCTTGTCACCCAACGAACAGTGTCAGAGCTGAATGGTACTGAAAACACTGACCCCCAGCCAGCGAAAATGACCCACTTACCTCGTCATTTCTTGATTCTTTGCTGGACTCCGAAAGAAGTTAGTCACTGTCTTTATACTGGATGTCTGTTTTTAAATTACAGCCACAAATTATTGCCCCATACAGGCTCCAAGCCTGCAATAGCCCTGATTCATTTTTTGATTCCTGCACTATATAAATCGTTCACTTACTGACTTGCTTCCTTACTTATTTACTTCCTTAAGAATAGGCCCGTTCCATTTAAAGGCGGAAGATCATAAGATGTGACCAAATCTGGCTTAGTTTTTTGCATATATTTTGTTATAGTTATTTTGATACCAGTTACATATGCATGTTTGCTTTTGTTGTGTTAGATTTAGTTTTTCAGTACTAAGCCAAGAGACTGGCTGGGAAGAACGTCCCCAAAATGACTTATTCTGTGTCAGGTGGGATGTAAAACCTTAACTAAATTAATTACAGGTGACTATAACATGTTCAGTTGTATATAATGCTGATACGGTGGCACATAATCAGTCTATTTTGTGCTAGAAGTATGATTGATGTGAGGTTATTGTAGTTTGGGTATGTGTATTTGATGTGTTAATTACACTGCCACTGACACACTAAAACAAAAAATCACGCAAATTGGTATTATAGAAGTTGTGCCGAACTCTGCCATTGTATCTTGACTATGCAGCTGCATTGTGGGACATTGTTACAGAAATTATATGATATTGTCATTGAACAACTTTATAATCTCTCTGTTGGTCTCAGTATGCTGTTGCTGACTGCTGAGATGCCTGAAGGTTTAACTGATGTTAACTGTAGGTGAATGAAACGAGCTTGGAGAATGTGACTCATGATGAGGCAGTGCAGTCACTGAAGTCAACTGGTGAACGTGTCCGACTGTTGATTGCGAAAACTTCAAGGAAGTTGACTGACGACACATCAAGTGCCACTACACATGGATCATCTCATGCCTCTGCTGGTAAATAAGCCTAGTGCCAACTGTTTAAAAACTAACTTATTGTGTGTGATGTTGTCGTAGACGATGTGACAATCTTATTTTATGCTAATAAAATATTAAACGAGACTGGTTTGGGAATAAACAGAGTAAATGACGCCCAGCTTATTGCACAATGATTGCTTGTGGAAATGTTTGGCTTCGTGCAACTTCTGTAGGACAAAAGAAATATTTTCTTTAGCTGTGATAACCGTCCATCACTAATGGAAACATAAACATGAGTAGCGATGTCGCAACTTTGATGGTTGCAACGTAATGGCCGTCGAATGTTAGCTTACAGTAAGCAAACGGATCTCAGGTCACGGAAAGTAGGTCAACTTGTAGGGGACACATTGTTGATTGACACTCGAATTTTTGTTTGTCCATGTGACGTTTCATTCCGGAGATATGTGGTGTCGAGTGCAGAAGTTGCGGAAAGAGTGGTCCAAAATTTGATGTTTTTTTGCTCCCCAAATTTTGGGGGAGGGCCCCGAAATTTTTGTGGGCATTTGTAAATCGACACCACTTCTGACCTACTGGGCAAGTTTGGTTGAGATCCCATGGCTGGTGTTTCATCTATGCTGACAAAATAAAAAAAAATTACAACGGTAAAATATAATGGCCTTGCCTTCGGCGGCCATAAAAAGTATGATGGCAGAAACAGTTCAATGAAAACCGAAAAATACTGGAGTCGGACTGTGAAGCTGAGAAAAGTGTGCATGTAATGTATGCACATCCAAGCTCTGGAGTGCATGGCATCTACTGATACATTTACGTAAAGTTTAGTAATGCTGTGTATTTTGCTACTAGGTGATAAGTGTCTGAGTTGTGTGTAAATTTGTATTTGCTGCACATACTGATGGTGGTGATGTTGTTTAGCAATGCGAGATCAGTCATACATAATGGCAGTTGCACCTTCACACCAGTCGGCTGCAGGTTCGGCCTCATCTCCAACTGTGATGTCACGTGGTCAGCCTGCTTCTCCATCGGACTCTGCTTCTGGCAGCTCATCTCATCGTGTGATGGCTGACCAGAGCATGCCGAGGTAAACTTTACCACATACGGTTGATTACTGTAGGAATTTAGTATTTAGAACAGTTTTTATGTACACAAGGTAATTTGTAGTGTGATAGATTTGAATGTGTTTTGTTTGATCTTTACAGACTTTTGGTCATAGTATGTCATGTTTCTCTGTTGTATGACCACAGCTTATTTATGTCCTATGGAAAGCTGTTTGACATTTGATACGCCCTCAAAGGCAAACAGTTTGTCAAGTTGTGGCAAGAAGACGCACTCATTATAATTTTGAGTTTTTATGTGACCGTCTCACTGCGTACGAAGAAGTATCATAAACTAAAGTTGTGGCAGTACTTATTCTGCGACATTGCAGCAGTTATGGATAGCTTCTTTTGAAGATGATACTAAATCCCAGAAAATATTAAGTGTGGATTGCTGGGGTGAAGAGTTTTTATCATTTACAGTCAGTGGTGCTTCATGAAATTAATATATGGATATATAATTATTATGCCCAGAACTGTGCAGTTACATAAGCTTGCATATTTTATAGAACTCAGTTTCACTTTTGATGACCACGCCCCAAAACTGGGTACATACAACTAATCCTTTTCCATCATTCAACTAAAAGCTACATTTAAAACAAAAGTCAACTTCTATAACTGAAAATAATTAGAAGATGGACTTTGACTCCCCACCATCAACATGGATGCCATCGCCACCACATACTTAGGCCTGCTGTGACCTTGACCTTTGACTTTTAGAGAATCTACTCAAGTCGTCAGTATCGGTTAATGAATATTTCCTGTCGGTTTTATCCAAATCGTTTACACCATTCAGGAGATACTGATGGTTACATGACTCCTGTTTGAACTTTGAGATTTGTGATGTGTATAATTTTGTATGTGGTGGCTTTTGATGTAGAGAGCCAAGGAAGATAGTGTTGAGGAAAGTGCAGTCTGGCCTTGGCTTCAACATCGTCGGTGGTGAAGACGGGGAAGGAATTTTTGTGTCGTTCATTCTTGATGGTGGACCTGCTGATTTGAGTAACAGTTTGAAAGTTGGTGACCAACTAATTTCGGTAAGTCATACAAATTACCTGTATTATATGCAGTTAGCTGCACTGTTTAATACACGAGATGCTTACCTTTGGTAGTTTCACGTTTCCCTCGTACAGCTAGATACATAAAAAATATTAAGTACTGTTCATTTT
>Ga0209780_1002740_pt1 | contig 12713 bp, 13 predicted proteins | sample WorMetexBAHAMAS2_FD_187384 | JGI IMG/M metagenome (GOLD analysis project Ga0209780, IMG submission 187384) | Marine gutless worms symbiont microbial communities from Max Planck institute for Marine Microbiology, Germany - Inanidrilus exumae... | ecosystem: Host-associated > Annelida > Digestive... | reverse complement strand
CCCACCCCCTGTCCACCAGCAGTGATAAAGGAGGGTTGGAAGAGGGGGCAGGGGATACCCGTGATTTATTAATAGAAATTGGTACAGAAGAATTGCCCCCTAAAGCTTTGCAAGGCTTGTCGGAAGCCTTTTCTTCGGGGCTCTGTCGCGGACTTGAGCAAAAACAAATCAGTTATAAGGTTGCGACACCTTTTGCGACACCGCGCCGCTTAGCGGTAGTCATCAAAGGGGTGGCGACTATGCAGGCTGATCGTAAAACCGAAAGACGTGGTCCTGCCCTCGCGGCCGCTTTTGATAAAAACGGGCAACCGACTAAAGCTGCTTTAGGATTTGCGCGATCCTGCGGCGTGGAAGTGGCTGACTTGGAGCAACAGAAAACTAAAAAAGGTGCGTGGTTGTATCATCGCAGTACGCAGCCCGGGCAAGCCACTGCCACTTTGATACCTGAGATCATTGAAACAGCTTTAGCCGGCTTGCCTATCCCTAAACGGATGCGTTGGAGCGATTTACCCTTTGAATTTGTGCGCCCGGTACATTGGCTCGTTGTTTTATTCGGAAAGCAGGTAATTGATACCCAAATCCTTGGCGTGCGTAGTGGACGCAAGACGTGGGGGCATCGTTTTCATCATCCTGAGCCGATTAGCTTAGCCCAAGCGAACGACTACAGCAATCTGTTAGAAGAACAAGGTCATGTCATTGCCGCTTTTGCTGTCCGTCGTAAGCGGATAAAAGTCTTGCTTAAAGAAGCCGCAGAAGAGATAGGCGGTGAGGCGATTATTAAGAGAGAGCTATTAAATGAAGTGACCAGTTTGGTAGAATGGCCTGTGGCGGTAACTGGGACATTTGATGAAAAATTTCTTGAAGTTCCACCCGAGGCGGTGATTGCGACCTTGAAAAACCATCAAAAATGTTTTCATCTGGTCAATCAAGAGGGCAAATTATTGCCACGTTTTATCACCGTGAGCAATATTGAGAGTCGTCAACCAGACGTGGTACGGGCAGGCAATGAGCGGGTGATTCGTCCCCGTTTGAGCGATGCCGCTTTTTTCTGGGAACAGGATCGTAAAAAATCCTTGGAGAGTCGTTTAGAGCAATTAAAAACGGTCATTTTCCAAAAGAAGTTAGGCAGCTTATATGATAAATCCCAGCGAATTGCTAAATTGTCTGGTATCATCGCCAAACAAGTGGGTGCGGATGAATCTCAAGCTATCCGCGCTGGGCAATTATCCAAGTGCGATTTGATGACGGAGATGGTTGGCGAGTTTCCCGAATTACAGGGCATCATGGGTGAATATTATGCCGACAATAAGGAGATAGGAATTGCCTTGCGTGAGCAATATATGCCACGTTTTGGCGGTGATGCGTTGCCAGACAGCCCACTCGGTCAAGCTTTAGCCATTGCTGATAAGTTGGATACTTTAGTCGGCATTTTTGGCATTGGGCAAGCGCCGACGGGTGATAAGGATCCATTTGGCTTGCGTCGCGCTGCCATAGGTGTTTTGCGAATTATGATTGAACAATGCCCTTTGCCTTTAGATATATATCAATTATTGGAAGAGGCACAGGCGGCATACCCGGATAATTTGCTAAACGCGCAAGCTACTAGCCAAGTGTTTGATTTTACATTAGAACGTTTACGGGGATATTATCAGGATATCAATCTTGATAGTATTGAAGCGGTATTAGTGTGCCGCCCAACTTCTCCCTTAGACGCGGATCGACGAATTCGTGGCATAGAAGCTTTCCGAGAGTTGCCGGCGGCGATGAGTTTAGCTAGTGCGAATAAACGTATCCATAATATTTTGAAAAAAGCCAATGAGTCCTTTCCATCTGAGCCTGATCCAAGTGCGTTTAATCAGAATGCTGAGAAGCGCTTATATGATGAAATGGAAGCTGTCGGCGAAAAAATGGTGCCGTTGCTAAAACAGGGAGATTATCAAACCGCCTTGCAACATTTGGCGAGTTTACGGGAAACTGTTGATAACTTTTTTGATGAGGTGCTGGTGATGGACGAAGATCAGAGGGTGCGTACTAACCGTTTGGCATTTCTACAAAAGGTGCGCCATTTGTTTTTGCAGGTGGCTGATATTTCGCGCTTACAGGTGAAAAGTTAAGTTTCAGGTACTTAAAATTTTTCTTGTCTGAATCAGAATTTACAGAATTTTAGAATTAACAGAATAAAACCTCAGTACAGGACAATTTATTTAAGTCATTGGTGAAAAAAATGTCCAGTGCTGAGGAGTAAAACCTAAAACAAGATTTATTCTGAAAATTCTAAAATTCTGTAAATTCTGATTCAGACAAAATTTTAGCTGGACGGGGTTTGCAACCCAATGCCATTAAGTTAAGAAATATTGTAGGGTGGGCAAGGTGTTTTTGTTGCCCACCAACCCCGACTAATTCTGAACCACACTGGAGACAGTAAATGTTGCCAAGAATCATTTCAGTAATATTTCTTCTTGCTAGTCTCATAATCGTGAGCAAGCTAATTTATGATTCAACGATATTCCAATTTTGGAGCACGCAATGGGTGGTAGGCACCTTATCTACATTGGTATTGATGGGAGCGGGGATAGCTTTATTGTTCCTCGGTGAGGATAAATTTGGATACGCGGTATTAGCTGTTTTTGGGACTCTTTATGGAATTGCCTCTGTTGTAGTTTATATTGCTTGGGCTTATCAACATATCTTCAATGCATTACAAGAATACCAGTATTTAGGTTTTTTAATATTATTGTTCGTTATATCTATAGTCTCTGCCATAGTACTTGGTGTTTATGCAAAACAAAAAAGTAGCAAGATATTTGTTTTACCTGCTTGGAGTTTTGCCTTTGCAAACGTGGGTGCTATCTTTGCGGTTATATGGAAATATGTTTTTGAGCAATCAGAGTGGTATTTTTGGCCATTTGTTGGAGAAATTATTATAGTCGTAATCGGAGCAGTATGGTTTATTTCGGCATACAATGTTTACGCGAAGATATCCTGAGCCCATCTACCGATAGCAATTATGAAAATTTTGATGAGTTGCGTCGCACTTTTTCCAATGGTGTTGATTAAGTCGGAGAATGTGTAATTTCTAATATTGGGGGCAATAAAGTCAGATTAATTGCTAAAATTATCTATAGCATAAAAACGGAAGTAAAAATATAGTACAACGGATTCGGGGAATAAACGGATTGGTTTTAAACCTTTTTAATAGTGGTTTCGGGAAATCGCGGAGCTCATTCCCGAAACAACTAAAGATTTATTCTGAAAATTCTAAAATTATGTAAATTCTGATTCAGACAAAATACCTGAAAATACATGCTTCGGTACTAAGGTACGCCTGGCACGATTAAAAAAAATATGCCAAAATTAGTAATACTTGATAGAGACGGGGTCATAAACTACGATTCTGATGAATACATCAAATCCCCCTGCGAATGGGAAGCCATTCCGGGCAGCTTAGAAGCGATTGCTCGCCTCAACCAAGCTGGCTATCGGGTGGTGGTTGCCTCCAATCAATCTGGCTTGGGGCGTGGCTTATTTACTTTAGATGAACTTCATCAAATCCATCAAAAAATGCACAAAGAGTTGTCTGAAGTGGGTGGCACGATTGAAGCCATTTTCTTTTGTCCACACAGCCCGAATGAGGATTGCCAATGTCGTAAACCACGTCCTGGCTTATTTGACGACATTGCCAACCGCTTAGGTATTGCTTTAATCAATGTGCCGGCGGTGGGGGATTCGCTGCGCGATTTACAAGCGGCGAGTGCTGCTGGTGCAAAGCCGATCTTAGTGCGGACTGGCAAAGGGCTGGAAACATTGAGCGCTAATATGGCAGGATTTGAGGATGTCCCTGTATATAACGATTTGGCGGCTTTTGTTGATAATTTTTTGGAATAACTGATAAATGCTATTTTTACGCTCCCTCTTATTTTATATAGGCATATTACTGGCTCTTTTAGTCTTTACCCCCATAGGAATATTGCTATTACCGTTACCGTTTAGACAACGTTACCGTGTGATGACTCAGTGGGGACGTTTTGTGATCTGGTGGCTGGAAAAAACCTGCCAACTGAACTATCAAGTTCAAGGACTCGAAAATATCCCCACAACACCCGCGATTGTGTTGAGTAAACACCAATCAGCATGGGAAACGATTGTTTTTCAAATCATTTTTCCAATGCAAGTTTGGCTCATCAAACGTGAATTATTACGAATACCCTTTTTTGGTTGGTCTCTGGCTGGTTTGCAACCGATTGCGATTGATCGTAAAAATCTCCGTCAATCTCTGCAAAAAATTGTTGAACAGGGAAAACAACGTTTAGCAGAAGGGAAGTGGGTAGTGATATTTCCAGAAGGAACGCGAGTAAATCCGGGTGAAAAAAAGCGCTATGGTGTAGGTGGGGCCATGTTAGCGGCGCAGAGTGGTTATCCGGTTGTACCGGTGGCACTGAATTCTGGAAAATTCTGGCCGCCTAAAGGTTTTGTCAAACGACCGGGAACTATTAAGGTTGTTATTGGCCCGGTGATTGATTCAAATGGTAAAAGTTATAAAGAAATCAATGCGTTGACTGAGAAGTGGATAGAAGAGATGGTGGTGAATATTCAATAATAAATCAAAACATAGGGATTAGTTATTAGCAGGGATAAATATAATAATATTTAGGTTTATCCCCGCTAATAAATAATCCCTGTAGTTTTGGAGGATTTAAAACCATGAACTTAAAAATTGTTTTTGAACCCAGTGAGGAAGGGGGCTACACCGTATATGTACCTAGCCTTCCCGGCTGTATCAGTGAAGGTGATAGCAAGGAAGAAGCACTGAAAAATATTAAGGAAGCCATTGAACTTTATTTGGAGCCTATTGATTTGATGACTACCCCCAGCGCCCAAATTATGGAGGTAGCTATATGAGTAAGGTTCCAAATATAGGATATGATAAAGTTATCAACGCATTGCAACGAGATGGTTGGGTAATTATTCGTCAGAAGGGGAGTCACATTCGGCTACAAAAACGGACCGAGGTAGAAACTTTAAATCTCACAGTTCCCGCGCATACTCCAATCAAACGTTCTACTCTGTCGCATATTTTGAAGCAAGCACGTTTGACAGTGGATGAATTTTTAGCCTTGTTGTAGGCGGGTGACCAATGCCATATCGTGCCGGAAAATTCCAATTTCCGCCCTCCTGCACTAGTCACAACAGATGGTATTTTGGAGTATAAAATTTCGCTTGGATGTGTAACTGATAACAACTCATTAGTGAAAAAGGATAAATTATCATGCCAACCTTACAACTAAAATTACCGATATTTGTGAATATCGAAGCCAGAGAAATAACTTTTATATTAGCTGCTAAGCTGTATGAAGATGGCAAATTCTCGCTTGGGCAAGCGGCAGAATTGGCGGGTGTTTCTAAACGGACATTAATGGAATTGCTCGGCAATTATGGTGTTTCAATCTTTAACTATGATGCCCAAGAAATAGAAGGGGATTTTAAAAATGCCTAATGTCATTTCCAATTCTAGCTGTTTAATTGCCCCAGATAATATTGACATGGTTTCCATTTTAAGGAAATTGTACGGGAAAATTTACCTGACAGGGGAAGTTTACCACGAGTTTGGTAGAAGTGTAGAAGATTGGATTGAGATCAAGCAGGTTTCAAATAAACACTATATCCAAATATTAAACCAGTCGGTTGACTTAGGAGAATCAAGCACAATAGCACTTTCGTTGGAATTAACAGATAGTCTGATGATTTTGGATGATTTTAAAGCTAGAAAGCTTGCTAATGGTTTGAATTTGAAGTTTACCGGGTTATTAGGTGTTATCCTAAAAGCCAAGCAAGAAGGTGTTATTCAATCAGTCTCAGAGGTATTGAATAAACTAAAAGCTGTCAATTTCAGAATTTCTCAAGCAATAGAAAACGAGGTGTTAAGGTTAGCAAATGAAGCTGAATTGTGAGGCTTTACTGGCTAAATTGATTGTCAACTTAGTCAATCAGCATAAAGTATTAACGACAGCCAATAGTTATTAACAGGGATAAATCTAATAAGATTTTGACTTATCCCTGTTAATAACTATTGGCTGTCGTTAAGGTAAGAACTATGGAAATAATCATAAAAAATATAGGAATATTACCAAAAGCCAAAATTATTCTTGATGGCTTAACTGTGATTGCTGGTGAAAATGATACTGGAAAAAGCACTGTCGGCAAGGTTATTTTCAGCATCATCAAGGCGGATAACATGGCAGCGGTTAATCAGCGCCAGCAGTTAATGAATACTATGCTTAACTTGGTGTTTGATTCGCAAATATCGAGTGAGGGTGAAGTCATTGTACAACAAAATAAGGGTGTTCCTATTTACTCAGTCAAATTTTCTCAACACCAATGTGTAGGTTTTGATTGTCGTCAAACAGGTTTTTTAAAAGAAACAACTTTCATTCAAACTCCCTTTGTGTGGGATTTAGTTGATTTTTTTGATACTGTTTTGCGTCTAAAACAAAATCAAGAATTTACTCAAAACATAGCACCGTTTTCAGTTAAATATCCTTATATTTTTTGGGATGTTTATATAAAAATTACTAATACACAAGTAGATTCTCAAACGAATGATTTGGTGAATAATATTCGTCAGATAATTCAAGGTAGTTTTGAACAACGCGACAAGCGAATCGTGTTTCAACGTCAAAATGAATCTATTTTGCTGATGAATGTAGCAGCCGGTATTAAATATTTTGGTTTGTTGCAAAGGTTAGCTGAAAATAATCAATTGAAAGCGGATCAATTACTGATAATTGATGAGCCTGAAAATCATCTTCATCCAGAATGGCAACTTTTACTGGCTAAATTGATTGTCAACTTAGTCAATCAGCATAAAGTTTATGTGCTAGTCAATTCGCATAGCCCGTATATGATTGAAGCCTTAAAAGTCTATAGTGATATGAGTATCAAGGGGCAAACTCGTTTTTATTTGAATAAAATAACTAATAAAGGCATTGAAGTCAAAGAAGTCAGTGAGGATTTGAGTTCTCTTTTTGAGGCACTTTCGTGCAACATTTACAAGCGGCGTTTGAACAATGGTATGGAGATTGTCAACGAACCTTGATTTTACACTGATGCCCCGTTAAAAATCCTTTGAAAAAATCGGAGTTTTGGTATTGATAAATATAAAGGCATATTTTTGGAAGAGGCATTGACACCAGAATGTGGAGAAGAATTTAAAAGACTTTTACAACGATTTGGCGTTCTGACTACATGAGTACCATTTTTTGGATAGCCCTACAATAAACCGGGGTCATTCTATAATGTAGGTGACTTGGTGACTTAATCCTATCCTATTTTTTTGAAAAATAGGATTTCTAAAAACGGAACAAAACCAGCTTGAAAAATATCCACAAAAAAAGCTCAAATTTAACACCCCAGTTTACAACCCAATGCCATTAAGTTAAGGAAGTGCGTTGGAGTGATACAAAGCTTTAGCTTTGTACAAGCACAAAGCTAAAGCTTTGTACTCCAAGTCTCGGCAACTTAATGGCATTGGTTGCAAACCTGCTCCAGCAAAATTGCAAACCTGCTCCAGCAAAAGCTAAGCCAACCTACGATATAAGCTTTTGTTTGTAAATAATTTATTTCTTAGACCCCTCCTGGCGTCGGGACGGGCTTAATGGCATTGAGTTTACAACCCATATTGTCAAATTCAAGAACTCAGTCAAGCTTTGGTTTTATTAGTTGTCTGGTATTCGTTGTACTTGTTGTAGGACGCGGAACGTCCAAGCCTGCATTCCCACGCTCCGCGTGGGAACGAGAACAAAAAGCCCCAAGTCTTGCGACAAGGGGCTTTTTATTTGTTCCCGTGTTGTTCTTGTTCCCAAACTCCGTCTGGGAACGATAAAATGGATTTATCCTTCCATACAGTTGTTGTAAATCTTTGTTATGTTTTAGAAATCAACTACTAAGTATCGCACTTTGGCGCGGCCATTTGAATCAAGGGATTCGTCTGTTCTTACATATAGTCTCCAGTCTACCTCTGCTGCTTTGTACAGAAGGGCTATCATTGCATCGTAATTAGAGTGGCTTTGTGGGATATAATAATACCCGTTGGTGGGGTTCATCGACGTTAACCCGTCTACCAACCTAAAATAAGTTTTCCCACCAGTTGGGTATAGCCTTTGCACTTGTCCGAAGTTTGCGGTCCACGCCCAAGGCGCCGCGTACAATACAGGAGTAGCCAACAATCCACAAACAAAAATGAGTAAGGGCAAAGCAAAACTTTTTTTCATAGAGACTCCAAAAAATAAAAAAATGAGCCGATTATCCCCTCTTACTTTAAAACGCCAAAACCACAAAATATGGCTTTGGTTATGTTTAAGGGGCAAGCTCCCCGGGGTGATAAAACATGGGGCTATCACCTTTAATTATATATAATTGGACTTAAACCGATTTTGAGGCTAATCTGATCTAAGTTCAAAAAAAATTTTTAAAAAAACGACAATAAGACAATAATTATTGTATGTCAAGCTTTAATTTTTTTATTGGCTTTAATTTTGTGGTTTTTGTGTTTAATGCTAACACTTGTGTGAGCTTTGGGCGTTGAAAAACTGGACCATGAGCCCATCTCCCCAAATGAGATCATGTGTGTATATACTGGCGATAATTTATAACTAAATGATTACCGATTTTAAGGTGATAAATATGCCTAGAGTTGCCTTTTTCTTTGGAATTTCAATTTACCTTTACATGGATGACCATGTTCCACCTCACTGTCATGGAATATATGGAGATTATGCTGGCGCTTTTGGTCTTGAAGATGGAGAACTGATGGCTGGGCAGATGCCACCCAAGCAGTTAAAGAAAATTAAAGAATTTATCCTAGCTAATAAGACAGAATTACTGGAGAAATGGAATGAACTCAGCGGTTAGAACAGCGTGGAAAAAAGCGGCAAGTGTCAGGGCAGATAATCATTTTAGGCTTCACCTGATTATGGAAGATGGGGAAAAACTTGACTTGGATTTAACTCCCCTGATCAACGGTCGCGAAGCGTTTTGGCGTTTAAAAGCCTTCCGTTATTTTCAAAAGGTATCAATTGATCCGTTGGGAGGATTGTGCTGGCCAGAAGGTGAGGATATTTCCCCAACAAAAATGTTACATTATATAGAGCCCCGTGAGAAACGTTTACAATGGACATCTATGGAATAAAAAAAAACGGAACAACTCAAAAATGTTGATATGATGACAAAACAATTAAGCCAATACGCCCAATTAATGCGCCTACACCGTCCCATTGGCATTCTTCTATTACTTTGGCCAACCCTTTGGGCTTTATGGATAGCCGGCAGCGGCTATCCAAATTTGCTGGTGACAATCGTCTTTGTTTTAGGCGTTATCTTAATGCGATCAGCAGGTTGCGTAATCAACGACTATGCGGATCGCAACATCGACCCGCATGTGCGCCGCACCAGTGAACGTCCACTTGCAGCAGGGCGCGTCAGTGAGCGCGAAGCCTTAATTTTGTTTATCATCTTATGTTTGCTCGCCTTTGGGCTCGTCTTGTTAATGAATAGTTTGACTATTATCCTATCCCTGGTAGCCGTCCTCTTGGCAACCACTTATCCCTTTATGAAACGTTACACACACTGGCCGCAAGTCTATTTAGGTGCCGCCTTTGGCTGGTCAATTCCCATGGCTTATGCAGCGCAAACCGGCACAGTGCCCACATTAGCATGGTGGTTATTTATCACGAATGTGCTATGGACAGTCGCTTATGACACCATGTATGCCATGGCAGATCGCGAAGATGATTTAGTGATTGGTGTCAAATCCACCGCAATTTTATTTGGTAGGGCGGACAAAAGCATCATCGCAGGTTTGCAAATTGCTGTATTACTACTGTTATATTGGATAGGGCAACAAATTCATTTAGGTAGCCTGTATCTTATGGGAGTAACGGTGGCGGCGAGCTTGGCGATTTATCAACAATGGCTGATTAAAGATCGCAAACCGGATCGGTGTTTTCAAGCCTTTTTGAATAATAACTGGTTTGGAGCCGCCATTTTTGCCGGCATTGCCGCCCACTATTATTGGGGCTCATAAAAAAAATGCGTTTCTTGACAGTTTTCGCTCTCAGTATTTGTCTACTGCCGCAGACGAGTTACTCGGCAACGCCCAGAATTATTGGTGGCGAGCGTGCCAATTCGGGTGACTGGCCTTGGCAAGCGGCGATTATCCGTCGCGGCTATGACCTGTTTAGTGGCCATTTTTGTGGTGGCACTTTGATTCATCCATCTTGGGTGCTCACAGCGGGACATTGCGTTGAAGGAAAGACAATTAATAGTTTCGTAATTTTGTTGGGTCAAACTACCCTGAATAAGCTAGAGACTGGAGAACTCTTTGGCGTTAAGCAGATTATAATACATCCTGATTATGAGCGTAGGATTTACAACGATCTCGCATTGTTGCAACTTGAAAAACCTTCTAGTCAACCAGTGTTACGAGTAGCCGATCCTTACAGTGATTTAACCACTCCTGGCAGGATGGCAACCGTGATAGGTTGGGGATCAACAAGAAATAACGGGGACAATCCAGGCTATCCGGTAGATTTGCGACAAGCGACTGTGCCAATTGTTTCAAATGAAGTATGCAATGCGCCAAACTCATATAACGGCGAAGTGAAGGATACCATGCTTTGTGCCGGCTTTGCAGCCGGTGGCGCGGATGCTTGTATTGGCGACAGTGGTGGACCCCTAGTCGTAAAAACTGACACGGGCTGGCAACAAGTCGGTATTGTCAGTTGGGGGGAAGGGTGCGCCCTACCTAACTTGTATGGCGTTTATACACGTTTACCCTTGTTTCAAGACTCTATCGCTGAACATGTGTGTGAGGACATTCCCCCCACGCCACAGTTAGAAGTGAATATCAAAGGGCAGAACGCCATTGCTTCTTGGCATCCGGTAGCGAATGCACAGGGTTATCAGTTTTATTATGCGCCCTATTCTAAGCCTATTAGTAAGGTGACTTTGGATAATATACACAGTTTTGATAATGGTAAGGATACCCAATTCTCAGCTAATTTAAAGAGAGGCGAGAATTTTTGGGTAGCGGTGCGAGCCTATCAGGGCAATTGCTATAGTGATTATTCTAATCTTGGCGAGGTTATCATACCTTAACACGGATATTACTGGAGTCCAAGATTTATCTTGGACTCCTATTTTCTGAAATACTATCTAGGATTATGTACCATGACTAAAATTCAATCTCCCCCCAATTGGGTTATAAAACCGACAGTACCAGAAGAAATTTACACAGATCGTCAAGAATTCATAGATTACCTATATCAAGCCGCGCTAAAAGCTAGAACTCGCCGCACCAGTTCCACCGTACTTTTGGGACCACGCCGCATGGGCAAAACGGAAATTTTCAAACGAGTCGTCAACCGACTCTTCTTCGAACAAGACTATCGGGATCCACAAGCAGTAGTACCGGTTTATTACAGCTTTCCAGACACCTTCACAGATCGCTGGGATTTTGCTCTCAAATACGTGGAAAATTTCATACGCTGGTATGTGGCATTTCGTTTGCGCCAACCATCGATTTTGCTAAAATCAACTGATCGTGAGGAGTTAATAACGATTGGTAGTGAAAAAATGTCTCGGGACGAAGGATTTGAATTTACGGTAAAATTTTTACGCAGTCTCCTGAAAAAAGTGGTCACCATCCCGGAACAAATGGCACTTTGTCATCCTCGCCGCGTTTCAGATAATCAGGACAGCACCATCGTGATGTTCCTAGACGAATTTCAAAATACACGCCTACCCCAATATAATTTTGACGTGGTTGGCTACATGCAAGACGCAGTAGAATCACTTACCTGCCCCCATTTTGTCACCGGCTCGGTGATGAGTATTTTGGGACGAGAAATTTTAGGGCGGGGATCACTATTTGGACGTTTTCGTAGCAAACCGATTGAACCGTTAACAGCTTATTGGGGCACAGAATTAGTGAATAAAGCTGCTAACTATCATAATGTTAGCATATCTCAAGAACTAGCACCGCTAGTGGCTGAACGTTGTGGTGGCAACCCCTTTTATCTGAATGCGATCGTAGCACAAGCTGCTGAACTGAATCGAGCCATATTAACTGAAGATCATTTAAATACGATTTTAGCCGTAGACTTATCCTCCGGATTCATCTGGGGCGAATTAAGTGACCAAATCAACCGTTGGATAGAACGAATTAACGAATACGGCATTACCAAATGGATTCTCTATTTATCCGCCATTCAAGAAGGTGATAAAATTGATCTAGGACAAATTCAACAAGCACTGTTGGAACGAGATGGGCAAAGGATTTCTCTGGAGAAAATTCGCCAAGTACTCATCAAATTATCCCGTGGCGACTTAATAGATTATTTAGAACTAGGTGGCTGGTTTCGGAAGGTGAAGGATCCCATCTTATTAGAATTTATTAAAGTATGGGGACGTATCGAAGTTGAAGGGCAAGATGAGGCTATTGTTAGAGAAGACTTACAACATCAATACCAGCATCTCCAGAGACAAATTAGTGATTTAAAGGGCTATTTAGCTGAAGTTTATATGGCTCAAGTTCTTTTTAATGCTCAGCGACAAATACTGCCGGGACGCTATTTTCATGCGGAAGAGGATATTGAAGTCCCTAGATTTAATTATGTGCGCTTGAGGGAACGTTTGGGACCAGGTGCGGGTAGTGAGAT
>Ga0209780_1002739_pt1 | contig 12719 bp, 11 predicted proteins | sample WorMetexBAHAMAS2_FD_187384 | JGI IMG/M metagenome (GOLD analysis project Ga0209780, IMG submission 187384) | Marine gutless worms symbiont microbial communities from Max Planck institute for Marine Microbiology, Germany - Inanidrilus exumae... | ecosystem: Host-associated > Annelida > Digestive... | reverse complement strand
GGGTACACCGTCCCCACACCTCAACCCCCTCTGCTCCCCCAACTTTAAGCAACTTCGGATAATTTTAAGATACTTTTTAAAAATTTTAACATTGATGAGATGTCGCTGAATTGACCCAAAGAATGCACTACTGTTATGCTTATTGTTTGTGATGAGTTGGGTTTAGAAATCTGAACAACTACTGGTGAATGGTGACGCTGGCACATAGACAACCGAAATCGTAAAGAATAGGAATTTTGCGCAAACAAATTCACAACACACTGGTGATGATGTTTACACAAATCTTTTCCGTTGCAACTATGTCACTATCTTGCACCATTTACGATATATTATCTCAGCTATTTCCCAATACACAAAGAGGTCAGGTGACCTTGAACAATCTCTTTGGGGTGATCTATCCACACATTACAGAGATATGAAAGGTGATATTACGTGTGGAAAATGAGATGATTTGGGGGTAGCTTGAGGTGACTTAAGGTAATTGGAATACATGTAGCACCATTCGATAGAGCTCATACGACTTCCTATTAGCTTTCCGTAGTAACTCTGTCCGTGCTTCGCACCGTTTCTGAGATATAGCAAGTTGTTGGCCGAAAACCGCCAAATTTAATACCCCACCTGTATTTGGCGCCCCTTTGGGAGTGATCACACTGGAATTTTGCCGAGATCTTTGGCGTCAGAAAACTGGAGTCCGTGGGCTATAGTACAGCTAGCTGTCTTCGGTGATCCTTTGTTCAGCCATTTTGGTAGAACTACGGCTTGTGACGGACAGACAGATGACCACAGCATATATCAATCAATCAATCAAATTTATTTGCCATAAGTTCAGTACACAGTATAACAATTCATAAATTCGCATTGCGTTTGGCTGGACAGACAGGCGATAACTTCGCACTTATGTCTGCCCATGACAACTAAACCTAAAAATAAAAATAAAATAAAAAACAAATAATACTATTTATACAGTAGATAGTCAAACACTGTAGACAAATTCCAAGCAAGCTAGTCTGTTCTTTGGTGTCCGTTAACAAGATCAAACAGAAATATTTTCAGATCGCGCCAAAATGAGTCTGTCAACCAGTGAATAATGTGAAATGGTGTACAAAGTTTTGCATGCACGTCGTCAGTATCATCAGTGGGTGGTGTGTTCGAGTTCTGGCACTGGCAGCATCCAATCTCACGGACCAATCAGCAGCATCAGCAGCAGTAGCCAGCTGAGCGTGTGCCGGGTGCTGTCCCTTCGGACGGTCATCGCCAGTGAGCGGGCTACACCGGTGCATGTACGTCGCACAATCGTTGACGTGTTCGGTCAATAGGCGCCAAGTACTGAACGACGTCGATCGATCTTCTGTCCGTGGCTCTCCGTTTGCCATTCTTCTCTCCTCTCCTTTATTCCTCTTTCCTCCTCAGTCGCGCATCGACAATACGCCGACGTCAAGTCGTGGACGCTGCGTTCGGCCCCGGGGACACTGAAACACAGGACCGGAAAATGCGGGACCCGATAACTGAACGACCATTTACGCAATAAGAATACAGCGTAGTACGTAGTATGTGGTGGCGTGGCGTAGTGGTAGCGTCGTTGGTCTAGATCAACGAAGTTAACCTACGCTGAGCCCGGTTAGTACTGGGATGGGTGACCGTGTCCGGGTTAGACTCCCGGAGGCGGCACTTTATTTCGGTATGTAACCAACACCCAGGTCGACTCAGCCTTCTACCCTCCGTGGGACGGTAAAATGAGTACCAGCCAAAGGGCGGTGATGTTCTGCGGCTGGAGAGTAAAGGCATGCATGGTGTATTTGCAGGTAAAACTGTGTGATCCATGTCTGAGCGCATTTGAGGCGCTTCGCGTAAAAATGCGCTATACAAATCGACGTATACTTTACTTTACTTTACTTGAAAATGCAAGTAACTAAATAGGAAGTCAGAAGCGCTGCAAGCGACTGTCCGGTTGATGTGCTACAGAACATCTCAAGCACCATACATTTTTGTGAGTTTCGACAAAATCAATGGCGTATCAGGCTTACAATTAGCTGATGGATGACGATACAAGCGTAAGCGACAGCAGCCGGAAGCAAGAGCCGCTGCATGGAGAGGTAGCAGTTAAAACTACTGGCTGTATGCGAAACGGTCTTGAAAGTCACTCAAGGTCGTCGGAAATGCCACCATAATCACTTTCCATTAGCGATGTGCAGTAACCATGGCGATCATGCGCCGTTTCGAGGTATTAACGGTTGTTTAGCGTTGGTAACTGCCTGTGACCTTGAATCGTACAGTACGTATAGGTTACGACGCCGAACAGCTAAATTGTAGCTCCCGTACGACGTAAACAAGGCCTTGCTGATGTGTATTATATTTTCCAAGGTGTGGGATTTAAAAGATTTTTTTCCGAATCGCTGTAGTGACCTGCAATGTCACACAAAATCCATGGTTATGAGACTACTCCATATGTAACTTTCTACTAGTCTTCCGTTGACATCCCAGCCAATTTCAGCAGACTAACTGATGTAACGGACTGCACTAGAAGCGGTCGTGTGGCAAGTGATTCAATGTCGGCGGTTTTTCTCCCAGAATGGCGCGGCGGCGTTACTGATATACGTCGGTCTCCGGTGCAATGTCGGGTTCATTGGCAACATGGGAGACCAGTCCGTCCGTCCGAGTGTTCGCCGGTACTGGATCAATAGCGAGGCGACGCCACGTGGCACGTACAATAGAGCAAACCCGGGCTGCGATGGACGGACAATGCACGCCGAGCTATGCAGCGCCAACAATGCGTGCCTCCAGTAATCGGATGTCACCATCCGCGAGCCGAGCGGCGGGCGGGCGCGCCTTGAAACATAATCGACTTCATCCGTCGAAGCGGCGAGCTGACCGGACGTTCGGCGTCTGGAACGCTCGCCGGCATTCTCAGCGGGTCCGCGCGGCGCCCGCCGACGAGTAATTCGTTTCGCCGGGTGACGTCCGACGCACAGCCGGGTTTAATCGCGGCTTTCAAGCTGATGGACGAGTTGATGAATTGGATGTGCGCCGGATCGATCGATGTCAGCAGCGTCCAATCTATTTCACTCAGCCTGATTATACGAGTACGACCCATTTTAGCAACCGAACTGGCAACGTTATCCGAACGAAACTCTTATCTATGGGCCCATACGAGCTTCCTCGATGCTGTCTGCACCCTGCAAAAGGTCACATTATTCGCGTTTAATCTAACTATTAATCGCATCATGCGATCTGCCACAGTCGCTTTTAAGTTAAGGCCATACATTATGATACTTAGTGTAGTAAGTTAACTGTACTAACATCTAAGCCCAATTTTAGTGTTATTAGCAGTATAAGAGTAAAATGTTAATATGTGTGCGTGATGATTATGATGATGATTGATGATGATTGTTAATTTGTATAGCGCATTACGCAAAGCGCATCTACTGCGCTACGTGTCCCGGTGCGTTGTGAAAAGGAATCTTTTCAGTGCCGATCGAAAAGATCCGATGCTGAGCGATTGGTCACGGAGATGATCAGGCAGCATGTTCAACACCATCGGACCTGCCACGTGCTATAGTTCTTAGCAAGACCTTTGACAAAGTTAACCATCATGTCTTACTCATTAAGCTGATTAAAAGAAATTTACCGGTTGCATTGTTGATGTTGACCTTCTCGAAAACTGGTTGAAGTATTGGTTCAGTGGTGTCAGTGTCAAATGGAGTAACGTGTTTTCATGTATGTTTGCAGTAGTAAAGTTTGATGTTAGGCAGAGTTCGGTCCTTTCACCGTTCTTATTTGCAGTTTACTTGGATGATATCCCTGTACCACACCCTCTTATACCAGTCATTCGTCGTGCTCTATGCTCTATATGACATTTTGTTAATGGCTTCTTCGATCAGCGAGTTACAACTGCTATTTCAAACATGTGAACATGAGCTTACATTGATAGAAATGTGTATAAATGTAATGCAAACATGCTATATGCGTATTGGTATAAAACATGATGTTGTGTGCGCGAATATTATATAACTACTACTGATGATTGTAATATCTCATGGGTTAAAGAAATACTTTATCTGGATACACACAGCTGTTGCAAGTGGAACATTTAAGTGTCCTATTACTTATGCTAAACGTTCTTTTTATCACTTAGCAAATGCGATATTTGGAAAAGTTGGTAGGCTGGCATCAGAAGAAGTTATTATTGAGATAGTAAAAATTAAATGTTTGCCAATTTTATTACCGCGCGACGCTATGCTAGCGCGGTATATGCTGTCATCGTGTGTCCGTCCGTCTGTCTGACTGTTTGTCGTAAGTCGGAGTTCTACGAAGATGGCTAAAATTAGGATGATGCAAACAACGCCATACGAGAGACTAGTTTATTGGCGCCAAAGATCTTGGCGAAATTCCAACGGAGTCACCCCAAACGGGGTGCCAAATAGCGGTAGGGTAGGTTACAATTGACAACTTTTGACCAATATCTCGTTCTCAGAAACGGTGTAGCATATGGATATAGTTACTATGGAACGTTAATAGGAACTCTTGTGCGTTTTGTACTGCCCGCGACGGTAGGTAGGTGACGAGCTGTTGTTGTTGATGTCGTGCCGTCACCAGTGCCAACTCACCGTCGACGATAGAATTTCTGTGCTGAATTGCAGCACCATCAGGTTTCCTCTGTTGAAGGATCCATTGGCGCCGGACGTCCATTCACCGAACGCTGTTGTCTGTTTATAGTCGTGTCGCGATTATACGTCGGTCGCACATTTATTATACGGTCATTTTACTTGAAATGGCGTGTTTTGGTGCACTCTGAGCGGTATTTTTGTCCGTGTCCTCGTCAGAAAATGTTGAATTTCCGCCTGGAGTCAGTGAAGTGGTGATTTGGTAGACGTTGAAGATGTACTTTTGGGAAGCAGTGAATTCTCTGTCATAGTCATGGAATTGGTAAGCCGTTTACTGTACTGTAATGCTTGTAATGCAGCAATCGGCAATCCGGTGCTTAAAATTTAGAAACATGACAAAATCTGGGGGCACAATATGTACTAGCGTTCCCCACTCCAAATTCTGGGAAACTCGTAAGGACGTAAAATGTATGGCACACGGTAACGACTATTGAGGAATCACATAGTTTTACATGCCACCCACACGTACGTTTTATCCATAAATGGAATAAGGCATACCTGTCTATTCGCAAGCCATAGAGCACGCACTGCACTTTGGCCGGTGCTCATTTTCCACCCCGCTGAGGATAGAAGGCTGAGTTGGCTTAGATAGCTATAGTTACATACTAAGACGGTATACCCATGTACGGACATCTATCACAGTAATGACCCGGCGTGACGTACTACGTAGAGTAACTTCGTTGATTCGATGTGGACGTCAAGCACGGCGTAAGTTAATTAACGCTAGACAGCTTTGGTGATTAGGCGTAGCGTCTTGAAGCGGAAGCGGAAGTAACGGGGGCGTGACCACGGGGGCGTGGCAGCGTGACGTTGTCATGAGTAACGTGTCTTTTCTTACGCATTTCTTGTTTAGTTGTGCCATTTCGACGCGAATGACAATGATTATTATGTATCGCCAGTGGTGTAGCGCCCTTGTTTGTGTAGGCCTACCACCGCATGCGGTTTTGACTGATCTAAAAGCTAAGTATGTCAGCAACAGAAACTTCAGCGATGACAATGCCTTTGGATTGCGACTTGCTTCCTACGCAGCGTCTCAGTGACATATTTACAGGCTCCCGTTTCTCTGCTGTATTGCCGTATATGCTGAATGTTAGCTTCATAATGGACGAAGACAGCCTGTCAGCCAATTCCGTAAAAGAGCCAGGTATGTATTTAAGTTTAGCAATATTAAAGTCAGAAATTGTCTTGTGTTGTTTTCAGTGAAGTGTTCACGGAAACTTTGGACATTGGTATCTGTTTTCAGTGAACGCTTCACTGAAACGATGTGACAGGAGATTTTGTAACAGGAATTCTAATTTAACTGAACAGTTGTACGAACCATACGCATTTATTTATAATCAAGTCTTACATGGCATATCAAACAGAAAAGAAGAAAAGAAATACTATATTTTAAATGAATATTTGTGTTATCAGTTTGTTATGAATTGGCATAGTCATGTGGTAATTACCTTGCCACCAAAGGTGATGGGAGGTTATGTTTTCACCGGCATCGGTGTGTGAACAACTTCGTGATGCCAATTCAAGTCCGATTGTCACCAAACTTTGTCATCATGCCCTTGGCCACAGGGACGAGGTGATTAAATATTGGAAGGTCAAAGGTCAAGGTCGGTGGGGAGGCATGCACTCTACTGAACGCCCTTCTAGTTATCACTGTTATTTGCTTTGCATTTGTGTCATTGACGACTCTGCCTTGCTGCTGTGTGTTAACATATGCAACAAGTATGTGCTGTGTGTGATGAAAGACTAGATTAAAATGAATTAAGTAATCAGGCTGACCAGCTTGTTATTTCTTGAATCACCACAGTTAGTTTCTGTAACTATTATGCTATTAATCACTTACAACATGCAGTGAAACTTCACGGAAAATGGAATACTGCATCTGCATATTCAGTGCATGAGTGACTGGCAGTTTGGTTCGGTGATAAAGGGCATTGTCACATCAACAAATCTATTGTATGTCATGTCCAGTTAGTACTGAGATATGTGACCACTTGTGGTAGCACTGCAGTATGTGACAAGCCACTGAGGCCAACTCAGCATCCTACCTTCAGCAGGATGGGAGATGAATGCTAGTTGGTTGCGTGGCACAGTGGTAGATCAATCAATCAATCAATCAATTGTTTTGCCCGAAAAATTAGGTACAATGAAAGCAAGTAAAACAAAGCACACGAAGACAGGACAGCAAGGCAAAACACTAACAGCTGTCCTTTAAAGAATACAATAATGACAATGCAATATTGACAAGAACAAACTGTAAACTAATGCCGATCTTTGGCCTGCGAACTTTCCCTGTCCTGCGCTCGACCTGCAGCTGATGGATGACCACTTTTGTGGGTAAACCACCCACTAGAAGTCAACCAACCAGGCCAACTCAGCCTTTCATCCTTTTGGGGTCGATAAATGAGTAGTAAGCTGCAATCAGAGGTCTCCTACCTCAGTTGGGGTGGTGACATCTAGTGAATGCTGACGGGGTGAAGGTCTAGTGTGGTTGTTTGGGGCGCTGGTTTGTTTGCTAGCTGTACCGTGGGTGCAATTTTCCATTATCGCGGGCAGTGGATGGCCGCATACTGCACTGCAGCACCATTAGCTCTTGCTGATCAGCCACCACTTGCGAGATTGTAAAGTTCGCTGATCTGGTTGTCATCTAGGCATCACTGTATAAGAATTCGACCTTTACCTTTACTAGCCAAGGGGCAGTGGTAGTGCTGTGTGGCTGGCTTCACACCGTCAGTGTGTTACCTGGTAGAGAAACTGTGGTACATTCACCTGTGGGCTCAGTGGCTGAGGAAGGGAGATGAGCATAGGACTTATGCTCTTGTCAGGAGTATGGCATCCATTACCTTTTAGCTTTATTTTCAGTGAAGCCATTCAGCGAATGTGTAATTCCATGCTCTGTATCTCAGTGAACTGACCACTGAAATGGGTACTGAGATGCCCGTTTGTCAGTTTCAGTGAAACCATTCACTGAAAATAACTTTTATGCAGAATTTGCTAAACTGAGACGGGGTTTCTAATTGGTCACCGTTCTGTTAGGTTAGGCTATAACACTGTCGGTTATACATGATATCATTTTAGCGCTAGAGTAAGCTACAGTGATGTTAGATTGGCAACCTCGTGCAGAGTAGATAACTGGAATAAGACCATCGATTAATTTAGCAGTTGTATGCTGCCAAGATTGGCGATTTCTCAGATGTTTGTGTAGGTGAACACACCCATGTAGGTGCAGCAGGTTTCATTTTAGCAATAAATGTATATAGAGATTATCGTTCACACACTGCATAAATTACTAGATCTGGATTGTCAATTTGTCATCAGCCTACACTGTGGGATTCTACCCACATTATTCTCGGCAGCATTATATGTTGCCGGGGGAGGGGCAAATGGCACGTGTACCACGAATCTGTTCAGTCCTGCAGTTTGAATTTAAGTTCTGTTCAACTTCTCAACTTCGTCAACGTAACGGTACTCTAGTGAACGCAACATCGTTGATGCAGCAGCACACATTTGCATTAGATCACTAGCAGCAGTCATGGGTTAGATGAACAGCCGCTCTCACATTAGCTGATATCATTGCTATACCGTGCTTGTTACAAAAATAGCTAGTCAATCAGTCAGTCAGTAAAGTCGTTACTTACTTACTTACTTACAAACAAAAGTAATGCATTACTGTAATATGTTACTAAATAGTTTGCTGAGTGGCATTTTATTCTTCATATACCATAGTGCACGACTCTTTTGACTTGAGTACTAAAGAGTCTGTCTTACGTAAGAATCAGTTTTATAAGTTACCTCATTAGACATATTGCTTTTTCATTTTTAACCGTTTGCTCAGCACACATTATCTAACAATTATTTAACAGTTCCTTACTATGGTCATGAGTAGCATATTAGTATGACTGTTGAATATTCTATTCCGCTGAATTGACATTTTTTATGATAACTTGATAAATGATGATTGATCACGTTGTGTGATTGCTAACGCAGCACTGTGTTGTGCACTGGTACACTGTATATTTGTATACATTACATATATTGACAGAAGGTGACGAGCACAGCATTGTCAATATGTTGGTTAATTGTGTGATGTAATGTAGTCGTTCTGGTGTCTGGTGGACTTCAGCAGTACCTTATTCGACACAGAGCCAACTTGGCATGCAGGCAACCATGCAAAGGTGAAGGAAGTGATACAACAACATTCCATGATCTTCCAGTATGATATAACCACTGTTCTTTTACTTCCGAGACTGTAATTTTGTTTGCAACAATCATGTTAATAGAACATAATGCAAAGTCTAGTCTTAATTATAACAAGTACATCAGTGGGGACTAACCTCTATCCACACATGCCGATCCTACGTCCACACGCCGTGCGATATTCCACGAACGGCGCATCTCTAGCCTGGTTTATGGCTTACGCACTCACTGATCTATAAATAGATCGTCGCTCTGGCGTCAGTCAGACTAGGCCTGCAGGCTAGGCTAAGCTCATATTCGTCCGATTTGGGGCTTCTGGGGGAGCAAAGTTCCTCAAAATGTGTTATTCTCTGCCTTGCACGCCGATGAACCGCCGTGCAAAGTTTGATGCCGCTAGCTTTATCCTCGGTGGAGAAATCCGTAACCATACAAATACACGCACACACACATACAAACAAACAGTAACCGATGTATCCACACCTTGCCTATCGGCATGAGTGGATAATAATTAGAGTAATCAGAATACTGGCACAGCAGGAAGTTGTTGTGGTGCTTATCCTGTTAAATACAGAGAACCTTGTTCATGTTCTGCATTGCATATAAAAGTAGTAGTACTTATAAGTTTGGTGTGTTGAGCTAATCAAGTCAATTTATTTCATGTACATTATCTGATTTTAAAACAATGAATATCACAGTACTGATACACACAGTATGTGATATAGTGATCATAGGTAGATAAAAATGTAATACACATAGCAGCACATTTTTAGGTCGACTCTTTAGAGTCCACCTAATAAAGCTGATCTCAAATGTCCATCCATGCGTCCGTCTGTCCATCCACAAAAAGTTCCTTCGATTTCAGTGAAATTTGCTGTGTAGGCAGAGGTCGATGAGTGATGCACGACGGTATGCAATATGACCTGATCCAAGATCAAGGTCAAGGTCACGAGCCCTTAAAATTTCAAAGTCCTTCCATTTTCAAGAGCTATCTCCTCCGCTATTTACAATGGGAGCTAGCAACTGACCACTGATTCGTAAACTAGGGCACAATATCTAAATGTGATCGGGCTGGATTTTTGATATTTTGCCTAGTTTCTGTGTCACGTGACTTTGAACTTGGCAGAAACTTCAGTTGTGAAGAGTCAACCGTCAGTCCCATACAGGGCTAATTTAGTATGTTTATTTTTGTTCCTTTATTTTGTCCTTTCTTCTATCAAGACATGGTTGCTGGTGCCGAGTGATATGAGCTTTTGTAGCCACTGTTGGTAGTGGCTTGGCTTACCTATGGATTGTGCGTGTTTGAGTGTAATGTCGGTATACTATGGCTAAGTGCCTAAAAAGGTCAAGCTAGTTTTTGGGTATCAGGGTTACCAAGGAAGACAGCTACTTCGTATTCGATGGGATGTTGGACTTGGAAATTTTTGGCTGGTTTACTTATTTACAGTTTCAAATTTAGGTCTATTTTTAGCCATAGTTGGCCATCCCAGAAGTTGCTGAGCTCAGTGCTCATTCACAATGCATGTATGGACTTTGCGAAAATTCCTGAACTTCAAACCGTGTATTTTGTGTTATGTATTCCTCACTTTTGTGTTTATATTTGTATCGTTCCTATTACCATTATGTGTAATGTTAGGCTTAGAAGTTTGCGTGAATTGAACTATGAACTTTTATAAGGACACCTGTAAGTGCGTATTTTGCCTTGGTGCTCCTGCTTGTTTGAATGTGTTTTTGTTCTTTCAAGCAAATAAATGATTGATTGATTGATTGATCATGTTATTAGCCTCTCTCCTGACTTGTATTGGTGATTTATGTAGGCCAATTTCAAAAGTGTTAGTGTACATTGCTGACGGTTTTTTTTGTAGATTTAGTGTAAAATATTTGTGCTTTTTCACTTATATCACCCAGTTGGCTTCTGTTGTAGGATAGTCTACAGCTGCATATATTTTCATTTCTTGGTGTGGAAGATTTGTGCCGAATTTGCCGTGTGAGTCGTCACTGGTATTCTATCAGCTGTGATAACATTCTTTGGTACAGGCGGCTTCAAGCTGATATTCAGAATTGGAATATCATTGGCCATTCGTCAAATCCTGATGCATTCAGAAATGATTCTTTGGAACTACTTAACAAAGACATGTAAGTCAGCGTCTAAATGTTGTTATGTTTGATTATAGCAAGTTGAAAGAGTTGTCCCTTTCTTTTCAGAATATTTAAATTTCTAGTTGCTGTGAGGTTCAGTGTATGTACTTGAATATTGCTTATCACAGAAAGAGGATAGCACCAGGCCAATGTTAGTGGAAAGTGGTAAGCTTTGGCCTCTACAGAATAAACACCCTTAACCGATTGTCAAAAATTAGTCACATTACCTGATACATTATTATGCTGACCCCATGTAGCGGTTAGCATAATTTATGGTCTGGCGTCCATCCGTCTGCCAGTCTGTCTGTTCTGTCCTGTCTTCTAAACTTAATAGAGCATGTGGCGCAATTTTACTACGTGATGCTATGCTAGCACTATATATGCTGTTATCATGTGTCTGCCCATCTGTCTATCACAAGCCGGCTCTGTACAAAAACTGCTAAACACTAATAGGAACTCATATGTGCTCTGTTGATTGGTGCTATTTCAAATAACCTTGAGTGACCCTAACTACTCCAAACCACCCCATTTTCGACGTATTGTATGACCTTTTATATATTCGTAGTGAGTTGAGATAGAGACTTCAAATTTGATATGTTGGTTAATGGCAGCAAGTGGCAAACTATCCCTGAAAGGGGCGTGGTTTGGTCACGTGAACCATTTACATTTAGGTGGGCACCAACCATATCAGTTGTCATGTCGATCGTCTCGGGTGCTGTCAACTTAGGTGGATGATCAGTGTGATGAACTGGTGACCGTCGTCGGTCACTAGTTTATTACACTGACCGTCAACATCTGTGTACAGCATGTTGGCGTGAGGCACCGCGTCGCACGGGTCTGTCAGCAGCGATGACTTGTCTAACGTTAATAGGCACACCATACGCGACTGTTTCTGCTGAAATGGCTATATTTATGGGGCATATTGTTATTAATAAGGCCAGTATACTCGTTGTTGTAATAAACGTCATGGCTACAGTTAAATTTTAAAATATTATAATAGAAGTTGGTTTTAGGGTTTTTTTGAATCTCTATCATTATGTCACTGACTGATGTTGCAGATATTTGCGGTGCTCGCCACTTGTTGCAAAGCTTTCAAAGCAGAAACACTTCAGCTTTCACCGTCTTTCTGACATACTGCGGTCAATTTGGCCAAAGAAGCCAAAGTTAGTGATGTTTGGTCCAGGTCTGGAGTCAAGCACAAGTGGCATTGTCCGTAAGATACTTCATGGCCATTCAGATTTGTTCACTGTCGTCAACATGTTTCCTGGGCAATTTGGTGGTATGAAAATTTGTTACATTTCCTTAATTCTTAATTCCTTAATCCAGGCATGATTTTTTATGTAATGCACATTTTTGGTCAATGTTTAGTGTTTAGTGTTCAGCCATAGACTATACTTTACTTACTCATGCCAGCAGTCACGTGGATAGCGTGTTCAGCAGCGTTTCTTTGACTGTCTGTCTGTCTGTCTGTCGGTTTGTTTGTTTGTTTCAGTCAACAATGTTTAGCCATAGGTCATGCACTTTAATTTTGGTTTATGGTTACTTGGTTTTTGATGGTTATTTTTTTTAAACACTTTGCAAAAATACAATACTGAAACATATATCAACGTTAGCTTGTGTTTGCTACACACTGAGTGAAATTGGCAGTAAAGTGAGGAATGTGTCGTGATAATGTAGGTGGCTATCACCCTTTACAGTTCGTTGATACCTGTTTGCGAGTTTTTATGA
>Ga0209780_1002738_pt1 | contig 12719 bp, 6 predicted proteins | sample WorMetexBAHAMAS2_FD_187384 | JGI IMG/M metagenome (GOLD analysis project Ga0209780, IMG submission 187384) | Marine gutless worms symbiont microbial communities from Max Planck institute for Marine Microbiology, Germany - Inanidrilus exumae... | ecosystem: Host-associated > Annelida > Digestive... | reverse complement strand
CCCCCCCACCGGGGGCTCTGCCCCTGGACTCCCGCTGGGGGCTCCGCCCCCAGACCCCCGTTATAGGCTCGCGCTACCGCGCTCGCCATGGCCCACACACTTTTTGGCAGCTACCGGCGCCTATGACTGCCCCAATCAACCACACGGGGCCTTCACCCCGTATGCATTCACCAGATGGCGCGGCCAGTGCGAGGAAGCACACATCCGATTACAGCTTACTACTCAGTTTATCGACCTTGAAAGGATGAAAGGCTGATTCGACCTGTGTGGCTGGTTACATACCAAAATAAAGTGCAGCCTCCAGGAGTCGAACCCGGACGCGTCACCCATCCCAGTACTAATTAAACCGGGCTCGAGGTAGAGTAACTTCGTTGATACAACCAACGCCGTTACCACTACGCCACGGAAATAAGTGATTATGTCTCGGAAATGGTGCAATAGAGACATAGTGTCAATTGATGCCTAATCGTGTGGCCTGTCAAATGGCACCATTGCCAATGCCTTTGAATGACTTTGAATGTCACTTTTGCTGTTTGAAACCATTCTTGCACCCATACATAGTGAAGCATAGCATAGCCGGAATTTACCAACATAGCGCGTCGCGCGGTCCCACTGAGGTAGCTGAGCTTCTTTTTCTTACTGGCTGTTTATCTTACATTCGACGCATGCGCAGTCGTGCCGGAATTAAAGATGGACGTTGTTAGTTTTGTTGACGGTCAAGTGAGTGATGGCTATATCAGCTGATTGTTTTAAAACATTTCGCTATTTTTAGCAAAATGCGGAATGCATGAAGCACATACTTAACGAATTATGTTTTTTTTTTTACTTTTATTTGCTGTTATTGTTCGGGTTACTGCTATGCTGTTGTTTGTGTTATGTTCTGTAGATACTGTGCCGACTCTGTTTAGTTGTTGAGGAAGGGAGACAAGCATACGGAAGCAAACAGCGGTCTTAGGTCAGGCTTTTTAAGAGAAATGTCAGCTAATGCCACTGTTAGAAAGAGAGCCAGTGGTGCCTAGAAGTTGGTCACGCCCTGCCCAGAGATCGATCATTATGGTTATAGAATGTGCAGTGTAGTTTTTGATTTTGTCGTGATGTTTGTACCTGGCATTTTAAAACTGTTAACTTGGTATTTTATGTTGCAGGCATGTCTTGTGCTGCAGAAACGTCATCTGCCAGATCAGCCTCTGGAATACCTTCTGAAATTGAGATGTGAAACAAAATCTGGATTCAAGTACCGTGAGAGGTGGATAGCAGCTAGTAGGCTGTGTGCGGAATTTGCTGTTGGAGCTGCTCTGATCAAACAGTTTGAGGCATCAAAAGTTGGCCAGCTGGCAGTCGATACATATCTAAGTAAACGTCGCAGTTTGCCATCTCCCGTATTGTCGTCGCGGGATCATCAGATTGTTGATGTAAGGCACAAAGACGGAAATGTACACTCACTGAAGCGAAAGAGCTGTGATGATCTCAATGCGCTGCACGGTTCATCCAACGGTTTTGACAGTATTCCTTTGGAAAGTTTAAAAAGTACTGATAATTATGTTGTAAATAATAGTGCGTCTGCGTTGCATCTGGTCACCGGAACTACACCATTGAATCACAAACCATTGTTAGTTTCCGGCACTACAAATCAGCCGGTTGTGCAGCAGAAACATTTTGCGAAGCGGCTTCTGCTCTGTAACCGAGTGCCTCGACCTAACTGGTCAAAGAATAAGTCGGAAGATTTTAAACTGCCCAAACTTGTGCAGTGTAAGCCATTGGAACAGAAGTCATCCGTCATTAGTTGTAAATGTGAGGACAGCGATTCAGAGGATGACGTCCGATACTCGTTAGCGACGGACCATAGCGATGGATCTTCCAATTCTAAGCTGAGTAGTTATGCTCAGAAAAAGCGGAGAAAGTTGGCGTCTTCTGTAAATGGTGTAAAAAAGAACAAGAATTATACGGTGGACAGCAATCAGCCAAGTGTTAATGGCGACCCAGAAGTTCAGTTCAAAAGTTCAAGTTGTTCGACTGCACAACCCAGCTTAAAAGCAGGTATTGCAACCTTGCAACAAAGAGCTTTATTTAGAATATCGATAATTATAGGCGCAGATCGGCGATCTACCGATAAACGTTCGAAAATTGATAGCAGTAGATTGGCACAACACGTACTCTATTGTTTCTTACTTTTTTTCTTTCTTTCTGTTGTGTCGCTTAGGGTTAGTGTTACGGTTAGGGTCAGTTTAGTTTGATTTGTTAGCAGTAGTAGTTTGGTGGCGTTAAGTGTCACCATCTCGTGAATTAAACCGGCGATCTGCCTCTATCAATTTGCGAACGCAGATTAGGTAGATCAGCGATCTACCGCTATCAATAATTATAGCGGTAGGTCGGCGATCTACCGCTATCACTGACCTTAGAATATTTATGTGCGGTGATTTTGTTACTTGTGACGTTCACCTGCAGGATGTACAAGGTCATAAGTAAGTAAGTGAATGAAATGTAGCACTGCGGACAGATGTATTTGTTAAGCATCTGTGCATGCAATGATGCAGGCCTCTTATCACACCCTCCGGCCCGACCACGCAGTAGGGCACACGTACATTGATTGTCATGTGGCCGCCGGTGTCCTTGCCGACGCCACCTGCCGGACGACCATGTCCCAGGCAGCCACGCCGGGACTGGCAGCCCACGTGCCGAGGCGGCTGGCAGGGATGTGACTAACTAGGCATGTTTGATTCCTTTCCTGGGGCCTCTTATTGTTCATTCAGTAGATTTTATGCTTCATATAAATTTACGTTTTGTATTTGTACAAAAACGTTTGATTGGTAGAAGTTCGACTGAAAGACTGCTGTTCAGATACTGCAACTGCACCAGCGTCATCTCCAGTCAGACAGTCGTCAAACGCTTGCAGTAGCATGATCTTGGAAAACGGCAACGGACAGGTTCGGAAACCGTCATTCGACCTTCCGTCATCTGACATTCATGATCGCGGCAGGCATCGACATGACGCAACATTGGGTAAATCATTAAATAATTGAATTACCGTGCTATGTTTAAAATACTAATTTGAATTGTAATAAGTTGGCATATGGTTCAAACTAATTTTTATTGATATATTACCCGTCACTATGCTATATTTTGGCCCAGAAACAGCTGGCTAGTTTTTGCCCTCCAACCTAAATTTTCGCATTGGAGACACTGCCAGCCTTACCACATGGATGTTATAACAGACATCAGGAAAGTTTGGCACGTGTTATGTAGTGGCACGAGCTTACACTCTAGAACAACAGAATGCCAGGCAGGCTCACGCTGGGCTTTGCCATCATTTAGTTGTGTTTAAACTGGCCTCCATTGCTGGAATTAGTCCAGATTGGATGGACATGATTATCCACAGGAGAATATTTGATGTAATTGGAACAAGTAGTTACAGGTCAGTGAGCGGTGTCGAAGCAGGTATTAATAAATTGATATTTTTTCTCTCTCCAAGTTTGGAATTTTTAGTGCTCCTCAGAGGTGTGAGCTTTCTGACCACATCGTTGTCTACCGTAATATTTCAAGTATAACATCTACATGACGTTGACATAATTTTTTCATTCCTATCTACGCCAGCTGTTCTGGTTGACGTGATGTAGGGTAAGGAAATGAAAACATTTTGCAGCACTTAGAGTCAGGCCATTAATCTATTGCTAGCACTAAGCTGTTCTTAGATATACTGATTCAGTTTGTTTTGAATAACGTGACAAGTTTTAACCAGCTAACTTCGCACAGTACAACGTCATGTCCTACAACACGAGATCGTATCGTGTGCATAGATTTACTGTGAGTCACTTCACCCTATGTATAGTCGAGTACAAATAGACAGTATATAAGTTATTATCGGTCATCACCAGCGTCAGAGGTGATTAATTAGCATTGAGTACATTTGCATGCAGACAGCAATGATGACAGACTAATCACATTGCTGTGATGATGAAGGTATGAAAATGGAGCGGCGCCATGACGACAGCGGAAGCGAGTCTTCCACGCCGAATGGCGAAGGTCGTCGAATCAGCGTCCGACAGACGGAGCTGGTGTATCGGTTTAAAGAGATTGTCGTTCGGAAGATGTCCGGATATATGCACGTATCACTGGTGTCACGTACCCGGGCCAAGAATGCCGTTAATCCCAAGGTATTCCGGCCAGTTTTTACAGTGCCTCTTTCATGCATGTCTTTCCTGTCCCCTCCCCTCCAATAGACAGCATCTGAGCTCTGATGGTAAGAGGGAAGATAATCAGAACTGCTCTGTGTTGTGTACAACAGTTGTGCACAATGATATGCACACACGTGAGCAGTTCTTGCATTTTTTGCATGTTAGTTGGGTTTAGATTTCTTTTTGTGTGTTTATTAAGGTTTTTGTCCTTTGCGTTTTATGTTAGCATAGGTCGTTATGTTCTTTTATTGCTTGCTTTTGTTGTGTTGGGTTTAGTTTCTTCAGTACTTAGCCAAGAGATCGACTGTGGCGCAAGCCTTTGGGGGTCCGACTTGAGGGTCTTGAGGAACGTCGGGAGTTCCCACAGTGGGTCCGGGGCAGAGCCTTGGCCGCGAGGGATTTTTCGTATATAAAGATAAAATCTGAGCTGATTTATGGCCACTAATGTGTAAGCATACGGCTGCAGAGATGGACATACCCGGGACACCAAGCCAAAAATGGGACAAATGGGCATCCCGGGAGAAGTGAGATTTTTTTAGAACGTCGTTAAAAATCTGGATTGTCCCGGAAAATCCGGTACGGATGGTCACCTAAGACTTGGCAATCAGATTTATTAACAACAGTCGACGAGTTATCGGCACCGTCTGTGTTGGGTGCACCTCGCGGTGAACGGCGGCACGTAATGGCATAGCTGTTCACCTTTCAGACGTGCCCAACCTTATAATTGCCAGCAGGGGATATTTTTTACTGCTACTGATGCATTTGTTGTTTTTGCAGGTCTTTCATGAGCTGCTGGATGTGCTACATAACGCCCAGTGTGACGATAGCCGCGTTCTTTTACTTACCGGATCTGGAAACATCTTCTGCTCTGGCGTTGATCTACATTACTTACTTACTGAGTGCAGTGACCGACGCACGGCAGCCAAGACCATGTCAGAATGTCTCCGGTCAGTGAGTCTCGGTATCAGCATTATAATTGTCATCATCGTCATCATCGATCATTTTAGGGTCAACTCAGCCTTCTAACCTCCATGGGATGGTAAAACGAGTACGAGCCAAAGGGTGGTGATGCTCTGCGGCTGGGATGTAAAGGTAGGCATGGTGTAATTGCAGGTAAAACTGCGTGATCCATGTCTGAGTGCATTAGAGGTAGTTACGACGATGCGGGCTATACAAATCTGTAATTAAAATAATTTGTAATAATCTGTAATTAGCAGCTGTAATTAAACTAATACTGCAACGATTGCTTCTAGTTAACTATAACTATAACTATAACTAAAAAGAGTGTCAGCGCAGGTTCAGTTATAGCCAGGAATTTTTAAGGCAGCACTTTCGGTTATGGCTGTAACTGTAAAAAACAGTCTTGGTCGGTCTCTGTTGTGAAATTTTATGTGTCACTAGCTACGTGCAGAACGATGAATCATTACGATATTGAGTGGACGTCCACAAAGGGATATGGGCATGCTGAAAATGGACATGTAGATACAGGAACTGGGGGGGGGGGTTAAAAGTACCAGAAATTTGGGAACATCTTTTGTGTGAAAGTTTCTTGTCATATCGCACTTAACGACCAGCACTTTAACTATGCTGTGTTTAACATTCCAGAGACTGCTGTGACCTGGCTGTGGGAAAGGCGTCTGTCAGAATCATTTCATGCTGATGGTAGTCACGTGGCTTGGGCTGTTGAGTGGTATTTATGATGTCGCTGTCAGTTTTTTTTTTCACATGATATCTCAAAAACCGATACACCTAGAATCACCAAACACGACATAGAAATGTTCCACCACGAGTCCTGGAAACCCATTTATTTTCGGGTCAAACGGTCGAGGTTACGTGCCACAGAAACATGTCTGTCGTTCTTCAGACGAAATGCAATATTGACGTTTGCCGCATGCCTAATGGTTGCTGCATGCATATGCTATGCTGGGTTTTCCCTGCATCACTGTCACATGGCCGATGCTGTTGATCACCGGTTTTTCTGTGCATGGAGTTTTTTGCAGTCAGCCAGCGCCATCGTATGTCATGGCGCTCTAGTTTAGATTAATTTCTTGTGGCTGTGTTACATATGCTCCGTGTTTTTCAGAGATTTCGTCAACACTTTGATCGCATTTCCGAAAACCGTTGTGGTGGCCGTTAACGGTCCGGCCGTGGGGTTCGGCATGGCTCTGCTCGCGCTCTGTGACGTGGTCTACGCCAGTGATAAGGCCAGTTTCTCCTGTCCATACACGAGGCTCTGCCAGACACCGGAGGCTTGTGCTTCGTACACTCTACCGAAGATACTTGGCACTGCCATGGTGAGTCTCACATGTGTGAACCGGAGTTTCTCTGAGACTTTGGGACCAGCAACATGTTGATACCCCCAGCAGCATCCTGGTCGATAAAAAATGCACAAATTTTGCTATTAATGTTAAAAAATTTTCTTCAGGTGCTAATTGAACCAAACAGATAGTGCCCTTGGACAACTCATTGGCCGAGAAAGGTATATGAGTATGTGAAATAGTCACTGGTATTAGCTAGGTCAGGCACCAGTAGATTAAAACTGTAGCTAAGGTGAATAATAAAAATTAAATAATAACCAGAAATAAATAGTGAGTCAAAACTAGAAAAATGTTGACATATTGTTCACCGTCAGGTGGCAGTTCGGCGTAATCGTAGCAGCATTGTGCACATTAACAAAGTTAGTCGTCGTTGATAGAGTCGACGTAGTTCTGAGATGGGTGACTTCATGATGTCTGTTGTTTTGGTATTGAAAGCTCAGCCACTCAGGCTAACTGGATTCATGCTTGCTACTGCAAGGGACTGCTGCAGTGATGGGCTTAACCCTAATCCTTACACTAACCCTAATTTCCTTACTGATGACCTGGTTAGATTCTGCACGTTAAGGATTAAAAGGCAAGGTCATAGCATGCCATCGGGGTTAAATCTAGTGCACAACATATCTCATGAACTTCTTCGAACTATTTTGACAATACTTACACGGAATATTCTCTAACACATACTGATGACCAGATAAGATTCTGAAGGTCAAAAGGTCAAGATCACAACAGACTGTGGCCTTGGATGAGGTATTCACATAGATGCTGGGATATCAAAGTCCGTCATCTGGTTGACTGTATGTTACGTGTAGGCAAACGAGCTGTTGCTGTGTGGTCGCAAGATCACTGCACTGCAGGCGTGTCAGGCTGGTCTTCTCTCACAGGTGTTCTGGCCGACAAACATGATGCAGGAAGTCATTCCACGAGTACAGAGCCTGGCCACGCAATCTGCCAAGGTACGATCACTTGGTACTTTGCTTTGTACTGATTGCAGTACAGGAGACACAGAAACCGTTTCCGAGTTTACTACAGTGTTAGCAGCCATAGACACTATGGATGTTAGAACTTGATTAGAATCAAAACTGATTTCTGTTTGCTTAGAACTGTGTTTAACCACATGTGTCATAATGAGTGTAATAATAGTTTTCCTGGAGAGATTTCGATAACAGAGATTAAGATAGAAAAACAACAGGTTCAAACGTGAGCTGTGAGCTTTGCTACTGTATTCTACGAGGATCCACTTGAGTTGTAGTTAATATATGGGTTCAAGAATGATGTTAATTTTAATGCTAATTAGACATTTAATTGACATGAAAGTTGCAAATATTAAATGAAGTGTTTTTCCCGCCAAAGATTTGTGGACAATATTGACTGAAACCGTTTTGGGTGTTGTCAAGTGTCACAAAACAGACTTTGACAGTGATTTACACACTGGCTCTGTGCCTAGGAAAGGTCAATGAGCACACCGCCTAGAGTTCTGTATGGAATATGAAATTTTTGTTGCTCCGTGTATTCTCTGTTTAAGATGTGCCTACATCAACTCTAGCATACCACACCGTCTGTAGCCTCTACCACTATTACTTGTCAACTCCATGTGTCAGCTAATTCCCGCCAGTTTTTCTTCCTCCGCCAATATCAGTGGAGAACCATTGGTGACGAGTGGCAGAGACATTTTACGTGCCAAATTCCATTTTTGTTGCCTAGCCAATAGTGTCAAATGTCCGTTTACTATGTGTTGGTTTTGCAACCGGCAGGTGTTGGAAGCGACCAAGGCTCTGATTCGCGGTCATCGTCGACGTCGTCTGGAACTGGTCAACGTGGCCGAATGTCAGCTGCTGAGCGAGCGCTGGGCGTCGGCCGACTGTCAGGCCGCCATGCGACAGTACCTCGAGTCAGTTAACGACTCTCTCTGAACACCAATGAGCTTCACCGCGTTACTTACTTGATGACTGGATGTGTTTTGGGTTCCGAAGTGTCGACGGACGTGTTCCTGTGTTACACTGATTTGTTGACATTGGCTCAACTTTAGTCTTGTACAGCACGGCGACACAGACTGTACAACTGACACACTGCGGAAACGACCGACTGTTAATTGGTATCCACAGATTTAGCCTGCCATAAGCAAAAGTTTAGTACAAAGTACAATAGATCCTCTTAATTTTTATTGTGCTTCATTCTTCAATTGTTGTAATATTTCAAACCTGACAAAGTAAAATCTGAACACACATTATTGTCGACAACTATGACTAAAATTAACATTCTTGACTAAAACAAAGTAAAAAGGATTGCGAATTTTGGTCGACTGGATAGAAACTGTGACTAAAATCGAATGAGATAGCCCACTGGTGTCCTCTCATGGATCAGACACAACCGGAGAGTTGTAATAGTCAAACTAGAAACAATAGCTTTTAATGATAATAGTTAGTTATTAGCTTGGTATTTGGTGTAAGCTGCACCGTTATACTGCACGTGAATGTGCTAGAGTTTGGTGACGCATGTTTGTTATCTATTTTCATTTTTGTTGAATTATAAAACACCTGTATGCAATTTCACTAGACATATATAATATCTGATTGTTGACAATCCAGCAACTGTGTACTTTCGATAGTACAGTTGGCCGAAACAGTGCATTTGTAATCTGTATTGCTGTGTCACTTTGAACGTCTAGATAAAATGAATAACTTTTCACTTGCGATATCAATAGGAGTCATATATATTTGGGTCGTTTGTTGAATGTTTTATGTGCTGGTCGTTATTCATGAGGGTATTATCATATCTGCATGTGTTGTCTGAGCTGCATTTTTAGTTTTACATCACTAAAACAATACTTGTAGTAGATTGATTTATTCCGAGTGTCATTTATGACAGGTTTTGCATGAATCGATTTCAGAATTCTAAATCTGGTGTGCAATTGATACACCTCCCCTAAGGAGTGTCAGATGCTTGTTCAGCCAGTTGGTTAGTGAGTTGCTTCTTTATTTTTCAGACCCGTGCGTCCTGTCCCAGTGACGTGTTGTGGCATGTGAGTTTCCCGTAGTGGTGAAGAGCTAAGTTGATGCTAAACTGCTATACACTGTTTACTTTACTTTACTTGTTGCAGTACTGTCTGTGCAGAAACTGAAGTGATTTATACCAGTAGTTAATGGATATCATTCTGTCTGCAAGTGGTACGTTGACGGGTAGTGATAACCAGACTGCTAATGATGACAGTGATTCACTGATCCCACAACTTCTGATTTGTAGCGTGATTCGGTTAATAAGTACAGATCAAGATGACCATATATTCCTCTTTGTTAGGGTCTGTTCTGTTTTACTGTCTTTGCATGGTTAATATATCGCTGGCCTTCCTTCACTGGGTAGAGATAGCTCTCCACCCCTGACCTTTTGTCTCTGATATAGGCATATTTGTGCTGAAAGGGGACATTAAACTCTAACTAACTCTGTTTTACAGTCTTTTGTGTCATTGTCTCCAGGATTCCCCTGGGTTCAAAAGAATGTCCCTCTTTCGAGAAAGGATCTAGCCGCACTGTGCTCCGTTTCACTTCGTCATGTGTTTCTGTGACTGAAATTGTAAGCTTGTTTCTGACTGTTTTAGTCAGTTGTTACTGATAACTATTTGTGTGCGTTTTTTATTATCTTGTACACCGCCTCCGAATTCTTTTTGAGCCATGTTGGTGATGTCTTGTTTTATTTGGCCAAAATATTGTTCATGTTGGTAAAGGCTCACTTGAGTTTTTCGGCTGTGATGCCACGAAATAAATTTGTTATTGATGTTGGACGAAAAACACTGATTTTCTTTGTAACGTGATTATTAATGTTCTACATTTTTATGGCTGTCTCGGTATTTGCAAAATTCGTGAATTTGAGCCATTGCCACGAATTCTTGATGCAAATCGCCATAAACTCGACACACTTCATATTTGTCTGTTGATGTCACAAAAATGTGCAGTTGTGGGATTTTATAGTGTTACTGACGAAATAAGACAGCATTGCATAGCAACTTGTGATGAATCATTTACGTACTTAATGTAACTGACTATGGTGATTAACTTACTCGTCGTGTGATTTCTGTCCCGGTAATGTTGTTTGTTACTGAAAGCTAAAACAACATTTTACTTTCGCTCCAGAAACCTGGAAACCTTTCCACAATTTTTTTCCCTTTTTGGCCATGAAAAAAATTACAGCGTTACTGATTATGTCTACATGTTTGCTTGCCTGCAGCCAATGTTGCATGTCAGTTGTTTTGGTGTTGGTTTGAGTGTATCAGTGTCGATGCAATGTCAGTATTTATCATTCTGCAATTACTTTGTACTTGAATACGTTCTGTTAATCGATTGAATTGTTGCTTCACTAGAATATAACAAGTACTTTGCAGTAAACTATGATAAGACATCGTGTGATGTATGAGATTGGTTAATTATGTTTATCTACCGATTATTGATTGCCATGTAGATACAAATGCCTTTTAGTGTCTAAATTACATAAATGTTCCCACATTATGTGCAACTTAACGATTTTTTGGTGTGTTTTATATTTGACTTTTAAGTCTATTTAATGGCTCATAATGTCTGTTTGTTATTACGTGTACTGTTTAGTTTTAGATACATAAGTTAAACCTATAGTTATTACTCAAGAATTTGTTCATCAGCATGGACACTGTATAGATAGAAGTATATAAAATAGATTATTGCTTTTTTCTTCGCTTATAAATTGCTTCGCTTGGCATGCCGTATGATATAGGACATCGTTAATGAGCAGTTATTCAGTATTTTAAGTTATTTGGTAGAGTTTTAATGTTGATGCATCTATCTGTGTAGTCTTTGCCTTTGGTTTATATTGCCAGTTAGAGAAGTGAGAATTTGACAAGTTTCCTTACATTTTATTGTTTTAATTTCTGTATTGCTCAGTGCATACAGTTGAGTGTTGTTATCTGTAAAATTTCTCACCACTCTAACAGTAGCTGTACCACCAGTTATCACTAGGATTGTACTAGTTTGTACTTGTACTTGCTTACTTTACAAATTCTATTAAAATTGCTGTACAATGTCTCTTTACTCACTCCTTTAAGCTTATATTCTGCTGGCTGCCAAGTCAAGTAGGTATTCCAGGTAATGAAAAAGCAGATAAAGCTGCTAAATCTGCTTTAAACAAACCAATCCTTCGAATTCCTATTCCATTTACAGTTCTCAAACCCATTATCAACAAATATATTCATAACAAGTGGCAGCAAACTTTGAACTCACAACACAAGATAAACTCTACCAAATTCATTCAACTATACCTTCTTACTCCACTCTATCTAGTTCATCTTTACGAAAAGACCAAATCATATACAAACGATTATGCATTGGACATACTCGTTTAACACATTCTTATCTTATTGAATACACAGATCCTCCAAAATGTACAAACTGTAATCAACTTCTCTCTGTCAAACACATACTAACAGAATTATTTTCACGGGGAGAAGACATCGTAATCTGACATCGCGACCCTTCTGGAGCATAGGAATCTGCTACCGCAGTGGCGCTGATGCCGTTAGTGATTTTGCTGCATACAACGCAGTGGGCTGGACAACCCCCAAAATTGTCCGTCTTACCGTGGTGTGCCTCGACCCCATCTAATTCATGGATCCTTGGGCCCAAGCAAGTCCCCTGACCAACAGGTTGATCCGTTTAGCCGTTTTTGCATGGCTAACAAACGTGGCAGACAAATACAAATAAATAGGCCGCATGTAGCCATTGCTGAGATGCAGCGTAAGAATTGCTTGTCAGAATGCGAAGCAATAAGTGTGGAGCCATAAACAGTCCTAAATCCAGTCCTTCCCCTTCGAAGAACAGCTTAACCCCTTCATCCCCAAGTTCTTTCTCGTAGGGTTAATGCCCGGAACCGGTACCGGTATTTTTCCCCGTTTCCAAGATCCCTACTATTGTTTGGTTGGGGTACTGGCGACCAAAAAATACTTCTATAGCAGGGATTGGGCTGCAGCCAACAGAAACTGTACCCCTAATAAAGGGGTTAAGATTACAGTTAAAGCGTGTTGCATATGTTGAATACGTGGTGGGCCTGAATGGGAAAATAGTGCGATACATGGGCGGCGCCAGAAATCTGAAGTTGGGGCACTGTGGGGGCAAGGGCCAGGGCACAGGGAGCAAGGTAAATCGCTGTGAGTGGATAAAATGTCTACCAGAGGACACTTTACCAAAACCAACATTTCGCCTGGGGGTAACTG
>Ga0209780_1002737_pt1 | contig 12721 bp, 6 predicted proteins | sample WorMetexBAHAMAS2_FD_187384 | JGI IMG/M metagenome (GOLD analysis project Ga0209780, IMG submission 187384) | Marine gutless worms symbiont microbial communities from Max Planck institute for Marine Microbiology, Germany - Inanidrilus exumae... | ecosystem: Host-associated > Annelida > Digestive... | reverse complement strand
ATAGAGAACCAGTGCATGCATCATCCTAATTCTCTGCAGTGGTTTTTGTTTCATTCACCGAAATGAAAGCAACAAAAGCCAAAGCAACTGAAGAAGACCGTAACGCCTATTAAGTAAGACGCTGCTTATTGTAAGACATAAAGGCGCAGTGATTTGAACGCCCGAAGTTGGAGCAAGAACGCGCCAAGTCTAGCTGGTGCATTCACAACGTACCAGCTGCAGTTGCTGCCCGCACACAGCGGCAAAATCGGCTAAAATTTCGACAGGTTCGGTTCGTTAATTACAATTATACAAAAGATCGATGTCTCATATGCAAAATTAAGTTCTCCATTGCATTCAGAAATGGCTGTTTAATACTATTATGGTTTTGTTGTCTCAATCGGTCATTTGGCTGATTTTTAAGCGTCACGTAAACTTTGTTTTTCGATTTTCACCGTTTCGTCTAAAATGCATCTGGTGCGTTCTTGCTCTGAGGGGACGATATATTTGTCAATCAATTTAAAATCAATTGATAAAGTAATTAACCCCAAAACTGTAACAGCCAGTTTGTCTGTTTTCAGTCGCACTGTGGTGTCAAGCTTCAGCCAAAGGTATTTGGATTTGGATCTCTAGAAAACATTATTATGAACATGAAAGATTCCATCGAAATGACCTACAAAGGTCAAGGTAAATGTTTTATTTTTAGATTTTGTGCTTTTCAAAGACTAGCATGTAGTGACTGATGTATATTATCAGAAAGAACACCATTGTTATTGTAATGCAGTTACAGTGTTGTTGCTGCTGCTGCTGTTATGTGGTGTAGCAGATCAGTTTTACGTGGCTTGTAATTTTTAACCATAAACCAGTTTGTTGCCAAGCGTGCATGTACAGCTGCTGCTAATCCTGCGTGTGCTTCCTGCCATGCAGTGTATTTCTCAGCAGATGGAACATTTGTCTGTGATCTGTCACGCTGGCATAGAGTGATGATGAGAAAAGTATATATGCATTAATCAGTTTGCTAACAATGAAGTAATTGGAGATTACTGTAAAAATCTTCGGGACAGACCTTTGTTTGGCAGCTGTAAAATTATATGTTGTGCAGTGCTACCTAATGTTGTGTTTATGTATGTGTAGCTTGACTTTTGTCATTTGCACTATGGTTGCCAGTAGATCAGAGATCATAGCACTTATACCACTCTTCCTCCTATGCAGCTTTTATTTTATGCTGTGCCACCATATTTCTCTAGCTGTATTTGAAGCTTGTTGTCCACATTTTGTTCTCCATAGGTTTTGCAGGCATTCTTTGGTTGCTATCTTCTGCTGTGGCCTTGAATTTGCTCCGTGCTTCATCTAGTTGATTATCCAAGTCATGTACATTTTAATTCTGTTGTGTGGTTCTCCACAACTCTTAACATTTGTAGTAACTGTCTAGTACTTGGGTGCACAGAGTAAGTATGAATCCATTGGCTTCGACTTTAGAACTGCATAGATCTAGTGATCTGTTATATCAGACTACTCTGACTTCAGATCTTTTTCATACTAGTTGTGAATAAACTGCATATGTGACTGCTTTAGGCCAAGTCATGCTAACTTTGAAGAAAGATGAAACACCAGTATCGCCAGTGCGTGCTCTCGAGCCAGTTGAATACTCGCAATATCATGTATGATGTATTTTTATTGCTGTTTGTAACATTTTTGTGTTGTCATTGCATTGTATGGAGTGTGATATATGCTGTCCTCTTCCGTATTGCAGAATATCAGTATCATATATTTATAAAACCAAATCTGTCTGTCTGTTCTTTGTTCCTTATGCGTGGCCACAGTTTTTGATCAGATCTATGTGAAATTTGGCATGTGTCATCATTACACCCTACAGATGGCATGGGGGTGAGGGGGTTAGCGAGTGCCGCTCGAGCCCGTGTGCCATTCTTACACCACTGCAAATGAGCGGCGAGCTCTGTCGGGAAATTCAGAACTAGCGGTAGCAGCCAGCAACTGTAACAGATCGAGGCCTCAGGTGCAAGGTGTGACTGAGCACACGAGAGTGGAACTCTAGTTGGTGTATAATTTGCTTATTGGTGGCAGTTGGTTTTCATAGAAAGACTTCTAAAAGGAGAAGAATTGTTTGGAGTTTTGTTATGCAAGACGCCTGTATGCAGCCTTATAGCTTTTGACTACTAAAGATTTGTGCTGTTTGTGCTTGCTGTTGCTTTGTTGTCGTTTATTACTGGCCCGCTTACACATAGTGTAGGGGGCCAGACTAGTGATGCTCTCTGGCATCTGGCATTGTCATCGTCTGTTGTCGTCGTCTGTCATCTGTCATCGTCTGTAACACTCGCGCATATGCAACGTAACTAACCAGGGGGCAGCATGCGACGGCAACCAGTAGTGTTACATCCCATTAGGGCAACATCTTGTTATATATGATACTAGAGGGGAGGCCTTCACACGACAAGCACTTGCATACACATACACACCACCATTTTATGGATTTTTTCCAGCTGAACCTGGGTCAGCTGATTTCTCAGTCAATTTCTTCACCCACTTCCCCACTTGTTCTGGATAAGAACCTTTTGGTTTAAGTGACACAGTTTTTATGGGTTTTTCCTGCCATCCAATTTATACAGTTTCAAAGCACTGAAGAAAATTTTGAGCATTGATCCCAACCAGTGTCCTGCCCTCATCCTTGTTTTGTCTATCACCAGGCTGTGGAACGAAAGGGTGTTGCTTCACTGATGCTGGTTCTCTAACACAGACATGTTCATAGAATGTTTTTACACATGTTTCAGACGCAGGTGCTTTAAGACTTGGTTGGTCATCAGTGCAGTGTGCAGTGTAGAAAGTGCACACTGCGGCAGTCCCACAGGTTTCCTTGTAGATCTGTAGTGATTTAGTGTGACCTCTGATGTCCATGGGAAGCAGGCACATAAAATCAAAAGCTGAGAGTAGTAGAGTGGTAGAAAACTGATGGTATATCTGCTAGTAGTTTGTGTAGATTGAGTGCACATTGAAAGTATGTGTAGGTGAACTTGTCTCTGCCTCCGGATGCAGTTGTACCTGGTGTAAATTACACACCGCAGAGTTTGCCTGAAGACCTCAGCAATTACATTGAGGTGCATGTATCGCAAATCGAGGATCCAGGAAACTTCTGGCTCCAGTTACATAATATGAATGCTGAACTGGAAGCCTTAATGGTTGATATCCAGTGAGTTTTTATTTTTAATTGCCAACATTTTGTTGTTTATCCACATGAACCTATTTTCACCACGCGACGCTATGCTAGCACAGTATGTGCTGTTGTTGTGAGTCCGTCCGTATGACTGTCAGTCCGTCTGTCTGTCACACGCCGGTATTGTACCAAAACGGCTAAATATAGGATCATGCAAACAACGGCATACGATAGCCCAGTGACTCTGGTTTGCTGATGCCAAACATATCGGCGAAATTTCAATGGGGTCAACCCTTACAGGGGCGCCAAATGGAGGTGGGTAGGTTCAGATTGGTGATTTTTGACTAACTTCTTGCTATATCTCAGAAACGGTGCAAGTTAGGGACATGGTTACTATGGAACACTAGCAGGAACTCGTATGTGCTCTATCAAATAGTGCTGTATCCAATGACCTTGAGTGACCCTAAAGTACCTCAAACTAGCCCATTTTTGCTATTTTGTGTCGCCTTTCGTATCTTCATTATGGCTAGATGGGACTTCAAATTTGGTATATAGGTTGATTGTTACAAGTGCTAGTCTATGGATTCCAAACTATCCCTGAAAGGGCGTGGTCAGGTCACATGAAGCATTTAAATTTTGGTGGGCACCAGCCATATCCCCGGAATGGCTGAAGCTAGAGTGGTCAAATTTTGCATGCATGTAGGCTATGTAAAGTCCCAGCATAAGGATGACAAATCACCAGGTCAGGGTCACGTGACCCACTTTAAATTTTGACACCTTCAGTGATATCTCTGGAATGGCTGTAGCTAGAATCATCAAATTTTGCATGGAGGTAGACTGTACCAAATCCTAGCTATGGTGATAAAACCACCTCTAAAAGGGGCGTGGTCGGAGTGATGCGAGCCATTTTTTAAATTTTGCTTCAATCATATCTTTGTAATTGGTGAAGCTAGGCACTTCAAATTTCATGTACTGATTGATACAGAAGAGCACAAATGCATGCGTGATATATTACTCCCAAAAGGGATGTGTTCAGAGTCATGTGACTTCTTAAAATTTCGGGAAATAAGTGTTAATATCTCGGAAACGGTGTAACAACATAGTTGCAATGGAAGGCTAATAGGATATCATGTATGGCCTGTTGATTGGCACCATTGCCAATGCCCTTGCATGACCTTGAAGTTCACTTTTGCTGTTTGAAACCGTTTTAACTTCCATAGCTCATGAAACATAGCACCAATTTACTAAGATAGCGTATCACGCAGCCCTTCTGCAGTAGCTGAGCTTGTTATTGTGGTTGGTTGGTTGGTAACATTGGAAATAAGTTTTATACCATGTAATCTACAGTTTGCTACTTTGCCCCCAGTAGGAATGATAAGTGTCTGTCTGTCTGTTTGTGCACGTTTTTCACAGGAGTTACAGATGCAAGTCTCATGATGTGTATCGGATGCCTGTGGAGGTGATGCGAGTTGGCATGGTATGTGCTGCACAGTACGTAGAGTCGTCATCTAGCGACTGGCACCGTTGTGTAATCATTGGATTCTCTGATGGTTTTGTCCGGGTAGGTTTGTTGTTTTCTTATATATGACAACCATCATCTGTGTAACATTTGTAAAGCCAGTGATATTATATGCCTTTTTGGTTTTCTGTGACAAGCACTTTTAGCACAGCCATGATACAGTACAGCTGTTATTGTGTTTATATAATTGTTAAATGACTGATACAAGTTATATGTGCAGGTTAGGTATGTCGATTATGGAACGGTGTCATCAGTCAGCAATTCTGGCATTCGCTTTCTCAGGTTATCTTTCTTCTGTTAATTTATTTTTCTGCTGACTGAATTATTGTTTTGATAGATAATTCTGTGTTATAAGGTGCAGCAATAATTAATTATCCCTGCGAAAGCGAGGGAATATGTTTTCACCGGCATTGGTTTGTCTGTGTGTCTGTGTGTTTGTGACCAAGATAACTAAAAAGATTGTGGACGAATTTGTACCAAATTTTATGCAAAGGTTCCTAGGGGGAAAGGGAAGACCAAGTTCATGTTTCGTTACGATCGGTAGAGGGATGTGGACGTAACGGTCAAAAACTCCGTAAACCGGCGATTGTTTACATTTTACACTCGCACGCTTAATCGTATCCGCGAACGGTAACGTAACGTTACGTAACGGTCAAAAAACTCGGTGATTGCTTTCGCGGGGATATATACTCTTGTGCCCGCGGTGTACTTGCAACAGCATCACTGTAGGCAGTACATTTGTAATAATAATGATCGTTGGTTTAACTTTTGTTTATTATTCACCTTGAAGCTATATTGGATTTACTTCACGGGGCAAAAAATGGTGTCCATGCGTTCGGCTATAACTCTGCTGAAAGTGAACCAATTTGGATGAAATCTGGAGCTCTGTGAGTACAATGTTTGGGGCTGGCCCTGGCAGATTTTGGACATGATTCACGGAGTAGCAACAGCTTGAGAGCCAGCCGAATTTTTTTGGACAGGTAAGCAACGCACAACGATTTCACCGATTTCCCATTGGCCAAAATTCACGAGTCTAACTGCACATTCAGGTCTGCATTTTTGTGGACATATCTGGAACCCCATACGTCAAAGTAGCTGACTTCCGTGATAGCCATGTCATGACACCACATCCGAACTTGATCTGCTTAGGACATTAATCACAACACATCAGCATCATTGGCAGACACACACGCACACAACCAACAGGATAAGTTGAACCATTACCGTGGTCGGATAACAAGTTGTGGATAAATTTTCAAGCAGTTTTAAAAATTGTAGTCCTTAGGACAAGTATTCGATTAGAATTTGAAGGTTATCTTTTTGTGTTTCTCAAATGACAATAAAAATTAAACGTGATGTTACTACAAGAGTGCTATATCAGCATTCACCAGGTGTCACTGCTGTACGCTGTTAAGACAGCAAACTTTGCCATGCACGAGAGCAGTGTATAAAAACTATGTAGTTATCAAATGACATGAAATTTGTTTGACTGTCAAAAAAATTTCATTCTTGTTGGGGGTTTGAATTTTAGGATGGCTTTCTAACTAAACGGTGTTAAATGTTTAGGTGCAAATACATGGAATTACCAGCTCAGGCAATACCAGCTCGGCTGACCAACATGTGCCCCATTGGCGAGACGTGGTCTGTGCATGCCACCAGACGTTTCACACAGCTTGTGGCACATCGTATTATTATGGCTCGTGTGATAAGCGTTGGTCGTTTCATTTCTGTGTGCTTATGTGACACATCAACAGCTGATGATATACATATTAATGATGTACTTGTCAAAAGCGAACTGGCCATGAAATGCCATGATCGGGAGGTAAGTCTCACTGTATTAAAATGCATCCAAACCATTCATGTACGTTAGTGTTTTTTTGCAAAAAAAATAGAATGAAACCTAAATGCAAAGTAATGGCATTAAACATGATCATGAGGCTGTTTTCTGTGTGTAAATTTTTCTATGAATACATCTGAAACAATATTTAAAGAAAATTATTAAACACGTTTTGCATTATGAAACGATTCAAGTTATATAATGTTATGGCATTGTTTTTTGTTTAGACGTGTGAAGCATACTTTGTTAACTTCTGTTTTATTAATAGTTCTACCTGTGGGGCTTTGTTTTTACAGGTGTTTGACACAGCATTGCTGCATGCTAGCATAATGTATCACAATGCACAGACTGACACAGCCATTGCAAGTGCACTTGCAACACAAGACGTTGACAGCGCTGCAGCATCACGCTTGGAAAGTCTGAGGTCAGTGCTTTTCCACAGACATGTTTTCAGTTTTTTTACACGTTGTCGCTTTGGTTCGTGGTAAATGACATTCATTAACTAGATGGCTGTATTGTGTGGAATGCCCACAATACAGTATTCGGCTCAACGTGCTCACCTGTCTGTGCGACTGTCTAAGTGGTCGTGGCCAAAGTTAGTAATGCCTAACTTAATTAACACAAACTGAAACAAAATGCGAAAAGAGTTAACAAGTTAAAAATGCAAACCCAAGTCAAAATCAATTAATGAATGGCAACACGGTTGCTAATGTCATCGCTGCGTTGCTAACCTACAATGCTTATGCAGTTCAGTGACCCAGTTTCCCGTTATTTTATTGAATGACCTGCATGTAGCCTGATGACATCATTAGGCCACGCCCACTTAGACCGTCAGCGTTATGACGTGGTGTGTCGTGAACCAGCGTCTGGCATCCCAGAGAATTTTGGGAGGTTTCTTGTACGGAGTGTACAGGCCAGGGGAATGACTTCGAATTGATTCCAGTGGTAAAAATGTAAACTAAAAATCCTGTAGAGGGTTATTTTGGTAGTGAGTTTCTGACGATCTGTAATCATTGCGGAGTTATGGCGGCCTGAAGTCACAATACGTTAAACATTTATGAGAAAGTTTTGCGTTTCTATAAAAACAACCCCTTATGGTAAAATTTTCAAAATGCTGTTCCGAAAGTTTTCATCACGACACTGATTGATGCATTGTATTCAAATTTTGTGAAATTTGGCTGACGGGAAATCCGTGAAATCTTGCGTTGCTTACCTGAGAGAAAAAAACGACATTTCACCTGGCTCTCCAGCTGTCACTATTGCATGGATCACGCCCAAAATCTGTAAGGGCCAGCCCCCGACAATGTACTCAGAGTGCTCCAGATTTTATCCAAATCGGTTCACTTTCAGCAGCGTTATAGCCAAATCCATGAACACTGCCAAAACGCGCCGTAAAGTTAATGCAATATTCGGCTGAAGCCTAGCTTCGAGCCGAATAATAAATAATAACAGAATGATAGTTGTGATAATACGGAAGGAAGGAATCAGTGCACTAACCACAGCCTCATACTTGAATCCTTACAGAAAGTTAATGCTCCTTTTGTGTGAACTCTCCAATGCCAGTAGATATATATTTATTGTAAATGGTTGTAGAGTGATCTCGTTACTTTGTTTGTTTCACGTTTATTGTTGTGTCCCAAGTTGTAGAGTGTTTATAACTAACAGTTATAGCTTGGTTAATGCAACAAGTGTAAGTTGTTTGTCCTAGAGACTGTGCTGAGATATTATGTGTATTTATCAGGCTGAATGATCAGCAGGCTGTAGAAGATGAAGGTGATCTGCCACAAGTCACATTGTAGGTAGCAGAATGTAGACAATTATGTCCGTCTGTTATTAAGTATATGTGTCAATATTTCTTTGTATTATCACACTTGCCCCCTCCCCTCCAGTAGACAGCATCTGAGCCTAGTGCTTGTCTGGAGGATAATTGCTGTGTGCTGTGTTGTGCACAATGATACACGCAATTCTTACATTTTTTGCACGTTATTTAGGTTTTATCTTTTGTGTGTCTTTCATGTTAACTTGGTCATTTTGCATCACACTGAAATGTTCACTGCATTGAGTTACTTAGTACTTAATCTCCCTCCCCTCCGATAGACAGCATTTTAGCTATGGTGCTTCACTGGAGGATAAGAGGGAAGATAATCAAAACTGCTCTGTGCTGTGTTGTGTATGGCAGTTGTGCACATAGATACGCACACACACATGTTCACAGTTGTTACATTTTTGCATCTTTGGTTTAGATTTCTATTTGTATGTTTATTTGGTTTTATCTTTTGTGTGTTCTTTCATGTTAAGCCCCGTGTGGGTTCTGGGCTGTAAGTAAGTGGGTAAGTGTCTAAGTAAGTAAGTATGCAAGTGACAAATTTATGAAGCACCAACACGAGACTAGGCCCTCTCCGTTTCCAGGCCGGAGGTCATAGGAGGTGACCAAACCTGGCATTAGTTGTTTTGGGTTCATTTTATGTTGTAGTATATTTTGTTATGGATGTATGTTTGCTTTTTTGTGTTTGTTTTAGTTTTTCTGTACTTAGCCAAGAGATTGGCTGGGAAAAACGTCTGAGAAATGATAAATGTTGTGTCGAGTGGGACGTAAAACCTTAACTGAATCAATCAATTAACACACTTTTGTTTACTGATGGCCGGATATGCTACTTATGGGAAACTATCGATATGATACGATACAATACTAGACAACATGCAGCAATACGATATGATGTTGTCGTGTGAAATATTTTACTTACTCATTAAACATAAACAGAGCATGTCTACAGCTATTATTGTAGAAGGCATATAGAGTTCAGCAACTCTAGATACAAGCAAAGCCTTTGACATGGTCTTGTATTATGGTTTGTTGATATATGGTTTATGGTAGTAGGTATATAAAGGAATGTTTCATTCATTAATGTTGCTTTATTTGTATAGTCATTACATTGGGCTATAGTATGGAAGCCAGTTCTAATACTGTGGTGTTAGACAAGATGGTCTCCTCTCACCATACTCATTCTTACTTTATATTGATGCTGTCATCAGTATCTTAAGAAATTTGGGTTATGGTGTATTTGTTGGCAATATCTTTATCATCTGCATACATAATACATCCTGTATTGTGTCTTGTATATTTTTTTCTTATTTTTTTCTTTTTACAATTATCTTTACTCAAGAATTAATACTCATTAAATGTTAATATTTCTAATATAATCTTACCTTAAAGGCGCGATATGACCTACATTGTGTTGAAAGTGCCGTTAAACTCCAACCAACCAACCGTATTGTGTCTTGTGTCACTAGGTTGTTTAGTGGCTAAGCAAGATAATGTATCTTGACCGTTTTTCCAATCAAACTTGTTCAGTAGATGACAGTATTGGTTCTTAGAACTTCCGTACATATTTACTTTCTTACTTGTCTACTTCTTCCAGAATAGGCTCATTCTGTTTCCAGGCTGGTGGTTGTAGGAGGCGACCAAACCTGGCTTTAGTTTTTTGTGTTTATTATATGTCATTGTATATTTTGTTATGGATGCATGTTTGCTTTTGTTGTGTTTGTTTTCGTTTTTCAGTACTAAGCTGAGAGACTGACTAGGAAGGACGTCTCCTAAATGACTTATTTTATGTCGGGTGGCATGTAAAACCTTAACTCACTCAATCAGTCAGTTGGTTCTTAGAAGTTGTGTGGTGTCTTTACATAGCAATATTTTAACAGTACTTGGTCACAAAATTAGATAACTGATGTTTACTTAGTTATACATATTGTTTACCATCTTGAGTCTATGATTATGAAATATGGTGTCTTCACTCATCTGATTATCATAAAATGCATGCCATATGGAATATTGCTTTCAGCAAAACTTCTGATATGTTGGCATGAATGCATTTCTTGGCTGTTTTATATATTGTAAAATATTGCCACTGCTTTGTATAATTGATTTAAGGAAAATTCTTTTTAAGAAGTTACACATAATTGTGATAACCTGCACTTTGAATACATGTATTGGCAAAACACAGAAAATTTCAATTCAAAGTGTATGTTTTGTACCAGTACAATGCAGCAACTCCTCTGGAATCGCTTTTTAGATTTTTCAGTTACAAATGGAAAGTTATGAGTGTTCTAATACACAGTTTATGTATTATCTTTTTTTGTAACTGCGTTTTATGGTACTGCATTTTATGGTATTATCTACATTGTATGTGTGTAATTGTGTATTATGTATGCATCTGTATTAATACAGAAAAAAATTAAATAAAATCTTATGCTTTCTTTTAAATATTTTGCTGAATAAATGTATGATTATATCATTGCTTAAGTTTGCCGACACATTTTTGGATTTATGCTGAAGATATACTTTGATTCAAAATCCCCAAAGGTTTCCATTTGGGAAACTTTGTAGGACCCAAACTAACCTGAATTAATTTAGGAAAAGTAAGCTGGTGAAACAAAAATCATACGTTGTATATACTTTGTGAAAGACAACGTCCTCAGTCCACTCACCACATAGTAAGTAAGTAAACAGTGTATAGCAGTTAGCAACAACTTAGCCTCATCACTATGGCAACTGTAAATCAGTGAACACGAACCAGATTACAACCTGGCTAAATGTCATATGGCAAAATTAAGGAGGCCAGCAGACTAATTGATGCTGTTCTGGAATTTGGCTCATCATATTAATCTGATACGTGTATCCATACACATGTTTTCAATTAAATTAGAAGAGCTGGTTTTAAAAATTCTCCTAAGTAAGTAGCTCCATGCCCAGTGTAGCTGGGCAGTCTCACAAAATTAAGAACATCCACATGCATACTGAAGCAGTGGCTGACAGTGGGACCCAACAGCAGCACTTAGTGAGATGCATAGTAACTGTCTGGTAATGAAAATATTTTTTTTTTTTCCAAAAAGGCAGATTGATTGATTGAGTTAAAGTTTCACATCCCTCTCGACACAAAATGGGTCATTTTGGAGATGTCTTCCCAGCCAATCTCTTGGTTAGGTGCGGAACAACAAGGAAGAACAGAAAATTAAAGTTATTAACTGGTGTTGTATTCAAAAGTGGTATGCTTTAGTAGTTAACGCGAGCAACTCGGTCTCTGGCAATCCAGGTTCCTGCCGAGTCTTGCGATGGCCACTGGTGGCATGTCTTGTCATATTTGACTGGGTTGGCTGTATTAATCAGCTGAGTAGTCATATATAGCTGATTAGAGGAAGGTTTTACCTGTGCCTGTATCACTTGTGTACCTGTATCGCCCACATTGGCAACCTGGATCATGGTCACCAGTTGCATGCAACTCAGAATGCCCTGCAACTACACTTTCTGAGCTGGTTCTGCCAAGATTTTTGTGTCCTACACTGCCAAAGTGTTATGGCTTCTTTTTCCATTGGTGCAGTGCACTACCAATGGTTGTCTTTCACCTGTTGACAACCAGGCCTCTGAGCCTATCAAATCATCAATGTGGCAGCCCTCAGTGTTGCACTTGTAGTCCTATGGCATCCTTTCATAATGCTCCAGAACAAGTGTCACCTAACGTAGACATGTCTTGCCTACAGTATGGTCCTACTTTAAGGGTGTGATATGACCTGAATTGTGTTGAAAGCGCCATTAAACTCTAGTCAACCAACCATGTGCCTGTTGACTGAGAAAATGACTGATGTCATAGATATCTTGTTGGATTGTATTGAGAAATGGTAATGTCAGTAGCTGTAGTATAATCAACACCATCATTTTCGTTTTAATGGCCTTTTCCAGATGAGCTGAGGTCTGCTTGTTCTGGAAGAGAACCTTATGGATAAGTGGCACAGACTTTTTTTACAGGTCAGCTACTCTTCTAGCCGACTGTGTTAAAGCACTGAAGTAAAGACAAACCATCTACCCCAACCAATGGCCTGGCCTTATCCTTTCTTCATTGCCCACCTGACTCCCAAGATAAGGAGCAGTGTTTTCGTTTATGCCAACTCTCCAACTAGTATTTATCACCTTTTTTATTCAAAAATTCCAAAACAACTTCTTATCCAGTATTTTTAGGTCGACTCCTTTGAGTCGACCTAATAAAGTGGGTCTCAAATATCCGTCCGTACGTCCGTCCACAAAAAGTTTCTTCGATTTCAATGAAATGTGGTATGTAGGTGGAGGTCAACGCGTGACGCATGACGGTATGCAGTATGACCCGATCCAAGGTCAAGGTCACAAGCCCCTTAAAGTCGGAAATTCGGCCATTTCAACGGCTAT
>Ga0209780_1002736_pt1 | contig 12721 bp, 6 predicted proteins | sample WorMetexBAHAMAS2_FD_187384 | JGI IMG/M metagenome (GOLD analysis project Ga0209780, IMG submission 187384) | Marine gutless worms symbiont microbial communities from Max Planck institute for Marine Microbiology, Germany - Inanidrilus exumae... | ecosystem: Host-associated > Annelida > Digestive... | reverse complement strand
GCGCAGTGACATCATGCGGAGTGAATGACGGGTATTGTAACTCGCGAAAATCCGATCCGGCGTGCCACGTGCAATCCGGCCGGAGCCGGATTTGACCGGATAGTGGAAATCCGGCCGGATCCGGATGGCCGGATCGGATATCCATCCATCCCTAGTAGCAATAGGCCACATCTCTGCATGCCGGCGATTCAGCACAAAAATGGTCAATAAATTAATTAATGATCATTGCAAATATAAACGACATGAGCACAAACTGTTTGCCTGTTAACCCTGGGCTATGTCTGAGCTGTTATTACGGTCTGGATGTCCTATCCTTGTCAGCCATATGCTAGCAACTTCAGTGGTTTCCTCTACGGTGGTACAGAAAGTTAAAACGAGATCTTGCTTACTGGTGCACTGTCATATCTTGTAGAACTTTGTAATCCTTATGTTACTGCCTGTATGTTGCAATCATCCTCTTTCACCAATTTGCATTATCTTGCATGCAGCATCTGTAACTCCCTTCCTCCATTTGTTCATTCCAAACCATGGATTCATTATTAAAGTATGTCAAAACCCATTTGTTTCAATCTGCTTTCAACAACCCCCAGCAGCTTACCAATTGCCTCTTTATTCATTTACACTTGTGGTTATGGCATTTTATTAAAGTTTTTACTTTTTTATTTGCAACCAGCTGTGAGTGCAGTGATCGTAATATCTTGCACATGCTGTTGTATCTTATAATGCTGTTGTAGGCGGTGTCATGGGACAATTTAACTGCACCACTTTACGTCACATTTTCTATGGTGCTGCCACCATCGTAACAAGTTGCGAGGTCTTTAAACGTGGCATGGACTACTACAGATTTGCTGAATTACTGTGATAAAATCTACATACAGCAGTATTTTTATGTGCTCATACGTGCATTATTGACCCACAGCAATCTGTCTAGTAATTTTATTAACAGGATGACCAGTTACCAGGACATCTCGAAAACCTGGAAATCAGAGAATGCAAAAGAAGTCAGACTGATGTCGGAAATTTATAAAAAAACGTGGGGAAAATCCATGAAAATATCACACAGTAGCCTTTTCATGGAAACAATTTACTTTAGGGGTTACTGTAAAAACGTTCTGTGCAACGAGAAATTTTCAAGTGCACAGACCACCCACGAGGAGTGATTAGCTGGAAATTGGTCGCCCTGTTAAACTGTTTTGATGTTGAATAAATGTTAGTTTTTGCCCGGTGCTGAATGTATAGCGAGTGAACGAACACCGAGTCACTTCTGATGACTTGTTGACACACAGCAAAACTGCATTACCTTTGCCTCTCATTGATGACTTTAGTTGACATCTGAACCCAGCTCCTAAGGTCAACTTTTGACGAACTTAGTCTTGAATTCATCAGCATTTTCACTGCATAATACTGTAAACATTTCTCGTTGCATTGTAATCATTCAGTTGTATTTGTTTTTTGTTCACTTGCAGATATTAGGATTACTATTATTGTTACTGATACTGTAGTGACTAGACGCTGACTTGCTACTGAAAACAACGTTCTGTTTTACGGCCGTTGCTGATCTTAGCAAGTCACGACTTCCTCACTGGTTAATTACTGTACACTGGTGCATTATACGAACTTCCATCATGAACTGTTTACGTTACTATATTATGTACAATGTTTTTCACATGATTTTTTCATTGTTTACTGGCATTAAAATGACAATAAATATTTCGGATCTTTTAGCAGTCGTTTTAGACTATACTTGAATTAGGTTTTAACATATACTGTACACACATACTTGAACTTACACTACAGTGATGTTCCTTAATCTGTTTACCTGTCCACAGTGAATCAATACCCTTCACCAAAGGTGTCAACTGTGGGCAACAGGGGTGTCCCCAATATATTTACCTTGGGGCATACCCACGGGGAATCCAGTATTTATCTGTGGTCATGTTGCCTCATCAGTGTTGTTGCTCATTATTCTAACATTTGCCCCATATGGGCCCCGGCGGTGTTTGTTTACACACCTTCCTTCTTTCCTTACACTTTATTCCTGACTTATTTACTTCTTTACTTCCGGTTTTACTATCTACTTCTTCCAGAATAGGCTTGTTCCATTTCCAGGCTGGAGGTCGTAGGTGACCAAACCTGGCTTTAGTTATGTTGTGTTATGGATGCATGTTTGCTTTTGTTGTGTTTGATTTAGTTTTCAGTACTAAGGCAAGAGATTGGCTGGGAATAATGTCTCCAAAATGACCTATTTCATGTGGGTCATAATATATACGTTAACTCGATCAATCAATTATTCTAACATTCCTCAACACGACTTCTGCTTTTTCTGTTTTTATGTGGTCAACATTCATGGCAGTGATGGTTTTTAGGCTTGATAATTAGTCCATCAAAATGTGTGGCCTTCTGGCACTGCCAGACCTGCTGGGAGAGCTTACAGAGAGGTCCACCAATGACGTCACTGCCCTTCACCTGTAAATGACTGTGTTACTCCAACGGACTCAGTCAATCAACCTGTGCAGCCAGCCGCTGAGCTCAAACTAGAAAGCCGTAACTCGCAGTTTCACAAAACAACCAATTAAACTAGGTTAGTGTTGCGTCGATGCTGGTGCTGCCCTCTTGCAATTCAGAGTTTATAAATAATCTCTTATCGTGCAACAAGGCATATTTTTCATCCTGTGATCATGAGTCTTGACCTGTGACCTGGACCTTTGAATCTGAAATCTGAATCTAACAGGATGAAGGTGAACTAGTGTGCCAAATATTTAAGTCATTTCATTCTAAGGTTACTATCTGGCTACATTCCCTTGATACTTATGTTATTGTAAGCTGACCACTAAAGTGGCCGATAATCAGAGTAGAAGACTTAGTTTCGTCCTCATTTGTGAAAATATATATTTTTGAAAGTACCACAAATACAATATGACAACAAAGACCCATAAACCCTGCATTAAAGAGATGAGGGATATAACAATCGGTGCAGTCAACTGAGTCATTGGTGAGTTAACAATCTATGTGCTGGAAACAGAATATCGTTGAGACATTTCAGCTAATATAACTGGCAGTTTATCAGCTGCCACGATGCTGACTGTCCTCGTTGGTTCCAGCTCAGTGGAGTGTCTGTCCCATTGGCCGTCGAAGCCGGTGTCGCGTTCGTCCTTCACGGAGTATTGGAAGCTCAGGTGTGCATCCTATAGAACAAACAACAATGTAACATTTAATCACTTACGTGGAACAGACTCCCGTGCCATCGAATTTCCATGGCGTTTTTAAGTCACTGACTGACCAATTACGCTGCTGTGGAATTTATGCGGCGCTGTGGCAGTCACATTTTATCCCCAGTTTTTCGACGCGATCACTGAAAAAATCGGCTGATTTAAATTAAATGCTGCTTTATTTCTTCATTCACTATAATAAAATCCTAAATCAACTCGGTAGGCCATGTCATACTTTTCTTTGCAGTAACAGCCTAAAAGTTTACTTTCTTGTTTTCTATAACAGGCCAACACACCATATGTCACAATTAAGTTAGTTAGTAAGAATATTAAGGCACAAATAAGCAAACAATTGACATTCAACAGTAAATGTCACGTGCTAATGATCTTCAAAGTACGACTTCTTATTCTAATATGTACTTTAATTTCTTTACCTGTGCTTTGTGTGTACATGTGTCTGAAGTTGTGTGTGTTACTGTGTCTATGGACCCTAGTGATCTCAGTTAACAACGGCAGCCAGGCAGGCCAAATATACAACCTGTGCTGTTTGCATTTTGTGCATACACAGACAGACCAGCATGAAAAATGATGCAAAATAAACAAATAATGAACTGACCGTATTGATAATATTACTTAGTGACCAACGTCATAGCACAGGTGTAATATAACTCAAGAGATGTGACAGGATTTTTGTACTACATAATGTACACTGCAATCGCCTCAGTCGACTAACTCAATCTGATTGACACTAGGACACATTTAAAATGTGAGGTTTTCTACACTAAGGATATTGATTAAACTACTAGATATACAGACCAGCTGTGCACTTGTGCGGTTACATCAAGTCAGAAAAAATTAAATGTAACCTATGACAAGAGCATACTACACGTGTGCAAACACTTCTCCTGCATCTAGCACTGCAACGAAAGAACACACTAAGAAAAGGCTTTGCTTTTAAAATGGATACTCTCAACGTGGATCCATGCAGACTAAAAAGAAGTATGTCAGTCCTCTTGATTGTTGGGCTAAAATGCAAGATGGACATATTTCGTGCTGCCCCCTGGTGAGTCACGTTCAGTGTGTAGCGCGTGCTCTATCAAGGTTAGAAAAAAGATGGGAAAGACCGTCAAAGGGACAGATGGACGACAAACCCCTGCTTTATGTTTCCCACTAGATGCAGACAGCATAATCTTATATATACACTGGGTCCAAAAAAACAGACCCCTAGGACGTTCTGGCTAAGCTTCATCAAAAAATCACAGATGTCGGTAATTTTAACAGAGACAATTGCCCTTCATCAATTCATCTGCAGTTGCAAGTAACAAGTTTATGGCTGTTGAGAACCATCTGCAGTTTCTATGGCAACAACAGCAGACGACTGGTGGCAGTGTGAGCTGACTTGGAACAGGCGATTGTTGACTACGTGATCAACACATGGAGAAAACGACTCCGGGCCTGTGTGAAGCCTAGAGGAGAACACTTGCTGTGATTGGCTGTAGCCTACTCTGTGCTGCTTAGACGCATTATTTCGATCAACTTGAATGTTTCAGTTATTTTTGTCAACACACCGTTTTACGAATGACGCATGATAGATGGTGTAAGTGTGCCAACAATAACATTATGTCTGCTGGTAGTCTGCTATATACTTGTTATGTGCAACTTCAATATCACATCAAGAACTAGACCTATGCATTACCTGTACAAAAAATTATTGCTATTAAAGCAGTAAAGCAGTGTTTATGACGTTGTGCCACAGTTACAGGGGTATGGGTTTTTTGACTCACAGTATATCTGTTTCTCTGTTCCTTATGCACATCCACAGTTTTGAGCATATCTGGACCAAATTTGGCATGTGGTATCCTTATACCATCCGGATGGTCATGGGCCAGTTAGCGAGCATTGATCGTGCCCCCAGATTCGCGCTCCACGCGCCGTCTATATACGCCGCTGCAAATGGGTGGTGAGCTCTATCAGGACATTAACTAGCAGACAGGTAGGCATGGTGTAATTTGCAGGTAAAATTGTGTGATCCATATCTGAGCGCATTAGAGGCGCTTTGCATAATGTGCTATACAAATAGACGTATACTTTACAGTACTTTCAACCAATATAAGTAAAAATTACTCTGTTCATCCTATTAAGTTAATTACTACAAAATTATTATTAATGAAGCTTCTCAGCAAAAGGTGGAAAGATATGCACATTACAATGAAACTGCATAGCTTGCCTTGAAAAAAAGTTCCTCCTCTGCATTGACAAACGTCAGTGTATCTTGTGCACTGGTGTTCTTCTTCTTGCCTTTTCTCGGCAGTTTACCAAGCTTGTACGTTTTTGAAATGAGAAGAAAGTAGCTGAAGTCATACTTCATTTTCTTCGACTTCGCTTTTTCCATCTCTTTGCTGAAACAGGCAACAGGTTACCAATGCAAAACACACTGCAAAAAAACTGAAGATAGTGGTATGCAAAAGCTCTGCTACGGCATTCACCTTCTATTTTGCATCACACAAGCCTGTAATAAAAAACGAACTACCGTACACTCAGGCTACAGCAAAAAAGCGAAGGAGCTAACAGTTTGCGTCAGTTTCGCTCTGTATTGGAATGAAACGCACTATCCAACCCACCCCACTGCATGCTAAACACGCTCACTGTGTGAAACACAACTCGTCAATCATGTATTATATTTTGTTTTAGACTAATATACAGTTGAATGCCAGCAGTTGGCTACCTGAGAATGTGTAAGTTTTTTTTTGAATGACAAAGTTCATAGTTACATTCATCATCAGAGAGTGACTGGCAACAGATTATTAGCACAGCTTACCTGAGTGCATCAAACGATGGCGGAGAGATCTGTGGCGGGAGGTTTATGATGCGCTCGTTGACGATGAATCCAACGTGTTGGTCCTCAGCGTCAACAATCGCATCAAACTCGTCAACGAGTGATGGTGCACATGACTGGCAGTGCTTCCGCAGAAAAGATATCAACTGTCTTACAAAGTCCAGACCCTGACAACAAAATAAACAAGGCAGTCGCGTAGATATCAGACTTTGCCCATGGTGTGCAATTGCACCACCTGTGATGTCTCGTATACTTCCTTAACCTAAGTCCCATTAATGCTAAATTAACTTCCGTTTTCCTACATCCATGCATCAAAGTCAGTGGTGTATTTGTTTCTCCGCCAACGTTCACTGTTACCATAGTAGCAATAGGTACAATGGGTGTGCTTCACTCATGAAATTTCTCAATTCCTTTTTTTATTTCAGTTTGTGAGTTATTTTGAAAGTTAGTCAAATTTATGCCCTTTAATAACAGGAAATTGAATTCTGTCCGACTTTGTCGCAAATAAGTAAATTTAAGCGAAATCGGTCCTTTGCAGTGACATTCATATCGCTGTACAGCCCATTATAGAAAACGTGATGTCATCCAGAAAAACAAAGTACACCCCTCTTAGTGGCCGATAACAGACACGTCCAATGCTTGTAACCAAATGTCTGCCCCTGTTGTGTGCTGCTGCATGGACCAGTCCAATTCACAATTATTATGGGTATTAGGCTTGTCAGGCACATTTCCCCCCAGAATTGCCCCTTCCCCTTCGGGGATCGTCACCCTCACGTAACACACTGTTCAGCCGGCCAAGTCCACTCACCATCCCAAATAACATCTTGATCGGTTCAGCTGTTTTTGTTTGGGTCCCAAATGCTATGGTGTACAATGCACTGTCAACGAGGAAGTAAAACACCCAAAATTGCCTTTTCCCCGCTGGAGGAGGACCGAGCCATGGCCATTGGCAACATGTACAAAAATTGGTAAATATCACGTGTGTGGTTCGGGAGATATCCTCGCGGAGATACAGGCAGACACAGACGTGATCATCACAATATTTCACAACTGCTCCCGTGGGCAAAGTAACAAAATAATGAAACAATTATATGCCATGTATACAGAAATCAGTCGTTTTGATCCATGAGTATAGTTGCTATTCAGTAGACCATATATCATTTTCTACTAGCGGTCTGGAGTAACAATGTAATTAATTTGCATTATTTCCAAGACATTACCACTTATACAGCTGAAGTGACTGCCTGCAACTTTAACGAAGCCCTCAGCATTGATGTGACATACATCTAATATAATAGCCATGTTAGCATTAGGATTCCCGTGTAAACATTTCTTACCTAATATAGTACTAATATACAGTACATAATATGTATCATTAGTACATTTTCTGAAGCAAGTGAGCTAGCTTTATGCCCTTTTGGATGGCTGTCTGACACCAGTACTGTATTAAGAGGGTCATCTAATAATGTATTTGTAAGACACAAATGTTATACATGATATGCAAACCTTACTTTGTTGTGTGTTAGGTTGATAACAGAGATAACTCCTAGAACACTATCCTGATCTCCATCATCATCATCATCAGCAACTTCATCTTCGGCAAACTCTGCTTGCTGGCAACACCAACAGTCCAACGCTACTAACAAACAACTCTAGAGAAATGTGCAGTTGTGTCGACAAGCAGACTCATGCCTCGCGAATGTACGTTTTGATTGCACTTGTTGCCATGTTATAAAAATACTGAGCATGTAGAAAAAATGTGCAGTGGTATCGACATGCACATTCATGTTGCGTGCATCAGGGCCCATTCCCATTGCAAAGATTAAAACTGTTACCCGAGGCTTAGGGTTAAAATTTGACCTTTGACCTTTTGACCTCAAGGTCAGTGCATGCCGAGGTCCTACCATGTACTAAATGTCTACCGACTTTGGTGGTGATAGCTCAGATGTTTTCCATTTAGACAGCGTACAAACAGTCAGACAAACAAACAAACAAACAGACAAACAGAAATGCGACTGAATGCCCTACCCCACGCTAGCGGCTATACAGTAGGCGTGGGTAACAACTACTATCATCTCAGAGGCATCATACTTAGCAAAATGACAGATTTCAATGTGTCACTGATTAAAACCTTTCTATGACCCTGACGAAATTCCAATACTTTTCTCAGACAATTCTTAATTTACCTCATAGAGGAGATGCAACATTCACAAGATGCCAAACATGTCTGTCTAGATTGGCCAAGGAGGGAGCAGCATCTCTCAGTGCCAGTGACGGTCAAGTGCTGTAAATGAACTGGGGCACTACGTGTCAACAGTTTTGCTGGTTGTAACCAAGTGTAGCATAATGTCTCAGTTGAAAAAGTTTCAAGTAAAAAATGGGAGATGGTGTCCTATTTTGAGGATGACCCAGATATGCTTCTAATGCAACTTAAAACCCCATCCATGGGTAGCCCAGTTTTTAACAAATCATCTCAATCCACTTCTCTGATAAGCATAAATTACCTGAGAATCCTATGAGAAATTCTATGTTTGAGATGTTGCCTTGCATACAAGGTCATTTGCAGGTCAGCATTCACAAGTTTTCACATTCTAAGACAATGCAATGAACCATACGTTATCGACTCCGACAGAGGCCTGCCAGAGTCAGAAAGGTATTCCATGAAAATGCACCAATGCTCAATGCTCATGTCCCACCGTTAGGTAAACATGTCCAAATTGAGCAGTATGCAATATGAAAAGTTGAAAACCATCTAATGTGCAGAGATGCCCACCTTAATAACACTCCCGATGTAGTTGTGAGATATAATGTAGTTGGCAATATCAGCAATGGAGACATTTGCTTTCAGGAACAGCTATACACACCATATGCAAACAATCAGAGCAGGGTAATATAGTGCAAACTTAAACAACATAAATATCAAATTTTTATAATTAATGCAGAAACATTAACACTTCTGCAATAGAATTTTTAACAGGATTATACGTACACTGCAATGGCGTCCAGCCTGATGTATAGGGACCAGTTTTCAGTGAAAAACTTTTGCCAAATTCTGCAGTTCAGTTTAGTAAATTCCACAGCTCGCTGCAGGAAAATCATCCAAATTCCGTGGCATTGCCGTAGCCTCCCATTTATGAGTAAACTGAGTTGTCTGCTGTTCGATTAGTAAATACTGACAATGCCCTAAGTTTCATTGTAAGTACATGAGAATTAAATCAATCGTGTTTATGATTAATGTGATTGGTGCATGATGCACTGATGATTGGTTGAAGTCTAGTTAAAAATAAATTAACACTGTTTAGTGTTTAGTGACTTTATTCATTGTCTACTGAAAAGATTAATCAGTCAATAGGCCTAAAACTAATGACTTTTTAATCATCAGTTCCCAAGTTGCAGAATGATGACAGAGTTGTGCAGTCTGTCTGACAGACTGCATCAAAATTTCTGTTGACAAACCTGCAAATCTGAAGTTACACCGCACAATGTACAGCCACTACAACAGCAAGACAACTATGATAGCATTGGTCGGTGTAACCCCCAACAGAGTTGGGATTTTTGTCAATGTCCTGTATGCTGGCTGGCAGCAAATCTGACAGACATTGTTCAGGAATATGGTTTGTTGAAATGCATTAAAGCTGGAGACATGCTGATGGCAGATTAAAGATTTAACAGTTGCCAACTGTTACCCAGTGGAGTGATTCTCAACAAGTCATCTTTCGTGTATACTTGGCAGTTCACAAAACTGAAAGTATAACTGTAGCCTACGTCCATATGTCATTTGGACATATGCGTTACCTCACTGGCTTCTATTTTTAGAACTACATATATCACGCCCAGACTGTAAGCCTACCAATATAAAAGCAAAAACGAACGTGTACGACCACAAGTGAAGTGAAAGGAGGTCATTTTACAGGGTTTATTTACACTGCACTACATCATCCCATTAGCGATCAAATTAATCACCAGTTGTTTTACCAAATTCCACAAAATTCCGTGGAAACGAGTAAATTCTGCAGCTCAGCTCAAAATTCCGTGGCCCGTGGAATACTGTGGGCCCTACTGATGTAGTTTAAAAACCTGCTTCACAGATTCTCCACAAAATATTCACATTTGGGAGACAGGGCCTACGCTTGAGAAACTCAGAAAAACTGGGCTAGACAAACAAAAATGGAAACAAGCAGCAGCAGAGGCACCAGTAGTTGTAGTACATGTACATCAATAATTGAACTATCATATTACTCTGCATCAAATATAGAATTTTAATAATTAACACACATTTCTGGCTGCACTGAAAAAACAACAAAATTCGTAAAAAGGACATTAGGTAATTGTCAGAAAACACCTATTGCTCCAAAAACTGAAAACTCCAGCAGAAAATGAGAAAAACTGTCCACATAAACTGTCGTAAAACCGAATCATTGTTGATCCACAGAAACTTTCACTGGTATCATCAATACAGTATACCTGTTGCAAAAGGTTACGTATTCCATGACTGTCAATATCTTCTGCAGTTCTGGCAACGAAATCAACTTGTACTTTCTAGAACAAACAAAAATCCATAGTGGTAAATTGTAACACTGTTATATCATCAGCAGATGTTTATAGTCAATGTACAATAATGGGTGTGTATTATATGACTTGTGCAAGCACACAGCAAATAAGGCTGCTTGTTAACTACATGCCTACATGCCATGATCAGATGCTGTACTTGGGCAAGTCTGCGAGCGCTTAGCTAAGCAAACTAAGCAATTTTTGCATTGAAGTCTGAAAGCACTAAGCTGGCAAAGTAAGCAGAAAAATTTTCCGCTTACTTGACTTTCAAAGAACTTGAGCATACCATGCACAGTTGATTCTGTGAAGCTGGTAAACAAGTATGTTCAATTTGTAAAATATAATTTATTTTAATGTTTTTTATGCTGCATATGTTGTATAACAACAGTAAATGTATGCTTGCGGGTAGTTAAAGTATTTGTTTATGAAACTTTTACTAATGAGGTCATTGTGATTAACTGCAGTATGTTTTGACCCTGACTGTTTCAAAACTAGGCTTCCTGATGGAGGTCTACAACAGTGTTTATGCTAAACGCTATCGCATCGCAAAATGTGCCGCAAAATTGGGCTTTTGCTACACAAAGTGAGATTTGAGGCGCAAATTTGTGCTAATCAATATTTTCTGTATCTTATTTAATCAAAACAAACATAAAATAAAGCGCATTGTAGCAGATGTTTGTCGATAAACAATCGTTAATTCGCGTTAATCAGCGGCAATAGCGTGCCCGTGGTTTAGCCTACTTCCAGAAACAATTTGATGTATTTATTGTATTGATTTCCATGACAACGGATACTCCGTTTCCGGTGGCAGAAAATGTAAGCAATATCGAAGTTATGAGTGGAATTTCAGAGAAAAGTCTTTGCTTAAAACAGTCGATCCAAATGGAATTTGGATTCCTGATGAAATATTTGACAAAAGTGCGGTGCGCATATGGTGTGCACTTTGTGCAAAACACCGCGAATGGCTGCGTTGCTTCTTTCACAACTTCACCAGTTCAGCGACGCCTTTGTCAACGGTATTACTGGCTCTGCTCTCAAGCGTGATGCACTGTCAATGCATATAACGACTGCAGCTCACCTTCGCTGGTTATATTAATACAGTGATTTACAGTTGTTTAGCTACTGTTAAAACATTTTCATTTTCTCCACAGCAAACAATGGGAAAGTAATGAAAGTATGAAACAGACATTCAGTGTTGTAGATGTTTATTCACAAAAAATATAATACACAAAAATGCAATTTTAAATGAGCTCTACGAAACATCATCTGTAAAAACAAACTGCTAGTCAATTGAAGTGAATTGCTTTTCAATATTGAAAATGGCTAGCGGTCACCGCGACTTTTTGCTAGTCAAACATAGTCTTCTAGCATAAACACTGGTCTACAAAGAGTTCACCCTGTCTACACAGATATGGTTAAGGTGGCGGTGGCACAACGGGTAGAGCATTGGGCTTGCGATCAACAGGTTGAGGGTTCAAATAATACTCGGGGCAAAGCTGCGTAACAACCTTGGGCAAGTTGTTCACACCTATGTGCCTCTGTCACCAAGCAATATAACTTGGTACCAGCCAACGGGTGGTAATGCTCTGCAGCTGGGAAGGTAACCGCAAACCTGGCAAAAAGTAATGGCAGCCTACCGCCGGGTGGATGACATGGTCACCTGCGGGCTGACTGCCTGTATACCGGGATCAGCTCCGGGCCCAACGCATGGGAATGGGAAGTCTTTTTTAGTATTAACAACATGATCAGTTGACCATGATGGACAGCGTCAGTTTAAACTAAACCTACCTAAATCTATCAATGCTTGATAGTGCCCCGTTCCACGCGTTCGAATGCCGTCGACAGCGTTCAAATGCCCTGGACAACCTTCAAAGGGATTCAAGTGCATGCAAACGCATGCAAAGGTGTCAATATGAACGCTACATTAATCTCGGACTGTTGACCGTAGGCCTACGTGTGTAGGCCCATGCAGTAAAATACAGCGGAGCGTTTGGACCGTATCGCAGTGGTCGAATTATTTGAAAGTTTTCAGGGGGGCCTTATGGCGACGTGCAGAGCGCAAGCCTATAATGGAGATCTGGGGCAGAGCCTGAACAAAGGGGGCCAGGCCCCCTTTGTTCAGGCT
>Ga0209780_1002735_pt1 | contig 12722 bp, 9 predicted proteins | sample WorMetexBAHAMAS2_FD_187384 | JGI IMG/M metagenome (GOLD analysis project Ga0209780, IMG submission 187384) | Marine gutless worms symbiont microbial communities from Max Planck institute for Marine Microbiology, Germany - Inanidrilus exumae... | ecosystem: Host-associated > Annelida > Digestive... | reverse complement strand
TCACAGAGTGATGATGCTGTAATCATTTTATGGTCTGTTTTTTCAATGTTGGGTTGATCGTGTCAAAATTGCCACAAAAATCCCATCTCAGAGGTGCATACGTCTGAGCAGAGTGCCCAATTTTAATTTTTTGTTAGTCTTTTACTTTTCTTCTTTTATCTTCATCTGCAGAGTGGACCAAACGTTTATGACCCTTTGTCAGTTCCAAATTATTAACATTAATGTTACTAACATGTCTTATCTTGAGTTCTAACGTATGCAGTGCATAAGAGGGTTTGGCAATATTGCAACATATTCAATTAACACTTTGCGTGGTTGGAGTCTGGCTTTATTACATTACATTAAGTTAATTACTCAGCTTTCATTTAGTTGCAGATTGTATCTTGTACGTGTTGTTTTATGTAACAAGTACATCAGTGGGGTCTGAACTATATCCACACGCCGCACCACAAACGGTGCATCTCTAGCGTGACATTGGTGGTGTGCCTTCCCATATGAAAATCTACTTCGCAGTGGCTGGCTGATTTATCAGATTTTGGCCTTTTAGGGAGCAAAGTTCCTCAAAATGGGAGATTCCCTGCCCAGGACCCCCGTGAATCACTGTGCACAGTTTGACGCTGTTAGCTTTATCCTTGCCGGAGAAATCTGTAACCGTACAAACAAACAAACAAACAAACAAACAAAAAACAGTAACCGATATATCCACACTTTGCATATCGGCAGTATTCTACTGCCATTTCAACGCCCTTCAAAATTGTCTTGCTTGTAACAGTGATTTTCTCAGAGACTCAGACAGTACCGGTATTGTTCTGCATGTCAAGGCTATAATATCTCTTCTTTGGTGCTGTGCGAATGAGTTTGTTGTCTGTACTTAGAGTCTGTACTTGTTGCTCATGTAATACTGGCTGTGAATGTGGCTTATTTTAGAAGCAGTGACACGTTAAATTCTCCAAAATCCACACCGTTGCTGTGAATTTAATATGTTTTATTACTGAAATTGTCGATTTTCTGCCGGTTTTCCGAACATCATACTTACTTATTTACTAACTTTGTTTCGTTCCCCACAGTGCTTTTACACTGTTGATTGGGCGACCGAGAGGGCCTCTGACCTTCAAGGATACTCATTAAACAAATGCTGAAGGTTTATCTTTGGCAAACTTGAAGTAAGCTAAGCGAGTTAAACGATAACAGAGCATTACAGTATCTCAGTTTCTTGCTTGCTTACTTATTGTTGACTGATGATGTTGATGTTTCATTGGTGTTCATAGGCAGCACATCCACTGGTACAGGACCGATTGCTGAAATATGTTTACAGCGGATTTCTCGAGTCTGTCTTTGGACCTGCCCTTCATCAGGTGAGAACGGTTTTATCGGTGCCCTTGTAGTTGGCTTTCAAAAATACTTTTAAAAGGTAGGGAAATGTGCTGTTGTATCAACATGCATACCCACGCCGGGTGGTTAGGGTTAGGATTTGATCTTTTGACCCCTGGTCAGTGCATCCTGAGGTCCTGCCATGGACAGCAAGTTCAAGTTGTTAGCAGTTGCATTACACTGGCATAGGAAAGTCAAAAGTTGTATTACCGAGAAATCAGTTGGAACAAATTATTGTCAGGGCCACAGCACCAAATCCAGCCACTGTAAATAGACATAGTACAGTGGAGCAGGCATTAGGACATGTAGTGGGACAAAATTGATCAGTTGTGGTTATAAATCCAGAGAAATAAAGAGGTGATTACTTTTCACTTTTCGACGTCATAGTTGATTTTCTTTTATGATAAACTTAACATGTAGAATTGTTTTAGTATTACTTGAAATAACCATAGATGAGAATGTATCTAAAAATAAATGTATATATTTATATTTACATATGAGAGTAATATTGAAGTAAACGAAATGTTTCCAGCATTAATATTAAGTAATATAACAAGTCAGCTTCTAAAAGATTTTGGAGTCCTATTCTGTATCCATAAAGCCTTTACACCTTGCAGTGCTAGTCTTCCTCAGGTATGCATTCTAGGACTAGGCTCAAGACCTATCATCTATGTAGATCCTTTTGTTTTTTCTTTTTCTTTAATTGTAATCTTTTGTTATGATTCCTTGTTGTAGATTAAGCTGGCTATCTGCTAGTATTTTTGGCACACATTATGCATTTCTGTGTCATATCATATCATAACATCAGACATGATTGTTGTATCCGTAAAATGAGTGTCTTAATGGAAGTCTGCTGAATAAAATTCCGCACCTGGGATGATATCTGTTTACTTGAAGTCATGTATTGTTATGATATCAAGCGATCGAAATTATTTTGATGCATACTGTCAGAATGGTGAAATCCCAGTTGGGTTTTGGAAGTGTGAGGACCTGCAGGCTGACGGTAATGATGATGATGGTGTTGATGAGGATGATGAATGGAGCGTCTTAACTGGGGTAGGCTATATAGAGTCAAGGCATGTGGCATGTCACATCTCACTTATCTGGCCTTCTGCTTTTCTGCATTTCTTTCTCTTGCTTCGTACATAATCACGCGAAGGTACACGTGTGGTAAATAGCATACTGGCTAAAATGTATAAGTGCATGGTTTAATGTCACAGACAGCTGGGATGCTGAATATATGTCTCAAGATAAGGCAATCGTAGATATCAGACTTTACTTGCGGTTTGCAATTGCACCATTAACTTTGTGCTTTCTTAACCTAAGTCCCATTAATGCTAAATTAACTTTGCTTTCCTACATCGATCAATATATATTTGTTTCTTCCACAATAAAAACTTTGTCATGCGTTTTCATAATTCTTCCCATTTATCGTCAAATTTCTCTGTTCCTCTTGTAGTTAACTTTGCGAGTAATTTTGAAATAGTCACAGTTATGCCGTTAAATAATAGGAAATTGAATTCTGTCCGACTTTACAGTAAAGAAGTAAATTTAAGCGAAATGAGTCCTTCATAGTGAAATTGAAACCACTATACAGCCCATACAGTGCATTTTCAATGGTGAAGAAAACCCAAAAATTTGCCCTTTTTCCTTGGGATTGCGTCACCCTGCCGGAGGCACAAAAATTGGTAAAGATCGCGCATGTGGTACTGGAGATAAGGTTGTGGACAGACAGACAGACACGCACATAGACGTGCTCATTACAATACTTTGCCATTGCTGCTGCGGGCAAAATAAAAATATGGGGAGGAAATGTGGGGCAGGCTGTCAAAAGTGGAAAATGCAGTGACAATACTTGCGGGACCAAGTGGTGCAGATGGAAAATGGAAGAACCAGTTGGTCTTGCAACTATCCTGTAAAAACAAGTGTGTAAATAAACGTGAAATAAATGAAGTTTTAATCAGGTATTCATTGGCACGGTTCCAGTTGGTGTATATAAATATTTGGATAATTTTGGACCCAGGTGGCATCCTTTGCATTACTGGTACCATTAGGTTTTTCAACAGGTATCTGAGATAACAGCTTGCAGCCAACCACAGAGCTTGTTTGGGTGCCGTAGTAATGGGTTTTGTTGAAAAGCATATACCAACAAACATCAGTGTTTATTGTTGACTGTCAGTAAATATAAATAATAAATAAAGCTTATCAGTTTATGATAAAGGCAGAGGCTTAGATGCATTGCTTATAACTAATGTACACAAATCCTACTGAAATTCAACAGTTATTAATTGCTTAATATAATCTAATAAACTGCACTGTTTGCTGGCTCATGAAACTTTGATTTTCATTGCTGCGTTGTACGTTTATGTATTCATCTTTTTTAAAGTTTGTTTTGTTTTGTGGTAGTCACACTTGTTTTTATCATTAGGTCGACTCTTCCGAGTCGACCTAATAACATTAGTGGGTCTCAAATGTCCGTCCGTCCGTCTGTCCACAAAAAAGTTTCTTCATTTTAATGAAATTTGGTATGTAGGTAGAGGTCGACGAGTGATGAATGACGGTATGCAGTATGACCCGATTCAAGGTCAAGGTCACGAGCCCATGAAAGTCGGAAATTTGACCATTTTCATGGGCTGTCTCCTCCCCCATTTATAATGGGGGCTGGCAAATGACCACGGATTCTTAAGTTGGGGGCAATACCTACAAATTAACCGGTCGGAATTTTTATTTTTGTCCTAGTTTTTGTGTCACTTGACTTGGAAGTTGGCATTAAGTAGGAGTCGACCGGCAGTCCTGTACAGGGCTAATTTATTGATATTTGTCCTAGTTTTTGTGTCACGTGACTTTGAACTTGGCAGAAACGTCAGTTGTGAAGAGTCGACCGCCAGTCCTGTATGGGGCTAATTTATATAATATATGCACTATGTGTAATGCAGTGTGTGCGTTGATAGCACATCACTTTGTCTAATCATCACAGTCGTGTAGTTTATCGGTTGCAGCAGAGAGCATTGTCAAAGCAGTGAACCATGGATTGTGTTCTAGTGATTTTTTTTCCTCATGCCAAACATGGCACAGATGGAAGTCAATCGGTGGCATTAATTGATGGAATAAAATTGACGAATTCGTGCAAAAAGTGGTTATTTTGCATAAACCATGCAGGATAGAGACAAATTTACCACAGAACACTAATGGGAAAATACATATGCTATACTGAGTGGTACTGTTTTTGGTAACTACGAGTGACCCTCTACAATTGCTTATCTTAAATCACGGAAGCTTTAATTGGTGGCATTAAATGATGGGAGAAAATTGACGGTTGGGACCACTTTCCTTATATCTAGAACGAATGAAGTTAGACGCTTCAAATTTGATATCCAGCCTGACCGTGGTAACTGCTAGCCAATTGATGATAAATTAAACCCAGTGTGAGCGTAGTAATGTGACCACATGTTATCAGAATTAGTGTTACCCCTTATTGTTTCGGGACCCCGTTATCATCTTTGGAACAGGAGAAGCAAAACACTTCAAATTTTGTGCATAGTACTTCTCAGGAGACGATAAATTTACCTGTTGCATTTTTTAATCGTCACCTGAATGCTTACCTGTTTGAGCACTAGTACTGCGCTGGTGGCAGCTGTGTTGTACGACTGTCTGCACTGTCGTAACAGTCTTAGCAAGTTTGGTGCTGACTACAAATTCTCGGACGTACTTACTTATTTAAAAGGAGAACATGATCTAGGTAACATAACCATCTCTAAATTTTGGAACTCCTACATATTTTTTGTGTACATGTGAAGTTAGGAACTTCTGATATACTGATTAATTGTTAAGTACTGTAGTACTAGCCAGTCCTAAATGGGGTGTGTTTATAGTCATGACCAACTTAAAAAAAAATTTGGGCCCCTCTGTATTTTTGAAACAAGTGAAGCTAGGCATGAACTAGGTACACAGATTCACAAACTGATGATATGTAAATGTAGCATTCTGCAGTCTTTTGTGACAGCTGTGCTAAGTGTCGTGGGGATTCCTGTCCGTTAAGGATCCGTCTTGTTTTCATCAGATGCATATTTCGTTGAAATTAGTATGCGTGTTTGTGAAAGTAGTTACTTTTTAGCGGAGGAAGCTATGAATCTGTAGCTTTATCAACATTGCCGAAAGAAGCAAATGTACTGTATGAAAAATTGTTACGAGCTCATATGAGGCAGAATATGCTAAGTCTTAACTTCTTAAGTCATTGCTAGGTGAGATGTTACTGCGTCAGTAAATCAACTGAAAGTTTTAAGTTGGCATTTCAATAGTGTGAAGATCACAGAAAGTATGTTGAGAACTTTTTCACCTCAAGTTAAAACAGCTAGACACAAGACATTTTACTGGATATGCTGAGGAAAGTGTTGATGATCTGAGCGTAAATCTGCTTGCTGTGATATCGAATCGAATTGTGATGCACTGCTTTGCGATGCTCCGAGTGTCAGTATTTCTGATTGTCACAACTACTTGTGTTAGCATTTTATAATGTTTACTATAACAGTTCTTCTGAGTATAATATTATGTAGGAAAAAGCCATGGCTCAGTAACACAGACCATGACAGTTCACTATGAGCTTTTGATGGGTGTCTGACGAAGATTGCTGCAATGCTTTAGTAAATAGAGAGCTCCCACTTAAGGTCACACTGACCATTTCGACAACATTTTTAGCCGATCGGGAATTTTTGGTTAGCTGTTACTTATTTAACTTCACTGTTTAATCAGTCTGCTTTTCAGTTAATCGTAACCATAACTTGTGACCTTAACCTTTTAACTTGACCTAGTTTGGGTCAAGGTTTACCACCATGCCATATATCTAGGATAGGGGATATCTCATTGAAAAGTTGTCATCCGGAGACACACATGCAAACAATGAATGCTCCACCTGGATCTTTAAATTGGTCGGCAAAAATATCACATTTACAACGTTTAGAGAAATCACCTTAATTCTTTTCTGACTGTATGATGCAAGTTTCCTCTAGCCTAAAATATGTATTGGTTTATTGACTGCACAAGGACTGTCTGTGCCTGCCTCCATCATTACGAGACACGTGGCTAGCGGTCAGTTACATTTTGTTCAGTGTGTGGTGTTTGATGTCGCGTTGCTACCCCGTAGACGTAGTGGATTAGATGATAGTTTTTGATATTCACCATTTATTTCAGTTTCAGTGTTGTTTGCTTTTGTTTGATTTATTTTAGTCTATGCTGCAGAATACTTTGGGAATGGTGTATACTGACTGATTTTGGGGTAAAATTGGGTGAATCTTTTAGGCTTATTAATAACTGTGCCGACCAAACAAATAAACTAGCCTTGGGTGAAATTGTGGGTTTTCGGGTATTAACTTTACACACGAAATAGTTGCCTGTTGGCTCTAACTGCAGTATTGATATTTACTTTCCAGTTGAACTGTAGTATTGGTAGGTGTCTTTCTGGATAAAATGACTCATTGTTTGTCAGTTTGACACAACAAAATGATTCACCTGCTGGAGAGAACTTTATATAGAATAGATAGTAGGAAAACTTTATGGAGTTCTAGCTGCAGAATAGTGAGTTGTATTTAGGAAAGTATACATAGTGGGGAATTTAATTGTCATCAATTGTTGCACTTTGCATCAACGGTAGACTGTGAAACTAACCTGATGAGTCCAATGGCATTGAAGTGGAGATACAGAGTAGCATTAATATTGGGACACCTTAATACTTTGTCATCTGTTAAATTTTTAATGTAGTTTTTGTTGCCTACTTGTAACTCGTTTTATGTATTCTTTCGAAGCTGAATTTTACTGGATGGGTTTGTTTGAAGTATACTTAACAGCTGCATGCTGTTTTGCATGTTGTTTTGGTGTCAGTCTGTTTTAACTTTAGTGTTATTCCCATGCTGCCTTGTGCCAAGCAGTTTGTCTATCTGTCTATCCTATCAGGCTCACAGTGCAAGAATGGATGTCCATAGAAAGTTCAACATTTCTGTACATTTTTTTGCATGACAGGTGTAACTTGTTATGCTATTTTGAGGTCATGTCGCAAAGCCGTCACAAGATGGATCCATTTGGGTGTAATCTTGAAATTCAGGAGAGGGTCATATATTGTACAGAGACGGTGCACAGGTTTAGAATGCGTGGAGGAAGAAATCAGGCGAGCATATGGCTAATCCATGTTTACGTCCAAAATGGTCATTAAACTGATGTATGCCAGAAATTCTCCTGGTCATCGGACCACCCACGTTGTGACAGTTTGTGTTGCCATTGTTGCTGCGATGCATGTTTGCAGGCTTGTGTATTGATGGCTTAGCTGCGTGTGTTCATTGCATGCCGTCTTTCCTCTGCCCTGTTGTCTGCATCGCTTGCACGCGAGATTAATTTTGAAATTGGCCTTTGTTATAATATCCTTTATGAATCGTTACATGCTGGTATTCTAACTAATTAAATTTCTATAGTTGTTACCAGATTGGTTTTGTGTCAAAATGTTAACTTTTTGCTACGTTGGATTGGCTCCACCAGTTTCATGAGTGAAATTATAATGAGAATAGAAATCATAATCAGTGCCTCTGAGGTGCTGCAAAACTGGCAGGATGTATGCAGCTACCAACATCCTAGCAACAGCTATTTATATGACCTGTGTTATCTTCAGTTTTGAAAAATGACTTATTTTAACACTTGGATGGCAATTTTGATTTTTATGCAGAATTTTGACTTGATATCTTACACAGTTCTTGAATATGGCTTTTTAATGAAAATTTAAGGCACTTTGTTGAATTTCACCGTAGTAGTAATGCCCATCGGATATAGAATAGAATAACGTTGTTTATCTGCAACATTACTAAACCTGGCTTTGGTTGTTTATATGTATCTTACGTTGTAGTATCGTCAGGTTTATTGGTGCATATCTGATTTTTGTTCTGTTAGGCTTAGTTTCTTTAGTAACTTGCTAGGTGATGGTGATGGACTGGTGTCTGAAGTTACCAGTTTCTATGTCGAGTGGAATGTACAACCTTATCTCAGTTTGTCAGAGCCACCGTGCTGTCTAGAAATCGCTATACTTATCACATTTTGCAGTAGCCCTGTCATTCTTGTTTTTTAATGTCAAACATCCTGGCCAAATACGGGTGGGGAGCAGTGTGATTTTCGTTTTATTTATTTTTTAGTTTTCGTTTTAAGAATATTTTTAAGTTTTAGTAGTTTCGTTTTAGTTTTCGTTAACGAAAATCACACTGGTAGGAAGCGCATTAAGGAATATAACGTATGAGAAATTCTCGATTTTTTAGCCAGTATCTTGCTATATCTGGGAAATGACAGAAGATAACGGCATAGTAGTAGTAGTAGTAGTAGTAGAACGTACTGATTAACGTGGCGTAAGCTAGGTAAAGTAGCGGTACAAATATAGTTACCAGTTACTGTGGAATTCATACGTGATCTATTGAAACATCACTGGAAATGACTTTGAGTGACTTGCAATAAGAATCTCTCCTGAAACGACAGCATGTATCACCCACAGTGATTGAAAGTCGCTCATGAACCAGTATCTTTACTCTCATATTTTGTAACTGTTTGAGGTCATCTGTAGAGATGTTGGCTCCAAATTCATAAACATAGTAATATCATGGAAACTCTGTAAAGGTATGTATTTACTGTCTGTTTCTAGAAACCGTAACTGCTGTAACTGCTGTAACTGCTGAGAATATGCAGTAGGAAACCACTTCATGACTATTCATGACCCCTGGACCCTACATAGGACTTGTACCATCTGAAGGCTGACTGCCTTTTGACAAAATAGCGACATGGTTATAGTGGAACACTAATAGGAAGTCAAGTGTGATTTATCAAATACAGAGGTCGCTGATAATCTTGAGTAACCTCGAATGTTATTTGAGCTGTTGCAAACTTTTCTGTACTGGTGTGCAGTTTCTTCAACAAAAATATACCGTGCACTTTCTGATGACTATACTTTTCACTGTTATGCCAAAATTGAAGACTGTTCTGTGGCATAGTAAACGATGACAGTTATTAATGATGGTTGTTTGAACAGAACTCGGTGGAAGAGGTGACGGCATCAACAGCATACCTCGAGCTGTTCCTGAGAAAAGTCACGCACCCTGGCCTGCTGAAGACGTTCCTCCACTTCATCCTACTGGGTCACGTCGACAATACGAGCATCATTGAGTTACTGGCCAGCAGGATCAAGAGCACGCCGCGGGTTAGCTGGTTGTCATGTCAACCAGAATAAGCCAGCACTCACAAGAGTGCAAAGACCCACGCCGGCACTGCTTTTTGTGACTCGTGACCTCGACCTTCGACCTTTTGACCCCAAAATAAATTATTTTCCATGACTCATCGTGGAACATTAGTATGTCAAGTTTGGTGATCCTAGCTGCATGAGCTTATGATGCAGAAAACCGCGTTGAAAATCCTACCCTGTAACTGCCGTCGGCATGGGTAATGATAATATTTTACTAGAGGTATGGAGGTAACAGTATTAAATTGCAGTGTATTTTTGCATATGTAAATTGACACATTTTACAATTATTCACTCCGACCATTTGTATGGCTAGTCCTTACTTTGTTTAGTATGACGTAATGTGGACATCAATGCATTAGTGCCAAAACTTTTAAACGCCTCATGTACACTGGCAGTTAATCCCTCGGTGTTTTCACGTTGATTCAGTAACAGGAAGAGCATATAACCTCTATAAATAGTCAGCCGCCATTTTTTGTCAGAGGTTCCGTTCGAGTACACGTGGAGGGAGACAGCCAGTGAGATAACTGGGCAAGCCACGTTCAACTGTGCTCTTGAAATGGAGTCAGTGGTGGTCTGCTGTGACAAATGTTCTTGCTCACATCCCGTCAGACGGGTCATGTAAATATCTCGGCATTAGAATTTCTTGTAATTGGACTGGCAACAGAGAAGACCTGTAAATAGGATGGTACTACCAGGTAATGATTGGCAGTGGAACAAAGATGCGAATATTGTACAAGCTGAGCACCATTGTTTACAAGTGTATTCATGGGCCAGCTCCATCTTATCTGACGAATTTATGTGTCCCAGTCGCTACCGATACAAGTCGTTGTTACCTTCGCTCAGCAACACATGGAAACCTGCTGGTGCCCAGGACGAGAACGGTGACCTATGGACCACGGAGTTTTGCTGTTTCTGGTCCTACTATCTGGAACATTTTGCCATCGACCCTACGTGCATTGACCACTACACTCGGACAGTTTCAGAGTGGACTAAAGACAATACTGTTTTGTTGGGCTTACTGGACATGACTAGGCGCTTTCGTGACTGCTTAGGCCGTTGGATTAGCGCCCTATAAATTGTCTTATTTACTTACTTACTTACTTACTAGTATCTGTTGACTTCTCTCACCATGTCTCTGAGTACTGTTGGAACTCCAGTGTCTCACACGGTGACTATTTTGACTGCAGTCGTGTGTACGTCCTGCTGTTGATGTGTTGTGTGCCGTTGCAGCTGAGTATCGTGACTCTGCGGCTGTTCTCGACTCTGATTGAACTGAACTCAGAAGACGTCATGTTCCAGCTCGTCTTCAAGTTAGTATCAAACGTATAGCTGAATTTGATCATGACTTTTTTATGCCAGAAAAGTTGCCATTTTTTGCTGTTCCAGTAACATGTTTGTCTCCGTTGTGTAACACCGTAATGCTTTGCAGTTTCGGCTTTTCAAGGGATAGTTTCATAGTACTCCAACACAACTGAATTTACAGCATAATATTTTGCGATAAGCTATTTTTTGTGTTTTGACAAGTTCTATAGGTTGAAAGGTCTTTGTTGTACAAAGGAAGATGCATTTAAATTTAACTGTAAATTTAAATCTAGGCTTAAAATTCACCGTACTGATGTGGCACTCAATATCAGACAGTAATGACAGGACTTTGCTGCCACCACCTCTGAAGTTAACGACCTTGGAGCAGGAGAGTATGTGCATATTAATATTATGATTTATAGTAAATGAAGTCATGACAGTAAACTATTGCTTTAATACATCTGCTACTGTACCTGCTTAATGCTTACTTACTTACCCAGTTTGTCTGGAATATTGGCCTTAATGCACTTATTATAGTGTCTTTTGCGATAATTGTATAGTATGAGTTTTATGCTGACCAAAGGGAACCTAGTGTATAGAAAAACCTGCTCTGGAAATCCCAGATGTTCACTTTTATGACGTGTGGCCTAACTTGGAATAAATTCTGAAAACTGCATCAGATAAAACAACACTGTTAATAGTGGTGGCGGTGGTTGTTGCTGTTATCAAAACCTGTGAAGCAGGTTTGGTATTGAGCGTCAACCACATACTAAGAGCAAATTCCGTGTGTATGTATGTATGTGTGTGTAAAAACTCCTCCCAAACCACTGAACCGATTTGCATAAGAATTATACCAGCAAATAGAGCGTCTTACGCTGATTGCTATAGGCTACTTAGATTTGAAATATTTATCAGTGTTACCATTGAGGTTTTCAGAAACAACCCAGATTGACCAACGAAAAACCCATAAAACCCAGACAATCAGAAATTTATTTCAATACAATTACTAACCTAAACAAATTCAAAGTATATACAAGTACAGTTCTCGAGAGTGTTTCGCACAGCAGCATGTTAATCGTTACGTATCAGCTGGATCTCAGTGCCACGATGAAAATGCGGTAAGTTGTGCGAAATATATGAAATAATAGCAAAATAAATATCTTCACAGCTGCAGTTTCAGTGCCATGAAATTTAGTGTTATTAGGAAACTGCTAATACAATGCGGCGAAAAGCTGCAGTGCCTCAGAAACCCAGATCTTGTCAGATTTAGCCAAAAATATACAGAAACCCAGACGACACCAAAAAAACCCAGATCTAGTGGGAAAAAAACCCAAAAAACCATTTCGGGGGCCAATGTTAAACCAGTGGCAAATAGAGGACTCTATATCTCAGGAAGTAATTGAGTTAGAAAGCTGAAATTTGGTACGTGAATAGATATGATTAGGAGCTTCAACAAGTTGAAAATTTTTTCGCTAGGTGGCGCATGCGCACAACGGCGATGCTATCTTGGATTTTGGGACCCCTCATATCTCGAGAATTAATTTAATTAGAAAGCTGAAATTCGGTGTATGAATAGACATGCATAGGAGCTTTACCACCGTTAAAAATTTTCTCCGATAGGTGACGCTTTTACAACACCATGACGCAATCTTGGATTTTTGGGACCCCCTCATACGTCAGGAAGTAAGAAGTATAGAAAGCTCAAATTTGGTGTGTGAATAGATATGCATAGTAGCTTTACTACTGTAGAAAATTTTATCCGCTAGTGGGCGTATTTGCGCCACCCCGTAAT